>ENA-OQKS01000426-OQKS01000426.1-human-gut-metagenome-genome-assembly--contig:-NODE-426-length-12119-cov-2.731154_pt1 | contig 12119 bp, 14 predicted proteins | sample MGYA00242804_ERZ504808 | MGnify/ENA primary metagenome ERZ504808 (study PRJEB26092, sample SAMD00036375) | human gut metagenome | host: Homo sapiens | study: EMG produced TPA metagenomics assembly of...
TGCACGGACGCGAACGCGCATCTCTCCAGAAAGGCCAGCGTCTGCGTAAACTCATCCTCGGTCTCGCCCGGAAAGCCGACAATCAAATCGGTCGTAACCGAGCAGTCCGGAAACGCATGTCTCAGCCGCTCGACACACCGGTAAAATTCCTCGCTCGTGTAGTGGCGGTTCATGCGCCGGAGAACGGTATCGCAGCCGCTCTGCATGGACAAATGAAAATGCCGTGCGAGATTGGCAAAGCCGGCAAGCCGTTCACAAAACGCATCGTCTACCGCCCGCGGGTCGAGGGAGCCGAGCCGGAACTGCACGTTCGGCTGCGCGGTCAGCAGCTTCTCCAGCAGCTCGGTGAGCGACACCTGCGGCTCGAAGTCCTTGCCGTAGGACGCGATCTCGATGCCGGTCAGCACGATCTCGTGCACGCCCGCGTCAGCCAGCCGCGCCGTCTGCTCGATCGCCTGCTCGACCGGCAGAGAGCGCACCCGTCCTCTCGCATACGGAATAATGCAGTAGGTGCAGAAGTTGTCACAGCCATACATGATGGGCAGCCAGGCACGGAACTCGCTCTCACGGCGGATGGGGATATTCTCCACGATGACGGGGCGCTGAGCCGGCTCCATGAGCACCCGCTTGTGCTTCTGCAATTTCTGAGCGATGAGCTGGGGCAGCGTGTCGATGCCGTCCACGCCGAACACGAGGTCCACGTAGGGGTAGCTCTGTCGCAGCTTTTCCACAACGTGCTTCTGGTTGGCCATGCAGCCGCAGAGGCCGATGATGAGGCCGTGCTTCTTCTCTTTCAGGCCCTTGAGAGCGCCCACGTTACCGAAGACTCGCTGCTCGGCGTGCTCACGGACGGCGCAGGTGTTGAAAAGGATGAGGTCGGCGTCCTCGGGCTTGTCACACAGGCCGTAGCCGATGTCCATCAGCACACCCTTGATGCGCTCGCCGTCGTTGACATTCTGCTGGCAGCCGTAGCTGTGGACGAAGGCCAGCGGCGGGTGTCATAGGCCAGCTTGACCAGCTCTGCCGCCGCGTTGTTATGTTCAAATGCTATGTACTCCAATGAAACCATCCTTCTCTGCCGCTGGGGACACACCTCCGGCAGCAGACATACTGATACTATAAAGAAAGCTCTTTATAGTATACCCTTTTTGGCCTTGGAGGGCAAGAGTTTATTTTTACTGAGCCTGCTTGGCGGCACACTTCTCGCACAGGCCGAACAGCACAACGGCGCAGTCCTGCACGACGCCCTTCTGGCTGCGCACCAGCTTCATCACCTGCTTTTCGTCCACGTCAGCGTCCACGACGCCGCCGCAGCAGTTGCAGTAGAGGTGGCTGTGCCAGCCCAGAGTGTGGTCGAAACGGTCAGCCTTGCCCGGGATGGAGACGCGGCGGACGCGGCCTGCATCTACGAGACTGTTGAGGTTGCGGTAGACGGTACCAAGGCTCAGGCCGGGACATTCCCTGGCTGCGAGGTCGAAGATTTCCTCGGCAGTAGGGTGGTCGCAGAGCTGCTCCACTTTCTGCAGTACCAGCTCGCGCTGTTTGGAATAACGCATGGTCTTTCTCCTTTTTCTGATGGGGTGTGTATCGGGATAAAGGCCGGGGGTCAGAGCTTGTCTTCCCCCTTGATCTTCGCCCAGTAGGCTCGGGCGGTCTGTTCGGTGCGGTTGTCGCCGAACGTATAGTATTTCACGTCCTTGAGCAGGTCTGGCAGATATTGCTGGTCCACCCAGTGGTTCTCATAGTCGTGGGCGTACTTGTAGTTCTGGCCCTTGACGGCAGCATCCTCGCCGTCGAAGTGCTTGTTCTGCAGCTGGCGCGGGATGGGGCCGGTGCGCCCCGCCTGCACATCGGCGATGGCCGCATTGATGGCGTCGTGGGCGCTGTTGGATTTCGGGCTGGTTGCCACGAGAATGACGGCATCGGCCAGCGGGAGCCGGGCTTCCGGCAGACCCACCATGTTGGCTGCGTCCACTGCCGCCTTGACGATGGGGATGATCTGCGGGTATGCAAGGCCCACGTCCTCACAGGCGCAGACCATCAACCGGCGGCAGGCCGAGGGCAGGTCGCCCGCTTCCAGCAGACGGGCCAGATAGTGGAGGGCGGCGTCGGGGTCGGAACCGCGCATGGACTTCTGGTAGGCCGACACGATGTCGTAGTGGTCGTCGCCGTCCCGGTCGTACCGCATGGCCGTGCGGCGGGTGACCTGCTGTATCATCTCGAGGGTGATGTGCTTTCCGGTTTCGTCCACGGGGGCCGCCGTCACCACGAAATCGAGACAACCCAGCGCCTTGCGCAGGTCGCCGCCCGCACTCTCGGCGAGGTAGGCGCAGGCGTCCTCGTCCATCACGACAGGCTGTGATTCCGACTCCGAGAGCTTTTTCAGGGCGTTGCGGATGCCCCGCTCCACATCGGCGGCGGAGAGGGACTTGAACTCAAATACCGTACAGCGGGACAGCAGTGCATTATAGATGTAAAAGTAAGGGTTCTCGGTGGTGGATGCAATGAGGGTGACAGAACCGTCCTCGATGCACTCCAGAAGGCTCTGCTGCTGCTTTTTGTTGAGATACTGTATCTCGTCGAGGTAGAGCAGGATGCCCCCTGCCCCGGCCAGCGTGCCGATGTCCTTCAGCACTGCTTTGATGTCGCCGGTGCCGCAGGAAGTGCCGTTGAGCTTATGGAGGGTCATGCCGCTGTTCTCGGCGATGATGCGGGCAACGGTGGTCTTGCCCGTGCCGGAGGGGCCGTAGAAGATCATGTTGGGGATACGACCACTCTCGATGGTGCGGCGGAACACCTGTCCCTCGGCCAGAAGATGCTGCTGGCCGCAGACATCAGCCAGCGTTTTGGGGCGCAGACGCTGCGCCAGCGGTTCGTTCATAGGTCTTCCCTCCAAAAATGATCATGAGAATCCTTCTCTTTTATAGTATAGCGCATTTTGCACGCCGCGGCAAGTGAAATAATGAAAATGATTCTCAGATAAACAACAAAGCATTTACAAATTTCGCAAAACATGATATGCTTGTGCCATTCCAATCAAGAAACGAGGGGAAATGTATGCGCGGAAAAAACATCTCTGCCGAAGACCTGACGGCCAAAAAAGAGCTGGCTCTGGAGGTCATCCGGCGACTCAAGGCGGAGTATCCCGACGCAGGCTGCACGCTGGACTACGACCACGCCTGGCAGCTGCTGGTGAGCGTCCGGCTGGCGGCCCAGTGTACCGACGCCCGGGTGAATATCGTGGTGCAGGACCTGTTTGCAAAATATCCGTCGGTGGCCGCGCTGGCCGAGGCAGAGCCCGAGGACATCGAAGCCATCGTCAAACCCTGCGGGCTGGGCCGCAGCAAGGCCCGGGACATCTCAGCCTGTATGCGGATGCTGCGGGACAAGTACGACTGCAAGGTACCTACGACCTTTGAGGAACTGCTGGCACTGCCCGGCGTGGGCCGCAAGAGCGCAAACCTCATCATGGGCGACGTATTCGGCAAGCCCGCCATCGTCACCGACACCCACTGCATCCGCCTGTGCAACAAGATCGGCCTTGTGGACGGCATCAAGGAACCGCAGAAGGTGGAGATGGCGCTCTGGAAGATCGTCCCGCCCGAAGAGGGCAGTGATCTGTGCCATCGTTTCGTGATGCATGGCCGGGCCGTCTGCAATGCCCGGAAGCCGGAGTGCGAAAAATGCTGTCTTTCGGACATCTGCCGCTATGCGCGGGAGGAAGCATCCAACGTCTGATTTTACATATTTCAGGAGGTTTTTCTTATGTTCAGTTTTATCTTCAGTCTTCTCATCGGTGCGCTGGCCGGTTCCATCGCAGGCCGCATCATGGGCAGTGAGACCAGCGCCCTGCGCAACATCGTGCTGGGCATCCTGGGCAGCTTTGTGGGCGGCATCCTCTTCGGCCTCGTGGGCCTGTCCGCTACCGGCCTCGTGGGTGAGATCATCGTCTCGGTCATCGGCGCCTGTGTCTGCATCTGGGCTGGCCGCAAGCTGTTCAAGTAAGCAGTCCATCTTGAAAATGCCACAGCTTTCAGGGGTGAAAGCTGTGGTTTTTTCGTTCTGCCCGATGTCATTTTCTCTCAAACTATGCTATAATAAGGTTCGTGTCTGAAATTGGAAAGGAGCTTTTCTCATGGAAACTACGCATGAGTCGTCGAAACAGACTCTCCGCTCCGCACAGCCCGCCAAACCCTACGCTTTCAGCCGCAAGGTGTTCTGCGAGGGGATGCGGGACGGCGTGCCGATCGCGCTGGGGTATTTCGCGGTGTCGTTCTCGCTGGGCATCGCGGCCCGGACGGCGGGCTTTACACCTTTGCAGGGCTTCGTGGCCAGCCTGCTCAACAATGCTTCGGCGGGCGAGTACGCCGCCTTTGCCCTCATTGCCAGCGGCGCGACCTATCTCGAGGTAGCCATCATCACCCTCATCGCCAATGCCCGCTATCTGCTGATGAGCTGTGCGCTGGCCCAGCGGTTCGCCCCCGGTACGCCGTTTTTCCACCGGCTTATCATCGGCTATGACGTCACTGACGAGCTGTTCGGCATCACCATCGCCCGGCCGGGCTACCTGAACCCCTTCTACACCTACGGCGCCATCGCGCTGGCCGCGCCAGCGTGGGCTTCGGGTACGGCGCTGGGCATCATCGCGGGCAATCTGCTGCCTCTGCGGGCCGTCAGCGCACTGAGCGTGGCGCTCTACGGCATGTTCCTCGCCATCATCATTCCTCCGGCCCGGAAAGATAAAATCGTGGCCGCGCTGGTGGCCATCAGCTTTGCGCTGAGCTTTGCCTGCACCTATCTGCCGGGCATTTCCGCCCTGTCGGACGGTACCCGCACCATCATCCTGACAGTGGCTATTTCCTGCGCAGGTGCGCTGTTATTCCCCGTCAAAACCCAGAGTGAGGAGGCTGAACAATGATCCGCAGCAACTGGCTTTACATCGCAGTGATGTTCGCCGTATCCTACACCATCCGCATCCTGCCGCTGACCCTCATCCGGAAGCCCATCAAAAACCGGTTCATCCAGTCGTTCTTGTACTACGTCCCTTACGTCACTCTGGCGGTCATGACCTTCCCGGCCATCGTCAACGCCACCCAGAGTCCGGCAGCTGGCGCGGTGGCGCTGGTCGTGGGCATTGCGGCGGCATGGTTCGGAGCCAGCCTGTTCCAGGTGTCGGTGGCCTGCTGCGCCGTCGTCTTCGTGCTGGAACTTTTCCTTGTTCACTGAGGTGACTGCCCTATGAAACGAGTCCTTGTGACCGGCGCAGGCGGCTTTGTGGGCGCGCGCATCCTCGATATGTGGCGGGGGCAGTTTGCGCTCTGCGCCTTTCCGTCCGACACCCTGCGCACTGCCGACGAAAACGCGGTGCTGCGCTTCATTTTGAAGGAGCACCCGGACGTCATCGTCCACACGGCGGCCCTCTCCAACACCCAGTACTGCCAGCAGGAGCCGGAGGACTCCTTCCGCGCCAACATCCTGCTTCCCGAGTGGGTAGCGAAGGGAGCGGAGGAGGTGGGCGCAAAGCTGCTCTCCTGCAGCTCCGACCAGGTGTATGCAGGCGTGACGCAGCGGGGGGCGCTGGCGGAGACGCTGCCTCTCTCCCCTTCCAACGTCTACGGACAGCACAAGCTCGAGGCCGAGGCCCGGGTGCTGGCCCGCTGCCCGGGCGCTGTGGCGCTCCGTCTGCCCTGGATGTACGACCTCCCAGGCTATCATCTGCCCATCCGGGGCAACCTGCCGCTGAACATCCTGAAAGCGGCAAAGACCGGTGAGGTGCTGCGCTTTTCGCGCAATGACTACCGTGGCGTGGGCTATGTGCGGGAGGTCATCGAGAACCTCGTCCCTGCGATGGAGCTGCCCGGCGGTGTCTACAACTTCGGCAGCGAGTGCGACGGAGATATGGTCGAGACTGCGCGATGCTTCGCCAATTTGCTGCAGGTGGATGTAAAGATCGAGGAATCCGATCTCACCCGCAACCTCGCGATGGATACGGGGAAGCTCCGGGCTTACGGCATCGAATTCTCCTCGACGTGGGGCGCACTTCGGGTGTGTCTCGGGGATTACCGGCTTGGATATTTGATGTAAAAAAGGGAAGGGCCTGCCTTGGGCAGCCTCTTCCCCTTTTTATTATTTCCACAGATTTGCCGCGATCAGCTCCAGCACACTTCCCGCGATGCAGCGCGCCTTATCGGAGATGAGGAAGCAGTTTTCCAGTTCCTCCCGGCGGGGGTCCACGTCAGCCACCTTGAAGCCGGGCGTGACGGGGTAGCCATCCCGCAGCAGGCCGCGCAGGATGCCCGCAATGCGGGTCGTCACTGGAGCGCGGATGCCGTCCGGCGTTTCGATTTCCGCGATCGTTTCACCCGCCGACACAAGATCTCCGATGGCACACACATTCCGGAAGACACCAGCCTTTTCTGCGTGGATGACACGCTCAGCGCCATAGCCGCCGATGACTCCGGGGACGCCCGTGTTGGGGATGGCCGCGCCCTCCCGGATGATACGGCCCAGACGGTGGCCGCGCTTGGTCTCCACCACGAGATCGACATCCACACCGGCAGTAAATCCCGGGCCGAGTGCGATGGTCAGCGGAGCCATATTCCGCGTCGTTCCGAGATTTTTCTTTGCAAGGATGGCATCAACGAGCGCGGCAGGCCGCACCTGCGGGATGAGCTCTCCCTTCGGGTCCACCATCACCGGCACATCGCCGCGCTGCCAGACCACAACGGCCTCATCCAGCGTTTTTACAAGGGCAGCGCGCATTCCCTCCACGACAGCCCCGCCCTCATACACGGCCTCACTTACCGAGACCTGGCGGCGGATGGCGGCAGGATGCTCTGCCTCGAGCACGAGTACTTTCAATCCTGCCGACCACAGCCGATGGATGGTGCCGGTGGCGAGGTCGCCGCCGCCGCGCACCAGGATGACGTCATCACGCTTCATTATTTTCTTCCTCCTTGAGCAGCTGCAGGAACACGTTCATCGAGCCGCCGCAGGCAGCCAGCGCCGCATCGTCCTCTTTTGCGCTGGCCGAATACTCTGCCAGCTGGCAGGGCGCAGCCTCGCCTGCCTGCATTTTTGATGCAAGCTGCTGCACACGGTATTCCATAATGCCGCCGCCCACACTGCCCACGGATCTGCCGTCCGGCAGCACCAGCATCTTTGCGCCCACCTCCCGGGGGGTCGAACCGTGACGGGAAACGATAGTCACAAGGACAGGAGCCTTCCCCTGTCCCGTGCAGGCATCCAGCGCATTCAGCAGCTCGGGCGGGAAGCCTTCCGTCTGCTGACGGCCATTTTTCACCTCAACGATCTCCGCGAGGATGGATAGTGCGATTTCCTGCGCTGTCTGCGCCTTGATGGCGAGGCCGATGGGAGCGTGGAGTTCTTCGGTCTTTTCCGGGGCAGTTCCGGCCTCGATGAGCTGGCGGCGGACAAGGGCCGACCGACTTCGACTTCCCAGCATACCAACGTAGGCAAATCGTTTCTTGTATATTTCGGTAAGGCATTCCACGTCGAAGGAGTGGGCACGGGTAGCGACAACAAAGTAGGTCTCCGCACTGCCCTCCACCTGGGTGAGATTTTCGGCATAAGGACCACAGAGGACCTTTTCTGCCCCGGCGCGGCGAAGGGCGTCAGCGTACTCCGGCCGCTCCTCGAGACCGGTGACGGGCAGGCCCAGCATCACGGCCAGCCGGACGACGGACTCGGCCACATGGCCTCCGCGCAGATGACGAGCCGGGGCGCGCCTCCGAATTTCTCCACGAAGATCCGCTTATTTTCCAGAGTCAGGATGCCGCTTGCACCACATCCGGCCAGCGCCGGGAGATTCCGGGCCAGCAGACCCTCCGGTCTTGCGGGCCAGACGGGTACGCCTTCACAAAGAAGAAGCCGCGCTCCGCTTTCCGGCCCTTCCAGTACGGAGGCCAGCGTATGCTGCCCCTGTGTGCTGCGCAAAGCGTCCAAAAACTCACGAATCGACATAGAATTTCTCCATTATGGTTTATTGCTCCACCGGTGTGGCAGCATCGTAGCCCGCATCGTTCAGCTGAGACTGCCACGCCTGCCAGTCCTCGGGCAGCATCCGCCAGCCGAGCCCGCAGCCTGCCGTGATCTCACTGGGCAGCGGGATGAGCCGCCCCGGGATCCCCCGGGCGGCACACTCTTTCTCCCACGCCCATCGCGCGGGCCGTAGAAGCAAACGAAAGAACGATGTATTGTCTTTTGCGGCGCATATCAGCCCTCCTCGGCCAGCTCACAGACCGCCTCGGCGGCTTTGAGCACCTCGGTCTCTGTGTTCTGGTGGGAGAAGCTGAACCGCACCATCCCCTGCTCCACGGTGCCGAGGGCTTTGTGGATGAGGGGCGCACAATGAGCGCCCGCCCGGACACAGATGCCGTAGTCCTCCCAGAGGATGTCGGCGGCACGGGCGGCGTCCTCATCCCCGAAGTTCAGAGAGACGATGGGCGCGCGGTCTGTTTCGTCGAAACTGCCGTAGATTTTCACACCGGGAGCATGGACGATTTTCTCATAAAACAGACGTGTCAGAGCCATTTCTTTTTCCTGCAAAACCTCGACGCCCTGCGAAAGTATCCACTCCACGCCTGCCCCGAGGCCCGCGAGGCCGGGAACATTCAGCGTCCCCGCTTCCAGCGCTGTGGGCATCTGAGAGGGGTGTGTTTCATCGAAACTGTGGATGCCGCTGCCGCCCACCACAAGGGGGGCCATGGTCAGCCCGGGGCGGACATACAGCCCGCCGGTTCCCTGCGGACCCAGCAGCGCCTTGTGTCCGGTGAAACAGAGAACATCCACCCCCAGCGCCTGCACGTCGATGGGCCGTGCGCCCGCAGTCTGGGCCGCGTCCACGACCAGCGTAAGCCCGTGTTTTTTTGCAAAAGCGGAGACGAATGCAAGGTCTGTAAGATTGCCTGTGACGTTGGAAGCATGCGTCACCACGACAAGGCGGGTATTGGGGCGGAGAAATTTTTCGAACTGCTCATACCGCAGCCGCCCGGTGTCGTCCACCTCCACAAAACTCACTTCTGCCCCCTGCTCCCGCAGGCGATAAAGCGGCCGCAGCACCGAGTTGTGCTCGCAGACCGTCGTGATAACATGGTCGCCGGGGCGGACGAGGCCGCAGAGCGCTGTGTTGAGCGCCTGGGTCACGTTGGCCGTGAAAGCAATGCAGTCCGGGCTTTCCGCATGGAGAAGTGTTGCAAGTGTCTCACGGGCATGGTAGACGATCCGGGCCGCGTGAAGGGTCGGCTCATGCGCCCCGCGGCCCGGATTGCCCGCATGTTCCAGTGCGTCCAGCATAGCCTGGCCCACGCAGGGCGGCTTTTGCAGGGTGGTGGCGGCGTTGTCGAGGTAGATCACGGCTTGACCACGTTCCCGGCGTTCAGCATCTTCTCGGCGATGACGTACATATTCGTCACACCGCCCACGGCCAGCTTCTCGGTCAGGCCGTAGAAGTTCAGGCAGGTGCCGCAGGTGAGGATCTCGACGCCCTCAGCCTCCAGCGCCTTGAAGTCGTCCAGCATGGGCGAACCCTCGCAGGTGAGGTGCGCACCGCCGTTATAGAGGAGAATGGTCTTGGGCAGCTTGTCCTGCTGGGTCAGCGAGAAGATGAAAGCCTTCAGCAGGGTCTTGCCCAGTTCCTCAGCACCCTCGCCCATCTTGTCGGACGCGATGACCACCACCGTATCGGTGCGGGCGTCAGGGGTGCAGACCGGAGCTTCCTCTTCTTCTGCCGCAGGCTCACCCACGGTGAACAGGACGCGGTATTCCCGCTCGGCCAGCTTTTCGGCGGCAGACCGGTAGCCTTTCTGCTGGGCCATTTTGGTGAGGTTCTGGACGGCGATCTCGTTGTCCACGAGCACTTCGACTTCGCCTGCGCCATTCAGTTCAGAAATCGCTTTCTTTGCCTTTACTACAGGCAGCGGGCAGGCGTCCCCTCTGGCATCAACTTTCCGCATAGTTTTCCCTCTCTATCGTATGTTTTATTCAGGATAGGACACAAATATTTCGGTGTCCTGCTTCTCTGTGATCTCTCCCACGATTTGTGCGGGGAGACTGGCTTTTTGCAGCTCGTCCCGGAGGCTTTCAGCCTCTTCCGGAGCCACGGCAAGCAGCAGTCCGCCCGAGGTCTGGGGGTCGAACAAAATTTCCTGCATGGCAAACGGCACATTTTCGAACCGGACGAAAGGCCCGGTGTGGTTGCGGTTGCGCTGACCGGCGGCGGTATAAAGGCAGTCGTCAGCGGCCTGCCACGCACCCGGCAGGACCGGCACAGCGCTGCCGTCGATACGGCAGGACAGCCGCCCGCCCATCATCTCGTGGAGGTGGCCGAGGAAGCTGAACCCGGTCACATCCGTGGCCGCGTGAACATCATAGCTTCGGCTTATCTCGGCGGCAGACTTGTTCAGGGTCGTCATGGAGGCCACGGCGGCATCCATCGCACCGGGGGCAGCTTCGCCCACGCGGTTGGCCGTGCAGATGAGGCCCACACCCAGCGCCTTGGTGAGGATGAGCTTGTCGCCGGGCTTTCCCGTATCATTGGCAGTGAGGCGGCGGGGGTCCACGAGACCGGTGACGGACAAGCCGTACTTCACACCGGTGTCGGCGATGGAGTGGCCTCCCGCGAGGATACCCCCCGCCTCGGCCACTTTTTCGGCGCCGCCGCGCAGGATCTCACCGAGGATGTTCAGATCCATGCTCTCAGGGAAGCAGACGAGGTTCAGTGCAGTCTTCACCTCGCCGCCCATGGCGTAAACGTCGCTGAGGGCATTTGCCGCCGCGATCTGGCCGAAGGTGTAGGGGTCGTCCACCATCGGCGGGAAGAAGTCCACCGTCTGCACCAGCGCGATGTCGTCGGTGATGCGGTAGACAGCCGCATCGTCCCGGCTGTCGTAGCCCACGAGAAGGTCGGGGTCTTTCTCGCCCCGGGGCAGCTTTTCCAGAATATGGCTCAGTACGCCTGCGCCGAGCTTGGCGGTACAGCCACCGCCCGTGCAGAAGACGATTTTGTCCTCTTTTGCCATCAGGCTCTCTCCCCTTCCTCGAAGTGTGTCAAATATCCTGTTACATCGTAAGTTTCTTTCAAGATTGCAAGTGTCTGTTCCCCTGCTGCACGGCGGGCCTCGTCGTCGGCCTGGTTGAGGATAGCGTAGAATTTCCGCGTTCCGACGCTTTTTCTCCCGCCCGCATCGTCTGCCAGCAGCTTTGCCAGCAGAGCGGGCGTCAGGGGCGTCTCAGGCGGCACGGCCAGCAAGGTGCAGGCCGCTTCGAGGCGGAAACAGACGTCTTGCAGTGGTTTCCCCACCGCCGACAGCCCGGCTGCCGCCAGCACGATGTCGCTTGACCGCAGGAGCACCGGCTCATGAGCGGCCGGAGCCTTGCAGGGATGGCGCTTCGCGCCGTCAGCCTCGAGCAAAACAGTGTTGGCCTCAGCCATCCAGTCGGCCAGAGTGGGGGCGGCATGGTCAGCTTCCCGCCTTCGGCAGGCCACCCCCGCCACGGCGTAAGTACCAGCCTGCCAGAGGGCGTCCCGCGCCGCCTCATCGGGGGCGTAGTTTGCGTCCGGACGCCGGATGTGGGTCGTGGTGGAGACGAGCACCCGCTGCCCCTGCGCCGAATACCAGCGGGCCAGTGCATAGAGCAATGTTGTCTTCCCTCCGCCGCCCACCAGAGAAATAACGTGTCCCGTTTCTCCGAGGAATGGCAGATCCTCGAGGCCGGTCATCCGACCGCGCCCTCTTTTTCGGCCACTGCCATTGCGATTTTTTCGGGCGTGATGGGCAGCTCGTAGAAGCGGGTGCCGATGGCGTTGCAGATGGCGTCCGAGATGGCGGGAAGCGGCGTGTTGATGACCACTTCACCGATGGATTTCGCACCAAACGGGCCGTTGGGCTCATAGCTGTTCTCGAACTCGACCCGGATCTTGCCCACGTCCACACGGGTGGGGATCTTATACTGCATGAGCGAATTCTCCATGGGCCAGCCGCGCTGGTCGTAGGTGACGTTCTCGGTGAGGGTCATGCCGATGCCCTGCAAAATGCCGCCCTCGGCCTGCACCCGGGTGAGGTTCGGGTTGATGGGGGTGCCGCAGTCCACGCAGGCGT
>ENA-OQKS01000427-OQKS01000427.1-human-gut-metagenome-genome-assembly--contig:-NODE-427-length-12119-cov-2.477485_pt1 | contig 12119 bp, 13 predicted proteins | sample MGYA00242804_ERZ504808 | MGnify/ENA primary metagenome ERZ504808 (study PRJEB26092, sample SAMD00036375) | human gut metagenome | host: Homo sapiens | study: EMG produced TPA metagenomics assembly of...
GTCGAGCGAAGATTTAGCAGACGCCCTGGGCGAGCATGGCGTCAGCGACCTTCAGGAAGCCGGCAATGTTGGCGCCCATGACAAAGTTGCCCTCCTGGCCATACTCCTTGGCGGTGTCGTCCACGTTGTGGAACATGCCGCGCATGAGCTGCTCGAGCTTGCCGTCGACCTCCTCGAAGGTCCAGGACAGGTGCTCGGCGTTCTGGCTCATCTCCAGGCCGGACACGAGCACGCCGCCGGCGTTGGCAGCCTTGCCGGGCATAAAGGCGACGCCGTTCTCCTGGAAGTAAGTCGTGGCCTCGATGGTCGTGGGCATGTTCGCGCCCTCGCCGACCACCTTGCAGCCGTTGGCGACGAGCGCCTGGGCATCCTCGAGCAGCAGCGTGTTCTCGCGAGCGCAGGGCAGCGCGATATCGCAGGGCAGCTGCCACACGCCGCGGCCGTCGCCCTCGTGCCACACGGCGTTGGGCTTCTCGTCGACGTACATGGCGAGCGTGACGCCCTTGTCGTGGCCGGAGCGCTTCTTGTTGTAGACATGCTCGAGCACGGTGTAGTCGATGCCGTCGGGATCCTCGACCCAGCCGTGGGTGTCGGAGCAGGCCAGCACCTTGCCGCCGAGCTGGGAGACCTTCTGGACAGCGTAGATGGCGACGTTACCGGAGCCGTGAACGACGACGTTCTTGCCCTCGAAGGAGTCGCCGCGGCTCTTGAGGTACTCGTCCACAAAGTAGGCCAGGCCGTAGCCGGTGGCCTCGGTACGGGCAAGCGAGCCGCCAAAGGAGAGGCCCTTGCCGGTAAGGACGCCGGTCCACTCGTTGGTCAGGCGCTTGTACTGACCGAACAGGTAGGCAACCTCGCGGCCGCCAACGCCCAGGTCGCCGGCGGGAACGTCGGTGTTGGGGCCGATGTGGCGATAGAGCTCGGTCATGAAGGACTGGCAGAAGTGCATGATCTCGTTGTTGGACTTGCCCTTGGGGTCAAAGTCGGAGCCGCCCTTGCCGCCGCCCATGGGAAGGGTGGTCAGGCTGTTCTTGAGGATCTGCTCCAGGCCCAGGAACTTGAGCATGCCCAGGGTGACCGTCGGGTTAAAGCGCAGGCCGCCCTTGTAGGGTCCAATGGCAGAGTTGAACTCGACGCGGTAGCCGCGGTTGACCTGAACCTTGCCCTGGTCGTCGACCCAGGGAACACGGAACATGACGATGCGCTCGGGCTCGACGAGGCGCTCCAGCAGGGCGGCCTCCTCGTACTCGGGGTGGGCGTCGAGCGCCGGCTGGATGGTGCCGAGGATCTCGGTCGCGGCCTGGATGAACTCAGGCTGCTCGGGATAGCGGGCCTTGAGCTCTTCGAGAACTTTCTGCGTGTAGCTCATGCTTCCTCCAATGATGGGAAACGAAAAATGTTGGTCGCGGCACCCTATGCGCCGCGAACTTTATCGAGTATGGATAATATCGCACTGTTGCGGCAAAGTTTCGCATAAGCCGACGAGCGGATGTTTCGTTTTGATTACGATGCAGGTAGAAGCGTTTTTGAGTGTCTGACGTGCAAAACCCGTGTTTCAAACCTGTTTCGTCCACGTGTTCCAAACCACCACATTGGGGACAGGCACCTTTGTGGTGGTTTTGGTGGTTAGAGGACGAGCTGATGGTAATCGGCGGGGGTTATGCAGCCCTCGGTGGCGGCGCGGAAGGCGGCGAGGGCATCGCCCGAGAACGGCATGGCCCAGCACAGTCCGCAGCCGGCGGTGATGGAGCCGGGCAGCGGCATGATGCGCCCGGGCACACCGGCGGCAAGACACAGCTGCTCGCATTCCATCACATCGAAGGTGCTGTCGAACGACACGATGATTTTGCGTTCGTGATCAGAGGCATCGCCGAACGAGGCCTCGCGGTGCGACTCGCGATACGCAGCCGCCGCTGCCTCTTCCTCGGCCGTATGTCCACAGCCGCCACAGCCGCAGGTGCAAGGCTCGGACCCATCGCAAGTGCAAGGTTCCCCGGTATCGGGGCAAATATCATGTGACACGGCATCTCCCGTCATTGATGTGTGCAGATCTAGGCGAGTAACTCGGCCGCCGCAAACTCCTCGGGCGTATTGACGTTCTCGAAGCAGAGCGTCGAGTCGGCGACCGCGACAATCTGAGGCTCGTCCAAATACCCGGCGTTCACCCGGTCGATCAGGCAGCGGATTCGCTGACGGTCACCAGCGAGCAGTTCTTGGGCAACCGGCGCACACGCGTCACGGCGCCAGACGGCGCAAAGCGGCTCAATTCCCCGCTCCTCGCGCGGCACGCACACGTCGAGCGCCTCGGCCTCAACACAGCCAGCAAGGGCACCGATTAGCTCCGAAGAGACAAACGGCATATCGCAGGCGACGATCGCCACGAGCGGCAATCGGGCCGCGTCCAACGAGCTCGCGATGCCGCGCATGGCACCCGCCGACCCTTCAAGGTCGGCCACCACACGTGGCACAAGGCCGCCAAACGTGCGCTCCTCAAGGTAGGCAAGCTCGCTGGGACGCGACGTCGTCACGACCAACTCACCGGCAACTGGCGCCAACCGACCCAGCACGCGCTCGATGAGCGGCTCGCCGCAAAACGCCATGCGCGCCTTATCACAGCCCATGCGCGAGGACAGCCCACCCGCTTGGACGACACAAGAAAGATCGGCACGTCTTACGGTAGTCATACGGCAAAACACCTCCATCGGCATGCTCGAAACCCGGTGCACGAAGCTAAATACAGCCACCGAAATAGCAGCGCTACGAAAAACTCGTGCAAAAACAAAACAGCGCCTTTGCGGCACGCAGCAAGACCGCGAGCACAAAAGCGCTGGTAGCGTATGGCGGGAACGTATGTGAATCGAACACATCCAAGACGTTTTGCACGCCTCGCAACGGTTTTGAGGACCGCGGAGCCCACCGGAGCCCATCCGTTCCCAAGTGCGGCGGTATTTTACCAAACCGAAACGGCTCCATCCCAAAAAGACGAACAAGAAGTTGCGGTGGAATAGTTCCTGTATTTGCTGCCAAAGCCTCCAAATAAGAACTATTCCACCGCAACTGAGGAGGCGGGAGCGAGTGACCGGCTTAGCGCAGGGACCTCAGGCCGCCGGCATCCTTGTCGAGCACCGTAAAGCGCACGGCATCCAGGTGCTCCAAGATGCTGATGGCACGCTTGCGCGACACGCCCAGAGCCTCACGCAGCACGCTCGTGGTGGCAGCGCCGCCGGCTGCCTCAATGGCGGCGGCGACGAGCTCACGCGCATGGGCCTCGGCGGCGGCAGACAGGGCAACGTCGCGCTCGATCTTAACGATCGAGCGATTGAGCGAAAGCTCGCGCAGGGCACGCGTCATGGTGTCGCGATCGAGCTGCAACTGCTCGCCCACTTCGGGCAACGTCGGTGCATCGAGGCCGGCTTCGTCCAGCAAGGCAACGATACGTTCGCAGGCCTCGCGCACCACACGCGCCGCGGCGGCAGCGGAGTGCGGGTCGAATACCTCGGCACCCTCGGCGGCACACACGCCACGCGAGCAGCCCTCGGCAATCAGAGCCGCGGCAACGCCATCATCAGCGGCAGGCCACGCAGCATGGGCAACGGCGCCGGGCGTAAAGCCCGTCTCCTTGGGAGACGCCGCGTGCATGGCTGACAGGGTCGCCGCCAGTGCATCCATCGTGGCGTCGAGCACCACGGCGTCCGCCAAGTAGTCCGCATCACCCACAGCAAGCTTGCGAACAGAGCCCTGCGACACCAACCCGCGCAGTGCGGCATCGACCTCGCCTACACCAAGATCCAAAGCGTCGGCAACATCAGCCGCCGCAACCGGCAGCGCCTGCAGCGCCAACCACGCCTCAACACCAGCGACGGCATCGCCGGCCTCAAGCGCTGCAAGCAGCGCGCGCTCCCCCGCCGAAAGCTCGCGCGAGCGACGGCAGCGCGAAAGCAGCACGCGCCCGCCGCCAATGAGCATAACGGGCGAATACGACAGCACCACGGCATGGTCTCCGGCTCGCAGCGGCAGCGGCTCCTCCAAGCGCACCTGTACGGTACGGGTCTCGCCCACCGCCATAGGGGCCTCGCCCTCCATGAGCATGATGCGACCGACGACCTCGGCCGTGCCGGCCATCACATGCACACGCGCGCCCGACTCGAGCACGCGCGGCTTGGCGCCCTCGCGGCCCAGGTAGGTGAACGTCATCATAAAGCGCAACGTCTGACCAAAGCGGTCCGCCAAGCCCAGCATCTCGCCACGGTCAAGCGCCGCGACACCGTCACCAACCAGGTTGAGCGCCACACGCTGACCAGGCAGCGCGCGCGGCGTATCGCCATGCACCTGGATCCCGCGCACGCGACAGACCGTACGCGACGGCAGGGCGACGAGCTCGTCGCCCACCGCAACCGGCGCATCGTGCAGCGTTCCCGTCACGACGGTGCCGACGCCCTTGATCGTAAAGCAGCGGTCGATAGGCAGACGCGGTGCGGCATCGGTGAGCTCGGCACGGGCACGACAGGAATCCCAGCAAGCGGCAACCTGCTCGTCAAGCGCAGTCAGCAGGTCATCGATTCCCGCGCCGGTCTTGGACGACACGGGGACAATCGACGCGTCCGCAAACACGGTACCCGACAAAAAGTCATCGACATCGAGCTCGGCAAGCTCGGTCATCTCGTTATCGGCCAAGTCGCACATCGTCAGCGCGACCACCATATGCGTGACGCCCAGCAGCTCCAGCACGTGCACGTGCTCGCGGGTCTGCGGCATCACGCCCTCGACGGCCGAAACCACCAGCACGGCAACGTCGATGCCCGTGGCGCCCTGCACCATGGCGCGCAGGTAATGCGCGTGGCCCGGCACGTCGACCAGGCCGACGATCTTGCCGCTCGGCAGCGCCAGATCGCCAAAGCCCAGCTCCACGGTCATACCGCGACGGCGCTCGACCTCCAGACGGTCGGGATTCTTGCCGGTCAGTGCCTCGATCAGTGCGGACTTACCGTGGTCAACGTGACCCGTCGTGCCAACGATAACGGGACACTCCACCAGCGTTTGAACCTCACTCATCGAGCAATCGCCTTCTCAACGCACGCGACGAGCGTCGATGCCGCCGTCTCGATATCGCGGTCACCCACGAGTGTGCGCACGTCAAACAGGACGCGATCGTGCGAGGCGCGCGTGACGACCGGCGTGTCGAGATCTTGGACGAGCGAGCGCTTGAGTGCGTCAACGGAAAGACGCTCATCGACGAGGCGCACGGCAACGCACATGGTGGGCAGCTCGACGGTAGGCAGCGAGCCCGCCGCCGGGAGTCGACGACTCCTCGACGATCTCCACCTGAACGGCGCACGGGCAACCGGCCTTATCGAGCCCGGCGACCATCCGATCGCGCAGCTTGCGTGCGCGACGCTCCAGATGAGCCTGCGGAAGCGTGAGCATGTTGAGCACCGGCACCTCACGATGGGCCACATCCGCCCCGTCCATGTAGATACGCAGCGTGGCCTCGAGCGCCGACAGAGCCAGTTTGCCCGAGCGCAGGGCGCGCATAAGCGGATGTGACCCACAGGCCTGGACCAGATTGCGACGGCCCATGATAATGCCCGCCTGCGCGGCGCCCAGCAGCTTATCACCCGAGCACGACACGATATCGAGCCCCGACGCCACCGAAGTGGGTGTAGTCTCCTCGCCGCCACGAACCAGGATGTCGTCGGGCAGGAGCGCGCCCGACCCCTGGTCCTCGTAGAACAGCAGACCATGCTTGTGGGCCAGGGCGGCAAGCTCCCGAGAGCCCACCTCCTCGTGAAAGCCCTCGATGCGATAGTTGGAAGGATGGACCTTCAGGATCATGGCCGTTTCGGGCGTAATGGCGCGCTCGTAGTCGCCCAAATGCGTGCGGTTGGTGGCGCCGACCTCGACGAGTTTGGCGCCCGAGGCCGCCATGACATCGGGGATGCGGAAGCTGCCGCCAATCTCGACAAGCTCGCCGCGGCTGACAATGACCTCCTTGCCTGCGGCATGGGTCGCCAGCACCAGCAGCACGGCGGCCGCGTTATTGTTAACGACCAGCGCGTCCTCGGCACCGGTAAGCGAGCGGATCAGCTGCGCGGCATGCTCCTTGCGCGACCCACGCGAGCAGGTGTCCACACTGTACTCGAGCGTGCTGTAGCCGCGCGCGACCTCGGCCACGGCCTTGGCAGCTGACTCCGCGAGCGGGGCTCGACCCAGATTGGTATGGATAACGACACCCGTGGCGTTGACGGCAGGACGCAGACTCGGCAGTGCCGATCGATGCGCACGCCACTCGATCGCCGAGGCCAGGTCGCGCTTAGAGCGCGGGGCGGCACCGGCGCGAATGGCGGCGCGCTCCTCGTCGAGCTCCGCCGTGACGGCGGCATGAACCACCGCGTCGCAGGTCTCCCCCGCCGCCTTCACTACCGGCCACTCGGCAAGCAGCTCGTTGACGGAAGGGATAGCGCGCAGGCGGGCGCGCACCTCATCGGACATGTTCTGGCTATCGCTCATGTGCGGCCTTTCAAAACCAAAGGTGAATCAATCGTTCGAACGTCAAACTATCAGCCAATTCGATCGGCTGAGTCAATCAATCGCTATTATCCTCGTGCGCCGTGATCTTTTCCACGCGAACGGCGTTTTCCTGGGTGAGCGCGGCGCCCGTCAACGGGTCCCAACGCAACGGTGTATGGTCGAGCGGGCCGACGCCCAAGGCTTGAGCGTCACCGGCATCGGCGCCAAACGAACGTCCGCCGGGGGCGGCCGACGTAAAGATACATGCCGGATGCAGATACGGCGTCGCCTCTACGCGCACGCGGTCGCGGCCCATATCGCTCACGAGCTCGACGATCTCGCCGTCGGCGATGCCCATGTGCTCAGCAGCATCGGCATTCATCTGCACGGCATCCAGATCCGATCCAGCCTCGGCGGCACCTTGGGCCGCAAGCCTGCGCGAGGTGTGCGACTCAAAGGGACGGTTACCGCTAATGAGGCGAAACATCCCCGGGGCAGGCTCCACCATGGGAGCGATCCAGTTGGGTACACGACCCAGACCGGCTCGTTCCCATACGTCACTTGCCAGCGCAATTTTGCCGCGATCCAAGGGAATCGCCGGCTCGCCCGTACGCGACGGCATCGCAACACCCGTGTCGGCCCAGCCGCGCTCCTTGAGCTCGTCCAGATCGATCCCAAAAGGCGCCACCTGGGCAGCTGCCAGATCGTTAGACGTAAACTGGAAGTACTCGCCCACGCCACACGCCTGCGCCAGACCGGCAAAAATCTCCCGACCGGGACGCGTGTCGTCATGCTGCACGGGCAGCACGGCGTTGCGGTAGAACACGCGCGCATCGTTGGCGCCTGTCACCGTTCCCACGCCGCGGTCAACCTCCAGATACGTCAGGTCGGGCAGCACGAAATCAGAAGCACGCGCCGTCTCGGACCAGCGAATATCAATCGTCACGAGCAAGTCGAGCTGCTGCAAAATACTCAACCAAGCCTGTGCATTGCCATAGCCCGCACCGGGGTTACTGGCATAGACGATGAGCCCACGCAAATCGCCGGCAAGAATCGACTGACCGATGGTCGTGCACAGGCCGCGCACCGGATCGACCAGTGGATAGCGCTCGGACCCCAGCTTGGATATGCGCGGCACCGGCGGCGTCGCAAAACGTGCGGGATCAAGGTCGCCCAGCACAAGCGGTGTGGGTGGATTGAGCGCGCCGCCTGCGTGTCCGATGCAGCCCAGCAGCACATCGACCAGACAAATCGCGCGCGCGGTCTGGGTGCTATTGGCATACGCGATACCGATACCACCATGAAAGCCGGCGTCCACCACAGCGGCAGGCGCGGCGGCAGCGAGATCGCGCGCCGTGGCGACAATCTCTGCGGCCGGCACGTCGCACATCGATTCGGCCCACTCGGGTGTCCAAGCACTGGCCGCCTGCGCCAGCTCGTCAAAACCCGTGGTATAGCGGGTCACGAACTCGTGGTCATACAGGTCCTCGGCAATCAAGACATGCGCAATGCCCAACAGCAAGGCCAGGTCGCAGCCCGGGCGCACGCGCAGCCAGCGGTCTGCAAGCGCAGCCGAGCCGCTGCGCCGGGGGTCGACCACGATGATCTTCGCCCCGCGGCGACGGGCATCGTTGAGCGCATCAACGGCCCCCATCGTCGACGAATCGACAATGGAGCGCCCCAGGTACATGATGCAATCGGTATGCGCCAGGTCGGAAGCGGGACTATAGCCCAGGCTGTGCTCCCATCCGGTGAGACGACTTACCTCGCAGGCGCCATCGGCACCGTACACGTTGGGCGAGCCCAGCGCATGCATAAAGCGATACGCCCAGTAGCGGTCGAACGAGGGCACGCCGAGCGTCATGCCCAGCGCACGGGGCCCGCACTCGTCAACAATCCCCAAAAGGCGCTCGGCAATCTGCACGAACGCCTCATCCCAGGAAATCGCATCAAACCCCGAGCCATCAGCTCGGCGGCGCATGGGATGCACAATCCGGTCGCGCTCGTCAAACGGCATTGCCAGGCGATGCCGCCCGCGGGCACACAGCGCACGCGTCGCGCACGGATGCCCCGGCACCGGCAGCTCGGCCACCACGCGACCGTCCTCAACGCGTGCCGCAAAGGCGCAATCGGCATAGCATCCCCCCGCATGTGGTCACCACGGCGCGACCGTCACGCTTCATAGCAGATGCCATCTCGATTACCCCTTTCACAAGCCAAACACAACAGGCCAACAGCCCGGCAACGAGCCCCAGACCCAAAAAGCCTCCCGCACGGCAACGCCCCGCGGGAGGCCCAACGTCAAACAGACGGCACCTTACGCCTCGGACTTCTTGGCGTAGATAAACCAGTAGCCGAGCGCGACCAGAACCGCGCCGCCCACGATGTTGCCCAGCGTGGCGGCGGACAGGTTAAACGCAATGCCCGCAGCGTTGAGCGCATCGGCGCCGGCGACGTCGGCACCATAGCCGCACGCGTGCATCACGGCACCCATGGGCAAAAAGTACATGTTGGCGACGCAGTGCTCAAAACCGCAGGCCACAAAGGCGGCGATGGGCAGCAGAATGCCCACAACCTTATCGACCACGGTCTTGCCGGCTGTACCGATCCACACGGCCAGGCACACAAAGATGTTGCACAGGATGCCGCGGAAGAAGATCGTCACCCAGTCGATCGTCACCTTGCCGGCGGCGACGCTCACCATGGAATTGGCGACCGCCTCGCCGTTGAGCTTGTAAATGCCGGCCATGTACACCAAAAAGACGATGAACAGGGCACCGACAAAGTTACCGACCCATACGACGGCCCAGGCCTTGAGCATCTGGACCAGGGTGATCTTTTTACTCTTGAGCGCGCAGACCATAAGCGAATTACCGGTAAACAGCTCGGCGCCGCACACCAGCACGAGCACCAGGCCCAGGCAAAAGCACAGGCCGCCCACGACGCGCTGGGCACCCCAGCCCAGCGTGCCGTCGCTACAAAAACACCGTAAAGAACAGGCCGCCGAAGGCGATAAACGCACCGGCGAACATTGCCAACAGAAAGGCCTTAGCGACCGGCAGGTTGGCCTTGGTCACGCCGGCGGCCTCGGTCTTGGCCTCGATCGCGGCGGGCGCCAGGCAATCGGGAGCGGGGTACTCCACCTTGGAATCTGCCATGTCAATCACTTCTTTCCTATTCAGCAGGGGCAAGCGCTGCTATAGCTCCTGCCCCAAGCGGACAAAGTGGGAAAAGTCGTTGGCGGCCACGGCGTCGTACACGGCGTCGACGGCCCCAAAGACCTCCGGGGACATGGGGTTATAGAACTCCGTATCGCCCGGCTGAATCCCTATGAAGACGATATCTTCGCACGATTGCTCGATTTCCTCGATCAGAATCGACAAAGGGAGCGAATGCGTGGTGAACATCGACTTGCGGACCACATCGCGCTTATCGAGCAGGCGGATAGACCCACGGGCAGCGCCATGTCGCGGCATCGACCAAGACCAGGCGAGGCGGACGCTCGCGCTTGACCTCGATGATGTCGTCCTCGGGCGTTTGGCCACCGTCGATGGTGTACCAACCGGCAATGGGCGCGTCCTCCCATCTTTTTGGAGAGCACGGGGCCGGCGGCATCGTCGGCACGCAGCACGCTTCCCGCCGTGAGCACGATACCCGCAAGCGGGGCGCCGTTCACACGTCCATCCACAACGCGACCCATTACTGCAACCTTCCCGTCAGGTACACGCCCGACACATCGCGCACGCGCTCAACCAGATCGCGGAACTTCATCAGAAACGCGACCTGCTGGGCATGCAGGCCAAAGTCGTCGTCGAACACCGAGATGCCGGCCTTGGCCGAGCCGCGAAAACCGCGCTCGTCGAGCAGCGTGTCGCAGGCCTCAAGCAGCGACGGCACCGCCGCCTTGTCAAGCTGGCACTCGCCAAAGGAGCGGATGGCCTCGAACTTGGTCTTGGCCTCACCCTCCGGCAGCGCATCGACGAGCGAATAGAAGACATCCACCGGCACCGACAGGCGCGGCTCAAAGCAATCGAGCACGCCGGTGTGGTGGCCCACGGCGAGCGTGTAGTACAGCACGTCGCAGGCCTCCTGGGGAACGTCTTCCTCGGTCTCCACAAACTTACGCGTGAGCTCGTAAAAGACCACCTGGTCGGGCGCGTGGCCCAGGCAGGGGTCAGCGACGCCCTCGGCGGCCTCGTCGCTTGCACGCGAGGCATCGCCAAAAGAGCCGCCGAGCATGCCGGGGCCCGCAAAGTAACCAGAGCGGTCCGTGAGCTCCATCTAGCGACCTCCGGCCAGCACCAGATCCTGCAGCGCCGAGTACACCTCGACGCGGCGCGGATCATCCTGCTTGTCGATGAGCAGTGCCATGGCACCGCGGATATCGCCCTTGGGCGCACCCTCGAGCGTGTCCATAAACTCGTTGGCCAAATCGCGGCCGTAACGGTAGCCGCTCATGGCGCGAGCTTCGCGCTCGATGGCAACGCGCAGCTTGTACGGCACGCCGGGGTGCAGGATATCGGCCTGCTCGCCGGCGGCCTCCACCGTGGTCTCGGCATGGAGCTTTTGGTCCAGCAGACCGAGCGCCATGGCAAGCCGTAGATGGTCTGCGCGGGGCTGGGCGGGCAGCCGGGGATATAGACATCGACCGGCAGAATCTTGTCCGTGCCGCCCCAGACGCAGTAGTTGTCGTAGAAGATGCCGCCCGTGCAGCCGCACGCGCCATAGGACACCACGATCTTGGGATCGGGTGCGGCCTCAAAGGCGCGCAGGGCCGGCATGCGCATGGCACGCGTCACGGCGCCGGTGTACAGCAGCACATCGGCGTGACGGGGCGAGGGCACGACCTTGATGCCAAAGCGCTCGACGTCAAAGACGGGCGTGATGGAACCGAAGATCTCGATCTCGCAGCCGTTGCAGCCGCCGCAGTCGACACGGTAGACGTACACCGAGCGCTTGATCTTCTTAAGAAGGGTCGCCTTGGCCTTCTCGATGCTCTCGTCGAGCTCGATCTTGGTCGGGCGGTACTGAAGCCGCTCGGGCAAAAGCGTGGGTTCGGCCATGGTTACTCCTCCTTCGTTTCAAAATCCATGATGATGCCCTCGACCGGCGCCGGACCGGCGGGAATCTCGGGCGCATCGGGGTTAAGCTCGCGGTCGATATACTCCGGGTTCACACCGTGGCCGCCCAGATACTCCATGCCGGGGCCCTGAGGCTCACCGGACGCAAGCGTCTCGTTGGCAGCCATGCCGTGCGCGTTGCCGGTCTTTACGGCCGAGGCGGCGCGCAGGGCGTCGAGCTCGCGTTTGCACTCCTGGCACATACCGACGGTGCGGGCGGCCTGCTCGGCCTCCATGCCGCCGGCCTTTTGCAGCAGGCGCTTGGCGTAGTCGATCTCCTTGTGCGGGGCAAACGGCTTGCCGCAACGCGAGCAATGCTCGAGCGTGTAGACGCTCTTGCTGGTGAGGTCGTCCTTGCTCATGACGGCCAGCTCAAACTCCTCGGTGAGCTTGATGGCCTCCATGGGGCAGGCTTCCTCGCAACGGCCGCAAAAGATGCAGCGACCGTAGTCGATCGACCAGGTAATGGTATCGGCCGCAAGGTCGGTGTCC
>ENA-OQKS01000430-OQKS01000430.1-human-gut-metagenome-genome-assembly--contig:-NODE-430-length-12058-cov-2.869081_pt1 | contig 12058 bp, 10 predicted proteins | sample MGYA00242804_ERZ504808 | MGnify/ENA primary metagenome ERZ504808 (study PRJEB26092, sample SAMD00036375) | human gut metagenome | host: Homo sapiens | study: EMG produced TPA metagenomics assembly of...
CAACAAAGAATAGGAGAACGAAAAATGCTATCAATAATAATACCAAGCTATAACGAGGAGGGCAACGTTGCAAAATGTGCTTCTGTTGTTTCAAAGCTTCTCAGCGAAAACGGTATAGACTATGAGCTTGTTTTTGTAAACGACGGCTCAAAGGACAGAACATGGGATATAATCTCAAACCTTGCACGCAATGACGAGCATATCGTGGGCGTGAACTTTTCAAGAAATTTCGGTAAGGAGAGCGCAATTTTCGCAGGACTTGAAACTGCAAAGGGTGACGCCTGCGTTCTGCTGGACTGTGATTTACAGTTCCCGCCTGAGGTCATAATCGAGATGTACAACATCTGGAAAAACAATGACGTTGACATTGTTGAGGGCAGAAAAAATTCCCGTGGAAAGGAAAACCCTGTATACAAATTTTTCTCTCTGTGGTTTTTACAAGATGATAAACAAGTCAAGCGGACTCGACATGGAAGCGGCTTCCGATTTCAAGCTTCTTGACAGGGCTGTGGTAGATTCACTGAATGCAATGCCTGAAAGACTGACGTTTTTCAGAGCAATGTCAAGCTGGGTAGGCTACAAGACGGAGCGTGTATATTTTGACGTTGCTGACAGAGAGATAGGCGAATCAAAGTGGTCTGTAAAGGCAACTGAACCGTCCGCCGAATCCGATGCGGACAAGCAGCAGGAGGACAAAAGCCGGAACCAAGCCCGGCTTCAGGTCGATTTCCCGGCGTCGGGCAACGACGACAATCTCGATATTCCGGATCTGTCGTTCCCGTCCTTCGAGTGAACCAACGGTAATAAACAGGCTGGCGGAATCGTCAGCCTGTTCTCGCGTTTACACAATCCCAACTACACAGCCTCGACTACACAGTCCCAACTTACATAGTCCAAACTTACATAGTCCAAACCAATGCCGGAACATCGGCATATCATACGGAGAGCAGCGCATAACCCATGCAACCATCAACCGTAGTAATTCTGGGCTCCACCGGATCCATCGGCACCCAAGGCCTTGACGTCATCTCACGTCATCTCGACCGCTTCACCGTGACGGGTCTCGCCGCGGGCGGAGCACATGTCGAACTGCTTGCGCAGCAGGCGGCGAAATTCCATGTGCCAACCGTCGCGATCTTCTACAAGGAAGCCGTCCCCGCGCTACGTGAGGCGTTGGAACAGGTCGGCGCAGGCAACGTCAACATCACAGCCGGCCCTGACGCGGTGATCGCCATGGCAGGCTCCGGCGCCGACGTGGTGCTTAACGGCATCACCGGCTCCATCGGCCTCGAACCGTCCATCGCGGCACTGCAGGCAGGCTCCCAGCTGGCATTGGCCAACAAGGAATCCGTGGTGGCCGGCGGACACCTGCTGTTTAGCGCGCAGGTACGCGACAAGCAGATCAATCCGGTCGATTCCGAACATTCCGCCATCTGGCAGTCGTTGCGTTCCGGCACGCACGGCGAAGTGTCCAAGCTCGTCGTCACCGCGTCCGGCGGTCCGTTCCGCGGCTGGAAGCGCGACCAAATGACCGACATCACGCCGGAACAGGCCTTGAACCACCCCACATGGAACATGGGGCCGGTCGTGACCATCAACTCGTCCACGCTGATGAACAAAGGTCTTGAAGTCATCGAAGCAAGCCGACTGTTCGACGTGCCGCCGAGCCGCATCGACGTGACCGTGCATCCGCAATCCATCGTGCATTCCATGGTGGAATTCCGCGACGGCGCCACCATCGCGCAGGCTTCGCCGCCGGACATGCGCCTGCCGATCGCCCTCGGCCTGTCCGCGCCGGAACGTCTCGGAAACGTCGCCGCCGCATGCGATTGGACGAAGGCGGCCACGTGGACGTTCGAGCCGCTCGACAACGAGGCGTTCCCCGCGGTGAACCTGGCCCGGCACTGCCTCGAATCGTCCGAAAAGCATACGGCCGTGCTCAACGCGGCCAACGAGCAGGCCGTCCACGCGTTCCTCGAACACCGTCTGCCATACCTCGGCATCGTCGACACCGTGCGCGAAGTGCTTGACGAGATGGACGCCGAACTGCGCGGCAACCCGCTGTTCGCATCCGTGGAGGAAATGGGTCAAGTCGAGCGTGAGGCGCGCCGGCGAGCCGATGATTTGATAAACAGTCAGAAGTGAATCATTCGCGCGACCGCGACCGGATTGATGGCATGGCACAGCCGTGCGATCAATCAGTCATGCCCCGGCATGGATGTGGTGTCGCGCATAATCGAACAGGAAAGACCAAGCATCAGCATGAGCGCGTTGCCGCAAACCAGTGCACAGACGTCCGCGACCACAGGAACGGCGTCGGCCGTGACAGGATCGTTCCGCAAGACCGGAGAGCCGGATATCAGCGAGAGCCCGTTGCATCCGCGCCGCAGATCGCGTCGCATCATGGTCGGGCCGGTGCCGGTCGGCGGCGGCGCCCCCATCTCCGTGCAGTCGATGACCAACACGCTCACCGCGAACGTGCCGGCCACGCTGCAGCAGATCGCCGAGCTCACCGCCGCAGGCTGCGACATCGTGCGCGTAGCGGTGCCCAGCCAGGATGACGCCGACGCCTTGCCGCAGATCGTCGCCAAATCGCCGATTCCAATCATCGCCGACATCCACTTCCAGTCGAAGTACGTGTTCCGGGCCATCGACGCCGGCTGCGCGGCCGTGCGCGTGAACCCCGGCAACATCCGCAAATTCGACGAGGTCGGCCCTTCGATCTGCAAGGCCGCCACGGATGCGGGCATTTCCCTGCGCATCGGCGTGAACGCCGGTTCGCTCGATAAGGAGCTGTACGCCAAATACGGCGGCCCGACACCGGAGGCGCTGGTGGCGTCCGCGATGAAGGAAGCGCGCATGTTCGAAGACGTCGGCTTCCACGATTTCAAGATTTCCGTCAAGCACCATGATGTGGTCACCATGGTGCAGACGTACCGTCTGTTGGCTTCCAAGGGCGATTGGCCGCTGCATTTGGGCGTCACCGAAGCCGGCCCGACCTGGCAGGGCACAATCAAAAGCTGCCTGGCATTCGGCGCGCTGCTGGCCGAAGGCATCGGCGATACGATCCGCGTTTCACTGTCCGCGCCTCCCGTGGAGGAAGTGAAGGTGGGCTGCAAGCTGCTGGAATACATGGGATTGCGCCCGCGTAAGTTCGACATCATCTCCTGCCCGTCCTGCGGCCGTTCCCAGGTGGACGTGATTCAGCTGGCCAACGCGGTGACCGAAGGGTTGAAGGACGTGACCGCGCCGATTCGCGTGGCCGTCATGGGCTGCATCGTCAACGGTCCGGGCGAGGCTCGCGAAGCCGATTTGGGCGTGGCCTCCGGCAACGGCAAGGGGCAGATTTTCATCAAGGGCAAGGTCATCGAGACCGTGCCGGAAGACCAGATCGTGGAAACCCTGCTCGCCAAGGCGCAGGAGATCGCCGCGCAGATGGAGGCCGACGGCCAGTTGCCTGCCACCGCCACCGGTCCGGTGGTCGTGCCGGTGACGCAAAACGGCAACTGCTGAAAGCCATGTTCCAGCGTGCCGTCGGTAGCATGCAATCGCAGGCTTCTCAGCAAAGGCCGGTAGAATGAGCGGCGTGTCAGAGCAGGAACGTCAATCATCAGCCGCCAGTCAATCATTACGGCAAGAATCGGCTTCATCGCCCGCGCGTCCGCAACCGCAACATCAACCGTGGACGCGCGGGCGGCGACTCATGGTCAACCTGCCTATTTTCATCATGCTGCTGGGCATTCTGGTGTCCGTGGCCAATCTGACGGCATCCACATGGAACTACGAGCCGACCGAGCAGACCATCGAAACGCTTGACGCCAACACCGCCGTGACCTTCGCCAATCCATCCGGCGAAAAACTGGCGAAAAAAGGCGATTACGAGGTGGCGAAACGGTACGTCACCATCAAAGCGAAACGGCCTTCCACCGGTGAGATACAGAACATCAAAGTGCTGATCCGCAAACCGAAAGGGGGCTGGGAACGGACGTCCCGGCGTGGTTTTCATGCACGGCGCCGGCTATGGCACCTGCGACAATTCCTTCGGCGACATGGCCTCCGACCTGTCTTCGGCGGGATTCGTGACGGCGGTGCTTGACAAGCCGGTCTGGTCCACCAACGACGCCAATCGCGACTACCCGGGTTCCGCCGCCATCTACGACCAGGTCATCAACCTCCTGCGGAAAATGGATACGGTGGACGCCTCCAAAGTGGGCATCTACGCCACTTCCGAAAGCACATGGATCTCATCGTATCTGCTGCAGCGCGATCCGGACGTCGCTTTTCAGGTGCTGCTCAGTCCGATGGTCTACGAGCCGCGGTATTCGCTGGGCTTCCTCGCCGCACAGGACTTCGCGCTCGTCGGCGCGCATGACGGCTACCAGTCGATCGTCCGCCGCGTATTCAATATCGACGCGTCCCTGTTCGGACTCACCAACCTCGACATCGACACGTTGACGCCGAAAGCGTATGCCATTCCGACATTGGTGGCATATGGCACGAAAGACGTCATGACCGCGCAGGTGGAAGGCACGGAGAAAATCGTCGATCTGGCTCACCAGGCCGGCAACTGGGACGTCACCATACGCACGTACCCCATCGCCAACCATGTGCTGAGGCTCGGCGACGAAGCCAATTCCGGAACCCCGTTCGCCGACGCGTACGTGGACGATGTGGTCGACTGGGCCGTCGGCACCACGCACGGACTCAAACAGACCAGCGAACGCGTGGCCGGCACCAGAATGTACCAGTCAATCGCAGTGCCATTGGACCTCAAAGCCAATCGCGGCCTGACCATCTACCTGGTCGCGTTGCATGCCAGCATGCTGGTGCTGCTGCTTGCCGCAGGCGTGCTGTGGCTCGCCGTGCTGATGCGTAAGATCTGGGCGCGTGCCCACGGACGACGGTATCAGCTGGGGGCTTGCGCAAGGGTTCAAAAACTCGCTGGTCACGTTGACTATCGCCACTATGGCCACGTTCGTGCCTGTTCCTGCGCCGGCCTTGGCGATGTGATCATGGGTGTGGTCAAACTGGCATGGGGCAGTGCCCCAGTGGAGAATCCGGGCGTGATGTATTGGAGCTGGCCGGTGATCCAGATCGTGTGCGTCGCCGTGGTGTGGGCATGGTCCCGCGTGTTCATGCGGCTGATCGAAGAGGCAACCCATCGAGGCATCGCGCAGTGGCCGCCACGTAAGGGTGCTATCGGCGAAATCGTCAGCGGACGGCAGCCGGTGCTGGCTTCCACGCGGTTCGGACGCGTGATGTTCTGGCTGACCGTGGCCGCCATGTTCTGCGTATTGCTGGTGTTCGCGTTCTGGGGGCTGTTCATCTACTGACGGGGCGAATGTATCTCGGAACGCGCACGTGCGGCGAGCGTATGCATAACAGGATGCGATGAACGGCAAGAAAAGGAGGTGCGATGCCGCTGTATCAAGACGAAGGCGTGGTGCTGCGCACCGCCAAACTCGGCGAAGCCGACCGCATACTCACCTTGCTCACACGTGACCATGGCAAAGTACGCGCCGTCGCGAAAGGCGTGCGCCGTACCAAATCGCGTTTCGGAGGCCGACTCGAACCGTTCATGCGCGTGGCGCTGCTCATTGCGGAAGGTCGTTCGCTCGACGTCGTGTCCCAAGCCGAATCGATCGCCGCGTATGCAGGGCCGATTTGCGCCGATTTTCAAGCGTATACGGCGGCGAACGTGATCTGCGAAACCGCCGACAAGCTGGTCGCCACGGAAAAGGAGCCTGCGGTCGCACAATACCGGCTGGTATTGGGCGCGTTGAACGCGCTTGCCAAACATGCGCACGAGCCGTCCACGATTGGCGATTCGTACGTGCTGCGCGCACTGGCGATCGCTGGTTGGACACCCCGTCTGCGCGTCTGCGTGGTGTGCGGCGAGCCGATTTCATCCACGCTGTCCTGGTATTTTTCGATTTCCGCCGGCGGCCTGATGTGCGCCGCCGACCATACCCCCGAATCGGAAGCGGTGTCGTGGGATGCGATTTGCCGGCTTTCGGCGCTTGTCGATGGCGATTGGGGGGAGCTGGACGGTGTTCCGGCGGCCGCGTCGATTCAACGGGAAACCCACCAAATAGTGGAAGAATGGGGCGAATACTATTTGGAACGGCCGATTCGTTCCATGCGCTTGCTAGATTAGCGGGTATGGCTTTTGAGAACGTGGATTACAAATCCCTTGACATTCCGGCGGCACCGTTTTCCGATCCGTCGATCATTCCCGATTTTCCAAAGAACAAGGTTCCGCGACATGTGGGCGTGATCATGGACGGCAACGGCCGTTGGGCCCAGCAGCGCGGACTCATCCGCACCGACGGCCATCAGGCGGCCGAACCGGTGGTGTTCGACACCATCGCCGGCGCCATCGAAGCGGGCGTGCGCTACCTGTCTCTGTACACGTTCTCCACGGAGAATTGGAAGCGTTCGCCGCAGGAAGTGCGTTTCCTTATGGGCTTCTCGCGTGACATCATCCACCGTCGCGTCGATCAGATGAACGAGTGGGGCGTGCGCGTGCGCTGGTCGGGCCGCCGGCCGAAGCTGTGGAAGTCCGTGATCGACGAGCTGGAAGTGGCACAGGAGAAGACGAAGAACAACAAGACCATCGACGTGGTGTTCTGCCTGAACTACGGTGGCCGCGCCGAAATCGCGGACGCCTGCGCGGCCATCGCACGTGAGGTGCGTGACGGCAAGATCTCCGGCGATCGTGTGACGGAGAAGATGATCGCCGAGCACCTGTACAACCCGGATATTCCCGATTGCGATCTGGTGATCCGCACGTCCGGCGAGCAGCGCACGTCCAACTTCCTGCCGTGGGAAGCCGCCTACGCGGAACTCGACTTCGTGCCGGAACTGTTCCCCGATTGCGGCCGCGATGTCCTCTGGCGCTCCATCGACCACTACATCCACCGCGATCGTCGTTTCGGTGGCGTGAAGCGATAAGGAACAGCCCGGTGGGCTGTTCCAGCTTCACGCCCGAGCGGCTATGCCGCGAGGGTAATGTTGAGCCGGCCGTAGGCCGTCAATAATTGCAGGACGTGAAGAAATAAGAAAAAGACCCCCGCGGGGGTCTTTTTCTATTCTGCTCCTAAAACGGCTTTTAATCGCCTGCCAGTTGCGCGATTCGCCACGTGAAATCAGTTATGAAACGATCATGATCCACGGTGAGCGCCACGTGCACGCGTGGCGCCGACGGGTCAATCAGTCCGGCCGGATCGCCGATGGTGCGGCCGCGCGTGCCATGAAAATCGCCTGTCTCCGTTTCGACCTTCATCGGCAGATCGAAACATTCCACCAAACTCGGATCCGCCGCTACGGCTGCGGCGAGCGGATCGTGCAATGGCATGCCCGTTGAGAAAAGGCGTGCGTCCGCCTGAATATTTGCGGCAATCGAAAAGTCGACGATATCGGCAAGAAACGTCCGCGCATCGGTACGCGGATCATGCGATTGCGATGCTGCCTGGCGCCACCGCATAGTCGCGTCGGAACCCAGCAGGCACTGGTGCGTCACGTCCAAGCCGACCATGGTCACGTCCGCGCCGGAATGGAATACACGGTCGGCAGCCTCCGGATCCTGGATGATATTCGTTTCGGCGGTCGTGTCCCAGCAATTGCCTTCCTGCGTGAGCGTTCCGCCCATCATCACCAATCGCAGTTTGCTTGCGATTTCCGGCGCCGCAGTAAGTGCCGCATCGACGTCAGTCAGTGGGCCGGTCGCCACTACCGTGACGTCGCTGCCGTATTTACGGACCATATCGACGATGAATCGCACACCTTCCGGTAACGCAGGGGAGTGGGCAGCGCCATCGCAGGTCGTGAACGAAAGTGAGAACGAATCGGCGGCAGGATTCGCGTGCGGGTCGTGTACGTCGTATCCGCCGACGGAAATCAGCCCGCGCCTCACTCGAGTGTCCGATTCTCCTGAATCGGACACATAAGTAGTGCTGAGGGTACCGGGAATGTCCGATTCACCCGAATCGGACGCATAGACGGTGTTCGTGGTGCTCTGAATGTCCGATTCTGCAGAATCGGACACATAGGGTGCCGAATCGGACTTCCAGATGTCCGTTTCACCAGAATCGGACACGCAAGCAACGGCAGGAGAGCCAACAGCCGGACCGAATCCGCCCAGCCCATCCGTACCATGGAACTGCGCGCAACCTGCGTCGGGAATGAACGAGGCCGCCCAGGAGGGACGTGTCGAACCACGTAATACCGGAACGTTCCGGAACCCCAACCGTTCCAGTACGTAAGCCGTGTTGTATACGGCAGTGTCGGCTGCAACGTTGCCGTAGGTGCCGATGACGCCCAGTATCTCGATGTTGTTGAACGAGGCGAGATATGCCAGTGCAAGCGCGTCGTCAATGCCGGTATCGACATCGAGAATTAGCTTGCGATTGCCGTTCGTGGTTTTCATAGGCACAGCCATAGTCACAACCTCCAACTGCGATTTTCCAGCACAAAAATGTACGGTACCATATGTGCCAACAGCGTCAGCACCTCAATAACCAATAGTGCCAAACATGCGCTTCGACCCGTGATTTCGGGCGCGTTTCACATGTTTGGCACTATGAAAGCTGAAGATGGAGCAGGCGACTGCTTACTTCAAGAACTCGTCGGTCGAGATGTCCTTGGCCACAGGCGCGGTGTGAATCACCTTATCGTGCGAGTCGGTGTAGGCGTTCTCTTCGGCGAGGAAGTCAAAGTACTTCTGCGCGCCGGCTGTGTCGTTGGTGCCGAACGTGAACGAGCCGTCCTTGATCTTGGCCGGATCGCCCCAATACTGGTCGTCCACGATAGTCTTCATACTCTTCTTGACGAAGTCGAGCTTCAGATTCGCGTCCGGAGCCTCCTTGACGAGAATCGCAGCGGCGTCATCAGGGTGCGAGTAGGCGTATTCGTAGCCCTTCTTGGTGGCTTGTACGAACTTCTTCACAAGTCCTGGGTTGGAGGAGATGGTCTTGTCGCTGGTGATCACGCCGATGGTGTCCGCATTGCCAGGCACGCCGTAATCCGGCTCGGTGAAGCAGTTGAGCTTCGGACCGTACATGTCGGCCTGTACGCCTTCCCATGTGGCGTAAAATCCGCCGAAATCGGCCTTCTTGCTGGACAGCGTCTGGAACGTGGACGTGCCGACGGTCACCTTGTCGAACGTGCCCTTGCCGCCGTCGGTCTGGATCATGCGGCGGATCACTGCGTCGGATTCGTTGGAGCCGAACGTGGCGAAGGTCTTGCCGTCGAAATCCTTCGGGGACTTGATGTCCTTGTTCGACGCGAGCGAACACCAGATGGCGCTCGGCTTCTGCTGCACCTGCATGACCTGTTTGATTTTCGCGCCCTTAAGCGTGTAAATGCCCACGTTGGTGAGGTTGGACAGCGCGAAATCCGCCATGCCGTTGTTCACGGCCTGCTCCGCGCCGGCCTGCGCCACCGCCACGATGTCCACGTCAAGACCGGCCTGCTTGAAATAGCCTTTGTTCTTCGCCACATACACGCCGATATGGTTGGTGTCGGGCGCCCACGAAAGCATGAACGTCACCTTGGTGAGGTCGTTGCCGTCCGTCGCGGTTTTCGTGGAGTCGTTGCTTTGCCCGCATGCGGCCACGCCGACGAGCATGGCGATCGAGCCGAGGATTGCGATTGCTTTGCTGAAGATGGTCTTCTTCATACCTTGCGATTTCCCTTGAATCTTGCTTCTCTACCGTTTTCTAGGGATGACGCTGCGGGCGGGGTTCGGGCAGAAAACGATACGAAGGGCTAAGGCCCCCGCTCGTCCAATGCCCCCGACGTTCCTTATGATGCCTGCCGCCGCCCGGTTGACCGTTTGACGCCGAAGCTGTGGAACATTGCCGGTTTGCCACACATTGGCTAAACAGCGAGTCCCATTATACGGGTGTGCATGACGATGATGAGGGCCGCAATGGTGATTGTTGCGTTTTCACTGGTCCGCGTCCGGATCGGTGTCCGCGTCGGCTGGGCCGAGCAGCAGGCGTTCGCTGAGATTCACGAGGCACATGAGTATGCCGGTGATGACGATGATGACCAGCGTGGCCGAGAAGATCAGCGGCGTGCGGAACGAATTGTAAGCCGCCTGCAGCCAGATGCCGAGGCCCTTGCGCGCACCCAGATACTCGGCAGTGGTGGCGGTGGCGAAGATGTATGCGGCGGATACACGGATGCCGCCGTAGATCTGCCGTGCGGCGACGCGCAGCTTCACATGCCACAGCGTCCATGCGCGGGTCGCGCCGCATGTCAACGCCACATCGGAATAGAACTGCGGCACCGCCTCAAGCCCGCGAACCGTCTGCACGGCGATCGGAAACAAGCCGAACACGGCCACGATCACGATTTTGCCGGAAATCTCGAAACCGAACCAGATCAGAAACAGTGGCGCGATTGAAATCAACGGCATCGTCTGCGCGGCCGACAGCAGCGGGAACAACGCGGCATCGGCAATACGGGAGCAGTACAGCAGAATGCCGATCAGAATGCCGCATGTCACGGCGAACAGGAAGCCGACGGTGCCTTCCAACAGCGTGACTTCGGTCGCGGGCCACAGGGTCGGCCATGTTCCGACGGTCGCCTGCGCGATTTCGCTGGGGGCGGCGATCATCGTGGATGGCACGTGCCCCAATCGCACCCATGCCTCCCATACGACAAGCAGTGTGATGACGGCGATCAGCGTTGGAATACGACGCTTCGCCATACCGAGTAGTTTGTGTTGAACGTGCGCTTCCGCCATCGTTCACCTTGCTTTCTGCGTCAAAGTGGACGCGCACGTGACCGACTGCGGGAAATCAGTAAGGTGAGGAGCCTGCCCGCCAATCGGCCAGAAAAGATTGTTACCGGCTCGCCAGTATAGACGGTGGGGCGGAACGTAGGCAAACCCGCACAGCAAGTACGGCAGTAACGAGAGATAACGTGCGTTGGATACCATTCCAGATATCACTTTAGATATAGAGAGACAGATATAGAAAGGCCTCCGCACCCTTCCGATGCGGAGGCCTTCCCATATACCCCTTGCTACTGTCTTATGGTTGTTTGCCTGTCAACCATGACAGACGTCTATCATTCCAGTCCGATGGACTTCATGTGGTGAAGCACCAGGGACTTGACCTTGAGCGTGCCGGATTCGGCCACGAGCTTGATGGCGCGCGGACCTTCGGACGCGTAGCTGTACGAGCTGAGCACCTGACGGCCGTCGTTGACGTACACCTCCACGCAGCCACGGTCCACGTACACGCGCAGCTTGAGTTCGCCGGCGGCAAGTTCGGCTTCGGACAGCGGTGCCGTACGGTAGCCGCGATCGCCCTGAGCGTTGGCCTGCCGGTCGACCACCACGCGGCCGATCTGATCGTCATACGCAACGGACGTGTAGGCGCCATCCTCGGTGGCGTGGACACGCAGGCCGGCACGCTCGGCGGTGGAGTTGGCCAGGTCGATGGTCATTTCGATTTCCACGGCTTCGGCATCGTCCACAATGGTCTTCTCGCCGCTGACGTCCAGATCGATCGCACCGAAATCGACGGTATCCTCGCGCAGGCCTTCCATTTCGGCCACCGGCGCGGTGTGCAGGTCGCCGTCGGCGCCCAGCGTGATCTCACGCGGCAGGGTGAGGTTGCCGCACCAGCCGTCGTCCTGCATCGGAATCGGCTCGACGAACGGGCTCATCCAACCGTAGACGATCTGACGCTTGCCGTCGTTGAACGACTGCGGCGCGTAGTAATTGTGGCCGCAATCCCACAGACGGAACTCGGTTTCCGGCTTGAACTGCTCACCCGGAGTCCAAGTGCCGATCATGTAGCCGGCGTTGCTGACGTTGCGGTTCATGAAGCCGCTGGCCTTGGCACCCATGGCGGAGAAGCCGATAACCCACTTCTCGTTGCCCTGCGGGTCGCGGATTGGGAAGAAGTCCGGGCATTCAAGCATGAAGACGTTCGGATCCGGGTGTTCGAACAGCACCTGCTCATAGGTCCACTTGACCATGTCGTCGGAGGAGAACAGCCACATCTGGCCGCGCTTCTCGGCAGAGGAGACACCGAAGGTC
>ENA-OQKS01000435-OQKS01000435.1-human-gut-metagenome-genome-assembly--contig:-NODE-435-length-11915-cov-3.022056_pt1 | contig 11915 bp, 7 predicted proteins | sample MGYA00242804_ERZ504808 | MGnify/ENA primary metagenome ERZ504808 (study PRJEB26092, sample SAMD00036375) | human gut metagenome | host: Homo sapiens | study: EMG produced TPA metagenomics assembly of...
TGACGCAAAAACCCGCGCAGCGTGACGACCGGTCGGAACATAGAGCACCGACCGGCCGTATGGCGTGGAACCTATTTTCGGATCTCGCCGCGCGAGACATCACCCGCAATTGACGGGGCGGGCGGCGCGCTCGCGGCTCAGCCCGCACGTACGCCGCCTTACGGACGCATCACGGCGCCCATCCGCGAAGACCCGCTACCGCTACAGCGTGAACTTCCGGGAAGCGGCGGCTCCGGTCGTGGCGAAATCGGAGCCCTTGGACTGCAGCGAGGCCACGGCCGTCACCTTGTGCGAGCCGGGCGCAAGCGCCTTCGGCAGACGAACCGTCCAGGCACCGGCGTTCCCGACGATCGCGACGTAGCTCTTGCCATCCACCGTCACCGTGACCTTCGCGCCGGCGGCGGCATCGACCATACCGGATATCTGGCCGGCGGCGAGCTTGGCGAACTTCGGCTGTCCGACGTTGATGGACAGGTTGAAGCCGTGCTTGAACATCGCCTCGGCGTTGTACTTGCTGTCAACGATGGCGAAGCCACCGGCGACCGCATCGTCATCGGCCGCGTCATCGCAGGAGCTCATGTTGCCGTACGAATCCACGCCGATCGAGTAGTGGCCGGACACGATGGCACCGCCCGAGTCACCGCTCAGCAGGAAGGCGCTGAAGTGGAAGTCGTACACGTCGAGCAGCTCGCCGTTGTCGTTCACGCTTTCGGTGACCTTGTCGGCGGTGACGACGCCGCATGTCCAACCGCTGGTCGAACCGGACTTGCAGGCGGGCATACCGATGGTGACGCAGACGCGTCCCAGACCTGCAACGGGATGCCATCATCCTGCGTGAAATTACCCACACCCTTGGTGGTCAGGTCTGGGCCGGTGGTGTCTGCGCCTCACGTGGACAGCTCGGCCGGGTTCTTGTACTTGCTCGTGGACAGGCGGTCGAGTATACCGGCATCGTTGTTGTCGCCGACATGGCCGTATGCGGTCGCGCCGACGGTGTCGCGCAAATCGGAGACGTTCTCCTTGCGGCTGCGTACGTGGTGGATGCCGGGCACTACCACGAACGCAGCCGATGGCACTGTCACTTTCGACCAGCTGCCGTTCGACGCTGCCGGCACGTACGAGTACACGCTCGTGCAGGTCGCCGGCAACGCCGATGGCGTCACGTATGACAGCACCGAGTACGCGGCGACCATCACCGTGACCGCGACGGCCGACAACACGCTGACCGCCGCCGTCTCGTATGCGAAGGATGGCGAGACCGTTGACGCGGCCACGTTCGCCAACGTGTACAAGGCGCCGACGAAGCCTGGCGAGCCGACGCAGCCGGCTGAGCTCGTTAGTTAAGCCCGGTACCAAGCCGACCAAGCCCAGCAAGCCGAAGGTCACGATCTTCAAGCCGCAGGTTCAGGTCGCGCCTTCCGCCGATGCGGTGAAGACGCTCGCGAAGACCGGTTCCACGACCGGTGCCATCGTGATTGCCGCCCTCTTCGCGGCAAAGGCCAATCCATCAACCTCTCGCCGGTTCCAAGCGCCTTTGATTCCCCATGCCGTTGGCATATCGGCGTCGATGGCCAACACAGACCGCCTCTGCCGTGCCATTTCCACTCGTCCCTTCCTCCCGCGTCTCCACTCCCCTATGTTCCGCCCTTCGCCATCCTGTCCGTCCGGGGCTATCCGTCGTACTCTGTCACTCCACTAATCAATCCTCTAGGGTCAATCGTGCTTCCTCGCATCCTTGTCGCCGTGCCCCTTTTCCGCCATGTCCCTTTCCTCCGCGTCTCTTTTCGCTGCATTCTTTTCCGCCTTCCCCCTCCCCGCCGTCATCCTCTTATCTGGTACACCGGTACATTACGGGTTGAAATAGCCGTTATTCACAATTGCATGTGCGAAATGGTCGTTTTTGGGTCTTTGTAACGACCATTTCGCACGGGGGAGTACCAGATAACGGCTATTTGAACCCGTAATGTACCGGTGTACCTAATGACAGAGCGGATAGAGCTGGGCGCACATGGCATGCGCAGGCAGCACGCCCGGCAACATCACCAACATTCTCGAACAAAAAATCACAATTTCTCACAAAAACGTAACCCAAATGACACCGGTCGTGGCAAAATAGAAGCATGGTAGCAAACAATGCGGGCAAGCCCGCCACCCCAGCTGATCTGATCAATGTCGACGAGGTCATCGGCAAGTACTATGACCTCGTCCCCGACCCGGCGGTTCCGGAGCAGCGTGTCATCTTCGGCACGTCCGGCCACCGTGGCTCGTCACTGAAGACCTCGTTCAACGAGGCCCACATCGTCGCCATCACACAGGCCATCGCCGAGTACCGCAAGAAGGCCGGCGTCACCGGCCCGCTGTACCTCGGACGCGACACCCACGCCCTGTCCGGTCCGGCCGAGAAGACCGCCATAGAGGTGCTCGTCGCCAACGGCGTGCACGTGCGCGTCGACTCCCGCGGCGATTTCGTCCCCACGCCAGTCGTCTCCCAGGCGATCCTGACGCACAACCGCGCGGCCGACGGCACCCAGCGCTTCGAAGGCGAGGGCCTGGCCGACGGCATCGTGGTCACCCCGAGCCACAACCCGCCCACCGATGGCGGCTTCAAGTACGATCCGGTCACCGGCGGCCCGGCACCGGCCGAGACCACCAACGCCATCGCCGCCCGCGCCAACGAACTGCTCGGCGACTTCAAGTCCATCAAGCGAGTGCCCTACGAGGAGGCCATCAAGTCCGAGTACGTCGAGGGCTTCGACTTCCGCGAGCACTACGTCGCCGACCTGGGCAACGTCATCGACTTCGACGTGATCCGCGACTCCGGCGTGCGCCTGGGCATCGATCCGCTTGGCGGCGCCTCCGTGAACTATTGGCCGCTCATCAACGAGAAGTACGGCCTGAACATCGGCGTGGTGCGCCCCGAGGTCGACCCGACCTGGCGCTTCATGACCATCGACCACGACGGCAAGATCCGCATGGATCCGAGCTCCCCGTACGCGATGAAGGGCCTCGTGGACCAGCTCAACGCCGGTGCCTGGGACAAGTACGACCTGGTGGGCGGCACCGACCCGGACGCCGACCGCCACGGCATCGTCTGCCCGAACTGGGGCGTGATGAACCCGAACCATTACATCGCCGTGTGCGTCGAGTACCTGTTCGGCGGCAACCGTCCGGGCTGGCCGGAAGGCACCGGCATCGGCAAGACCCTGGTCTCCTCCTCCCTGATCGACCGCGTGGCCTCGTCCATCAACGCGAAGCTCGTCGAGGTTCCGGTCGGCTTCAAGTGGTTCGTGGATCCGCTGTTCAGCGGCGAGGTCGCGTTCGGCGGCGAGGAGAGCTCCGGCATGAGCTTCCTGCGCCGCGACGGCCGCGTGTGGACCACCGACAAGGACGGCCTGATCCCCGACCTGCTGGCCGCCGAGATCACCGCCAAGACCGGCAAGAACCCCGCGCAGCTGCATCAGGATCAGGTGGCCCGCTTCGGCGAGAGCTGGTACAAGCGCGTTGACACCCCGACCACGCTGGAACAGAAGGCTAAGTTCGCCAAGCTCACCGGCGATGACGTGACCGCCACGCAGCTGGCCGGCGAGGACATCACCGCCAAGCTGACCGAGGCGCCGGGCAATCACGCCAAGATCGGCGGCCTGAAGGTCACCACCAAGGATAACTGGTTCGCGGCCCGCCCGTCCGGCACCGAGAACATCTACAAGGTGTACGCCGAATCCTTCGTCTCCCCCGAGGCGCTCGACAAGGTGCTCGACGAGGCCAAGCTCGTCGTCGACAAGGCATTGGGCGAATGAGATCCACGCAACGCATGGCCGGGCTGGCGGCCCGTTAGCCACCAAACGACCGACCCCGAGGCCCTTTGCGGATCAGCTTCCGCGAAGGGCCTTCGCATTACACCCATGGGCCGTCTGGATGAACGCCGTGACCGGGCCCACCTCGGGTGTGGATAACCATGTGGATAAGTCCGATTCACGCTTCGCTCCGCCCACCGCATCTGATATGATGACGGTATCATAGCCGCATAGGACAGGACTACGGCTCCGACTTCGGCGCGCGTGCGTACAGTGGTGCGCCCACTCGCGTCGACCGGTCCCATCGTCGCCAAGGAAGGGGACGAAAGACGGATACACCTCGGTTTGGGCGCACCACCATCCGCATAAGTAAGGACATCACCATGACCAGCACCAGCAGCACCGACGTTCCATCCGCGATTTCCGCGAACGCCCTCATCATCGGATTCGGCAAGGGAGGCAAGACATTGGCCGCAAAGCTCGCTTCAACGGGCCGAACTGTCGTCGTGGCCGAAGCGAGCGCCGACATGTACGGCGGCACCTGCATCAATATCGGATGCCTGCCGTCCAAATCACTGATCCTCTCCGCCGATCGGGCGCGGCGAGAGGGCGCGAACCGTACCGCCGAAACCCGCGAAGCGGCATTCGAAGCCGCCATCAGGGAGAAGCGGCGCATCACCGCGATGTTGCGCGACCGGAACTACCATAAGCTGGCCGACCAGGGCAACATCACCGTGATCACCGGCCGCGCGCGCTTCACCGGCACCCACAGTGCGGAAATCACCACCGCCGACGGACCGGTCGCCGTGGCCGCGGACATGATGTTCATCAACACCGGTGCCACGCCGCACATTCCGGACATTCCCGGCATTCGCACCACGCCGGGCGTATACACCAGCACCGGTCTGATGGACGTCGACGAGCTTCCGCAACGGCTGGTGATCATCGGCGCCGGATTCATCGGACTTGAGTTCGCTTCGATGTTCGCCGATTTCGGCACGGCGGTCACCGTGCTGCAGCACAGCGACGAGTTCCTGCCACGCGAGGACGAGGATGTGGCGGCCGCGATCCGTGCACAGCTGGAATCGCAGGGGGTCAGGTTCCTGTTCGGCGCGGACACCAAGGCGATCACATCGGCGGATGACGGCATCAGGCTGTCCGTCTCGATGAGGGGCACGTCGGACGTCGGCTCCGAAGCGCGTCTGTGCCTGTCCACCGACGCGGTGTTGGTGGCCACCGGACGCACGCCGAACGTCGAGGGCCTGAATCTCGAGGCGGCGGGCGTGGAACTCACCGAACGCGGCGCCGTGAAGGTCGACGACCTGCTGCGTACCACCGCCGACGGCATCTGGGCTTTGGGCGACGTGAACGGCGGCCCGCAGCACACGTACATCTCGCTGGACGACTACCGCGTAGTATGGTCTCAGCTGAACGGTTCCGCGCGCCCGTACACGCTGAGCGACCGTCGCAACGTGCCGTCAAGCACGTTCCTGCACACGCCGTATTCGCGTGTGGGCCTGAATGAGCGCGAGGCGAAGGCGGCGGGACTGGATTACGTGGTCAAGCGACTGCCGGTGGCCACGGTGCCCAAGGCCCAGGTGATGCGTCGACCGGAGGGCATGATGAAGGCGCTCGTCGAGAACGGCACTGGCCGCATTCTCGGTGCGATGCTGCTCGCCGCCGAATCGCACGAGGTGATCAACATCGTCAAGCTGGCGATGGATCTCGACGCGCCGGCCAGTACGCTGCGCGACATGATGTTCACGCATCCGACCATGGCCGAAGCGCTGAACGACCTGTTCGCGTAACGGTCGCGGATCGCGCTTGTCCGCGATACATTTGCACAGCGTCCAACAAATCGGGGCTCCCCTCCTTGGATTGGAGGGGAGCCCCTTGGGTTATCGGCTAGTCAGCCTGCCGTCACGCCTCGCGGCGGCGACGGGCGTAGGCCACGGCGCCCAGGCCAGCACACGTGGCGAGCGCGATGATGATCGCGAACACCTGCACGTCGGCGCCGGTCTTGGAGATGTCGTCACCCTTATGAGTGCCGCTCTGGGTTCCGTCGCCCTTGTTGCCACCGGGTGCCTGCGACTTGAGAGTCAGGCCCTTGATGGCGGCTTCAAGCGCGTCGGCCATCGCGTCGACCTTGCTCTGCTGGTCGATGGTCAGTCCGCGCTTCACGGCCTTCTTGGCCGCCTCGAACTTCGCCACCGAGTCGGCGGTGTAGCCGCTCAGGTCCGAGGGGACCTTGGCGAGCAGGTCATCGATCTTGCCGTAGTCCGCGGACTTGTAGGCAAGCTTGGCCTCGGCGGCTTCGAACGCCTCCTTGGCTTCGGTGAACTCGGCAATCCCGACTTCGCCTTCACCGGCGGCGGCCAGCTTCTTCAGCGCCTTGTAGGCGTCGGAGTAGGCCTTGTAGCTGGCGTCGGTGTAGTAGCCCTTGTCGTTGTCCTTGAGCTTGATGCCGTCCACGTAGTCCTTGACGCCGGTGGCGCGGGCATCCAGCTTGGCGACCGCAGCGTCGATGGCGGCGACGCGCTCGGCGAGCTCCTTGACGGTGCCGGACTTGTACAGCGTGTCGAGACCCTTGACGACCGGGTCGGAGGTGGTGTCGTCCTTCGCGGCGAGCAGCTTGGAGAGCACCCCGTAGCTGGCCGTGGTGTACTTGGACGAGTCAACCTTGCCGGCTTCGGCGACCTTCGCCTTGAGTTCGACGGTGGAGACCAGGGCCGTCCTTCGCCGCCTTCATGGCGTCGATGTTCTGCTGGTTGAGGCCGGCATCCCCCTTGACCTTGTCGCTCTTCGCCTTGGCGATGGCGTCGGTCAGGGCCTTGTAGCTGTCGGTGGTGTACTCGCTGCCGTTAACCTTTTCCATGTCGGCGATGGTCTCGTCGAGCACGGTGGTGTCGGGCGGCGTCGTGGTGCGCACCAGCGCGTTCTCGGCGGCGGTCAGCGCGGTCAGCGCGGCGGCCACCGAATCGGTGGTGCCGTTGACCAGCTTCGCCTTTGCTGCCTTGAGCGCGTCGGAGTACGCCTTCCACGAGTCGGCGGTGTAGTTCGCCTCCACGTAGTTGCTCTCGTGCGCGATCTGGGCCTTGAGGGCGGCGACGTTCACCAGCGCGGTCTTGGCGGTGGTGTAGTCGGCGGTCTTGGTCTTGAACGCGGCCGGCTTGGTTCCGTCAGCGGCGATCAGGGCGTCGAGCGCCTCCTTAGCGGCCTTGAAAGCCGCGTAGGAGTTCGTGGTGTAGTCGGCCTCGTCGATCGTGGCGAAGCTGTCGACGGCGATCGTCGCGAGCTCACGCTGGTAGGTGGAGTCCTTCAGCGCGGCGAGAGCGTCATCGACGGCCTTCTTGAGGCTTGCGGCGTCTGCTGTGGACAGGTTGTTCGTGTCCTTCAGCGCTTCCTTGACCTCGTCGAGCGCGTCGGTGTACGCGGTGAACGTCACTGTCGTGTAGAAGTGGCCGTCGTTGGTGACGGCTTCGTCCACGAGCTTGCGCAGCGCGGCGACCGCGGCGGCGTCAGCCTTGGTCTGCGCGGCGTCGATGGCGCTTTGCACGGCGCTGGCTGCGGCGTCGATCGAAGCCTTGCCGACCAGCGGGCTGCCGTACACAGCCTGGGCGGTGGCCTTGGCCTCGTCATACGCGGTCTTGGCGTTCGCGGTCCAGGCGGAAGTGTCGACGGTCGCGTCGATCTTCGCCTTGAGCGCCGCCTTGGCCGTGGTGATGTCGGCGTCGGTGTCGGCCGAGTCGAGCGTGATGAACTCGGAGATCTCGGGGATGGCGTCGCCCCACGCGATCTTGACGCTGAGCAGCTGCTTGCCGTCCGGCATCTTGAACTCGTTGATCGCCTGTTCCAGCGTTCCGAACGTCACCTCGGAGGTGGAGCGGGCGGCTGCACGAGCCGTCACACCGGCAGTGGTTCCGGTCGCCGCGTCGTACACCGTACCGGTGACGGTCGCACCGCTGGCGGCCCCCGACTGCACGATACGGAACGACTTGATGTCGCTCGGGTCATCGATCTTGTAGGTCAGGGAGCCATTGGCCGCACTCGGCTTGTACGTGGTGGTCAGGTCGCCGTCGATCATGTTGCTCGGCGCGTGGCCGCGCTCCTCGACCTTGGTGGCAGAGAACGCCGCGTTCGCCTCGGTGGAGACGTAGGCGCCCTGATTCACCATGAACTCGTTGAACGCGAGTGCACGCTGCGGGTAGTCGGCGGTGGTCAGCAGACGCAGGTAGCGCATGCCGGTGCCGTTGGCGATGTCGTCCTTGCCGTAGTAGAAGACGTTCGGGTAGTTGGAATCGGTCTTCTGTTCGTGTCGCTTATGTCGCCGAAACGCGGTCGTGGTGTCGGTGTCGGACACGCCGTCGCCAATCTCGAACGCGTCAACCCAGGTCTTTGCCATCGACGGACATCTGCACCTTGGTGTCGCGGATGTAGTCGTACTGCGTGTCCTGCGTGTAGATGCGCAGCGAGGTGATGTCGATCGGCTGACCGAGATCGAAACACCGCGGTGTTGCCCTGTCGCGGCTGGCCGGCGAACTTGATGACCGTGGTCATATTCGCCGTCGAACGCGTTGCCGCTTTCGCGGGTGTCGGTTCCCCAATCGTTGCGCTTCTGGATGTCGGATGAGACCAGCTTGCCGAACTTGCCGACCGTGGAAAAGCCGACCTTGAGCTTGTTGACCGAGAAGGCCGCTCCGTCGGTGCCATTGATCACGCGCACGTAGCGGGCGGTCTTGCCCGTGAGGTTGCCCGGCTCGACAGTGGTCCAGACGAGTCCGTTGTCGGAGATCTGCAGGCTGGGGTTTGCGTTACCGGTGTTCAGCTCGACGTCGGTCAGATCACGGATCGCCAGCAGATCGAGTCCGGCGTACTGGCCGCCGTCAAGCATCGTGTGCGATTTGTCGAACAGCTCCGCCGTATTGGCGCCCAGCGTGGCGGTGTACCCGTGCTGCGTCTTGTTCGTGTACACCGACTTGAGCGGATCGGCGGTCTCGGGCGGGGTCACGGTGATCTCGGCCACGCGCCACCACACGTTCTTGGCGGCGGTGTTGCGGATGCGTACGTAGCGCCCGGTCACGTTGCCGCTCACCGTGGAGGTGACGTCGTCTCTCAGGTCACCAAGCTTGGTCCAGGTGGCCTTGTCATCGCTGACCTCGACGACGCCCTGGCTCGGACGGTCGTCGGGGCTGGAGGCATGACCGGTAATCGTGACCTCGCCGATCGGCTTGCTGGAGCCCAGATCGACGATCACGGCCGCGCCGGCCGCGATCTTGTCGCCGTTCGGGTCCTTGAGGTAGGTGATCGTGGACGGGTTGCCGTCGATCATCTGCTCCTTGGTGCTGCTGTAGGTGGCGTTGAGGTTCTCCAGCTGCACGCCAGTCGCCGTGTACGGAGCGAGAGTCTCCTTCTCGACCTTGTTGACGTCGATGCCCTTGATGCCGAGCCACAGGTCATCGCCGTTGTCGGCGGTGGCGATCAGTCGCACGCCGGTGACGCCGGTGATGTTCAGACCGGTGACTTTGATCGGCTCCTCGGAGCCCTTCGGGCGCTCGAACGTCGCATCCGGCACGTCGGTCCAGTTCTCGCCGTCCGTGGTGGTCTGCAGCTTGGAGTGGTAGAAGTGGTTCTTGCCGCCGTTGAACGCGAAGCGGATGCTCTTGAGCGTGGTGGCCTTGCTGAACTTCACGCCGACGTAGTTGCCCTTGTGCAGGTAGTTCGGGTTCTGGAACACCGTGACCGTGCTGTCTTTGCCGTCGAAGATGTCTTCGATCGAGCCGGAGGTCGGCGTGGTGAACACGTCGCTGATGTACGTCTTGGTCACGACGTTCGGGTCGGCCTCCTGCTGCACCTTGTTGGACAGGTAGGAGTCCATCGCCTTGATGAACGGCACGATGTGCTGCACGCCGACTTCGGCGTACTCGGTGTGGTTCACGTAGTAGAAGCCGTGCTTCTTGGACGCGGCGAACGCGGACTGCGCGTCGGAGTACTCCTTGAGCGTCGAGGACGTGTCGCCGTTCAGCGCGGCCTCGATACCCGCGATGTAGGCGAGCGCGGCCTTGGTGGTGTCATCCCAGCAGTCGATCCACGGGGCGATCTGCTCGTTGGCGTCCTGCCCGGTGTAGTCCTTGCCGATGTCGCCGAGCATCTTCGCATCGCCCTTGGCGCGGTAGGTCTTGGCTGCCTTCTGCAGCGTGACGAACGCGGCCTTGATGTCGGTCAGGTCGTGGGCGGTGATGGTGCCGTCAGCCAGCTTCGCCTTGGCGGCGGTCAGTGCGGGAGCCAGGTCCACGGACTCCTGCAGCGCGGTGACGCGCGAATCCATGTTCTGGTTGATGGTGTGCTTGGACAGCTCACGCAGCGCGTTCGACGCGGCGGTCGGCACAGCGGAGTTGTGGTCGACGAACGAGAACGAATCCTGCCATGCCTGGTCGGCCTCGCTCTTGCTCCGCCAGATGTTCCACGAGTAGGTGGCGTTGCCGAAGATGCCGACCTTGCTCGGCTCGGACTGCTGCATCGGGTTGAGCACGATGCCCTGGATCTTCGACGGGTCGACGCCCGGATGCAGGAACGTGTCGTAGCCGCCCATGATCAGGTGACTCTTCGAGTTGTCGGAGCACGGCCAGTTGATCCACATGTAGGGGCCGCGGCCGACGTTCGAGGTGAACGTGTCGGTGAAGTTCTGCGAGACCTCGCCCCAGACGCGTCCGCCGGTCATGACGATCTGCACTTCCTTGGGGAAGTTGGCGAAGTAGCTCATGCCGTTGCCCATGTATTCCTGCGTGACGAACGGCAGCGTGGTCTTGAGGTCCGGGTAGGTCTTCTTCATTTCCTTGAGCCACGCGACCATATCGGTGAGCAGCTTGGTGTAATTGTTACCACCCACGTTCGCCGCGTCATCGGCCAGGATGGCGATCTGGCGTACGCCGACCCCGATGGTCTGCGCGAACTTGTCCTGCAGCACCTTCAGATCGGCCTGATAGTTCGCCTCGGAGTTGAACCGAATCGCGTTGTTCATGAACGGGTGCAGAGCGAACACGAAACGCGTCTTGGAGGCGTTGCCGGCATCGGCGAGCGGCTTGATCTTGGTGTCGAGCTCGTCCTGCGTGTACAGCGTACGCCACTGCGAGTTGTGCTTCGGATCGTCCTTGGGGGCGTAGAAGTACGAGTTGAGCTTGTAGTAGCCGCCCACTTCATCAGGTTGATGCGGTCCTGAGTGCTCCACGGGTTGCCGTAGTAGCCTTCGATGAAACCGCGGCTGACCACATCGGCGTAGTCAGTGACGGTGAAGTTGCGGATCGTCAGGCTATCGATCTGGCCGAGCACCTGGTACAGGGTGGTCAGGCCGTAGAAGCTGGCGTCGGTGTCTTTGCCGAGCACGGAGATCGTGCCGTTGTCGGACTTGAGGAAGTATGAGTCGGTCTTGTCGAAGATGGCGGAATCCGGGCTGTACTTGCTTTCGATGGCAGTCTCGGCCTTGCCATCGGAACCGTTCACGCCCACATAGACGTTGGTCTTGCCGCTGACTGCGGCGTCGGATTCGGTGACGTTCAGGTTCTTGAGCGCCGCCACTTCGTCCAGTCGGTCCTGGGTGGCTTCATCGATGTCATCGTCATAGATGACGTTGATGTCGCGAAGAATGTACTGTCCGCTGTCATAACGGATCGAATGCGGCTTGGGGTACAGCGTGTATTCGGTCGCCGCCGTATCGCCGCCTGCCGCGTACGCCGTCTGCACGCCGATGGCCACTGCCGGGCTCAACGACAGAGCCGCGGCAAGCAGGCCTCCTAATGCCTTACTGCGCATACTGGGGTTCCTTTCCTTGTCCGGCACTGGGGACGCGCCGGCTGAATCTCTCATCATTGAATTATTCGTCACCATGCTGCTTTGCATCATCGTGACACGGGGACTCGTGTGAGTTCATCATTGATCAGTATTCAGTATATATAATTAACAAAATATCGCGACGTTTCGGTCGTGTCGCAGCCCATCGGCGATTCATGGCCGTGACACGGCGTGCGTTACTGTTGTTGTCATGACCATCACCGTATCGACAGACGGAAGCGCCCTGGGCAATCCGAACGGCCCAATGGGCTGGGCCTGGGCCGACCACGAACTCAA
>ENA-OQKS01000438-OQKS01000438.1-human-gut-metagenome-genome-assembly--contig:-NODE-438-length-11858-cov-2.964027_pt1 | contig 11858 bp, 16 predicted proteins | sample MGYA00242804_ERZ504808 | MGnify/ENA primary metagenome ERZ504808 (study PRJEB26092, sample SAMD00036375) | human gut metagenome | host: Homo sapiens | study: EMG produced TPA metagenomics assembly of...
CTGAGTTGACAAACGGAAAAGTAACGGTAGAAGACGGACACGTAAAGATAAAGGAGTAAGAGCGATGAAAGTACTGATTGTAGGAAGCGGCGGAAGAGAGCATGCGATTGCCTGGAAGGTGGCACAGAGCCCGAAGGTAGACAAGATTTACTGCGCTCCTGGAAATGCAGGAATTGCGGAGTACGCAGAGTGTGTCGATATTGCAGCGATGGAGTTTGACAAGCTCGTTGCTTTTGCGAAAGAAAAAGAGATTGACCTGACCGTCATCGGCATGGATGATCCGCTGGTCGGCGGTGTTGTCGATGCGTTTGAGGCAGAGGGACTGCGCGTATTCGGACCAAGAAAGAATGCGGCAATCCTGGAAGGATCGAAAGCGTTCTCCAAAGACCTGATGAAAAAATACCATATCCCGACGGCGGCATACGAGACATTCTCCGATCCAGAAGCGGCAGAGAAATATCTCGAGACTGCAAAATTCCCGATCGTGCTGAAAGCCGACGGTCTGGCTCTTGGAAAAGGCGTTCTGATCTGCAATACCTTAGAGGAAGCAAAAGAGGGCGTCAAGACGATCATGCTCGACAAGAAATTCGGCAGTGCCGGAAACGAGATGGTCATCGAGGAGTTTATGACGGGACGTGAGGTTTCCGTTCTCTCCTTTGTGGATGGAAAGACGATCAAGACGATGAGTTCCGCACAGGACCACAAGAGAGCAGGAGACGGCGACACCGGCCTGAACACCGGCGGTATGGGCAACTTCTCCCCGAGTCCGTTTTATACCGAAGAAGTGGATAAGTTCTGTAAGAAATATATCTATCAGCCGACCGTAGATGCGATGGCAGCTGAGGGAAGACCGTTTAAGGGAGTTATCTTCTTCGGACTGATGCTGACACCGGACGGACCGAAAGTGCTCGAGTACAATGCCCGCTTCGGCGATCCGGAGGCACAGGTTGTGCTTCCTCGTATGAAGACAGACATCATTGATGTATTTGAAGCCTGCATCGACGGAACTCTCGACCAGATCGACCTGCAGTTTGCAGATAATGCGTGTGTCTGCATCGTACTGGCTTCGAACGGTTATCCGGTTTCCTACGAAAAAGGATTCCCGATCCGCGGACTCGAGACGTTCAAAGAGCATGAGGGCTATTACTGCTTCCATGCAGGAACGAAGTTCAAAGACGGCGAGATCGTGACAAACGGAGGCCGTGTCCTCGGCGTGACAGCACTTGGCGATACCCTGAAAGAGGCACGTGCGAATGCATATAAGGCTGTTGACTGGGTTGACTTTGACAATAAATATTACCGCCATGATATTGGAAAAGCGATTGACGAAGCGTAACGTGAATGTGAATTTTAATTTTGAGTAAAATGGAGCCGCCAGAATCCCGGTGAAAGGGAAATCTGGCGGCTTTGTCTTTTTGTTCTGAAAAGGGAATAAAGCGCCGCCGTTCCGGATACAATAGTAAGGAGATCCTTTGCTTTTTAGCAGAATCAGAACAGGAAAGGCGGTCAGAAAAGATGGGAATCGTTTGTCTGGCGGGGATTTTTGCCGTATTTCTTCTGCTTGCATGGACGCTCTGCCGGGCGGCAGGATGGGAGAAAGAACGGGAAGATCTTGAACAGGAGCAGTACCTGAAAGAGTGGCGGGAGAAAAAGTTGAAAAAAATCGAAAAAATTTGAAAATTAGTGTTGACATTTGGCGGGTGGAATGCTATACTAACGAAGTCGGTTGGTGATACAGATAAAAAGCCGACAGACAAAACACTGATGTGGGGTCTTAGCTCAGCTGGGAGAGCATCTGCCTTACAAGCAGAGGGTCATAGGTTCGAGCCCTATAGGCCCCATATTTTATGAAAAACGGTGTTGAAAATGAATATGGCGAGATAGCTCAGTTGGCTAGAGCACGCGGTTCATACCCGCGGTGTCGAGGGTTCGAATCCCCCTCTCGCTACTTATGGAACCCTTGAGAAATCAAGGGTTCTTTTGGCTTTATGGACAGTATGATGATATGGCTGTCATGTCAAAATCGTGTCTTGAAATCCACAGGGATTTGTGAGAAAATAAGACTACCTAAGAGCTTGTTTTGGGCTCTGAAAGTAAATAAAACAGTAATGGATAGAAGAAAGATAAGGAAAAAACAATGATAGAGTTTAATAAACCACCTTTTATTGGAACAGAACTGGAATACATCCGCCAGGCGGCAGAGGAAAACAACAAGCTGTGCGGCGACGGTCCTTTTACGAAGAAATGTTCTGCCTGGATGCAGGACAATTTCAACGTAAAACATGCGATGCTTACGACATCCTGCACCCATGCACTGGAAATGGCAGCTTACCTGTCTGAGATTCGGCCGGGCGACGAAGTGATCATGCCGTCCTACACGTTTGTTTCCACTGCAGATGCCTTTGTTCTGCGCGGAGCAAAAATCGTCTACGTGGATATCCGTCCGGATACGATGAACATCGACGAGACCAAGATTGAGGATGCCATCACCGAAAAAACAAAAGCGATTGTTCCGGTTCACTATGCGGGCGTTGCCTGTGAAATGGATACCATCATGGATATTGCAAAACGCCATAACCTGAAGGTTGTAGAGGATGCGGCACAGGGTGTGAGCGCGTACTACAAGGGAAAAGCCCTTGGAACGATCGGCGATTTTGGCTGCTACAGCTTCCATGAGACGAAAAACTATACGATGGGAGAGGGCGGCGCACTGCTGTTCCAGGATGAGAATTATCTGGAAAAAGCAGAGATCCTTCGTGAAAAGGGAACGAACCGCAGCAAGTTTTTCCGCGGACAGATCGACAAATATACCTGGATCGACTACGGTTCCTCCTATCTGCCGAGCGATATGAATGCGGCTTACCTGCTTGCAGAACTCGAGGAACATGAGAAAATCGACAGAAAGCGGATGGCCATCTACAACTATTACCATGAGCAGCTCCGTCCGCTGGCTGAGGCTGGAAAGATCGAGCAGCCGGTTGTGCCGGAAGGCTGTGTACATAATGCACATATGTACTTCATCAAGGCAAGAAATCTGGAAGTGCGTACAAAACTGATCAACTATATGAAAGAGCGCGGTGTGATGTGTGTCTTCCATTACGTTCCGCTCCATACCTCCCCGGCCGGACAGAAGTTCGGTGTTTTCCATGGAGAGGACAAATACACAACAAAAGAGAGCGAGCGCCTGATGCGTCTGCCAATGTTCTACAGCCTGTCTGAACAGGATATGGCATATGTCGTAGAGTGCCTCATGGACTTTAAAGAGTGGTAACATTTCATGTATGAGAAGTTTTTAAACTACTTTACGGACTATATTTTCGTGAAGGATGAGCCGCAGAAAGCCGATGTGATTTTTGTGCCGGGAAACGGATATCCGCAGATGGCGGCGCACGCGGCAGAACTCTGGAAAGAAGGATTTGCGCCGTATGTGCTTCCGTCGGGAAGATACAGTACTGTGCTCGGGCATTTCGCCGGTGTACAGGATCTTGCGGAGCAGTACGGCGGGAACTATGAAACCGAGTGGGAGTTTCTGCGGACGGTACTGCAGAAAAACGGCGTGCCGGAGAAAGCGATTCTGCGCGAAGACCAGGCGACGTATACGTATGAAAATGCACTGCGGTCACGGGAAGTGACAGATGCGGCGGGCATCGAGGTAAAAAAAGCGATCCTCTGCTGCCGGAATCTCCATGCGAGACGGTGTATTCTGTATTACCAGCTTGTCTACCCGGAGACAGAGTTTTTTTGTCTGTCCTTCGGATATTGAGTTCACCAGAGAAAACTGGCATACAAAGGGTGAATGGATCGACCAGGTGTTAGGAGAAAATGGAGCGCTGCGGCGGTCAGTTCCACAAGATTCTGCGGGAACTGCCGGCGGATTCTGAATTTTAACACCAGTAGACAAGAAGTCCCCCGCTTCTAAAGCGGTGGGATGAATTGTTAAAAGAAACATAACGGCAGTGGTAGGCGGAGAGAAATCGGTATCCTCCACTGACATGAGGAAAGTCACAGTCGAACTATTCTCGACATGTCAGACTCCGTGAAAATACCGATTGTGAGTTGAAACGAAAAGATTTATAAAAAAGAGCGGAAATTGTGGTAAAATTGCGGCTCGTATGGTATACTATCGTTAAGTTAAGTTTCTAATCTAAAGCAAAGGTTGGTGGACAGTATGAATAAGATTGATGAAGTATTAGAGCTTTTAAAACAGAGAGAATGTGAGAACGAAAAACCGAAAAACGTGATTTTTATGGGTTCTTGCCATTGTCGGAGCGGTAGCGGCAGTTGCAGGAATCGCATACGCAGTATACCGGTTTGTAACTCCGGATTATCTGGAAGACTTCGAAGATGATTTCGATGACGATTTCGACGATTACTTCGAGGATGAAGACGAAGATAAGTAGGATGGAAAAAAGAAACTCCGGTGCCGGAACGTGGTACCGGAGTTTTTCTGTCCGGAAATCAGTTTGACATAGAAGGAGAAGAGAATGAAAAAAGGAGAAATTTACGAGGGAGTCGTGGAAAGAATCGATTTCCCGAATAAAGGACGTGTACATGTGGAGGGCGAGACGGTTACCGTGAAAAATGCAATTCCGGGACAGAAGATCCGCTTTCAGATCAACAAAAAAAGAAAGAACCGCATGGAGGGCCGCCTGCTCGAAGTAACAGAAAAATACCCCGATGGAAAAGCGCGATCCGGTCTGCAGTATTTTCCCGTCCTGCGGCGGATGCATGTACCAGACGATGAGTTATGAGGATCAGCTTGCAATGAAGGCCGGTCAGGTGAAAAAACTGCTCGACGATGCCCTCGTGGAGGCCGGCCAGGTCAATGAGGCGGGGGAGGCCGATTATCCGTTCCTTGGAATCAAGGGAAGTCCGAAGGAGTTTGCATACCGGAATAAAATGGAGTTTTCCTTCGGCGATGAATACAAGGACGGCCCGTTGTCTCTCGGACTTCATAAAAAGGGAAGCACCTACGATGTCCTGACCGCGTGCGACTGCAAAATCGTGCATGAGGATTTCACAAAGATTCTGACCTAGCGTGCTGGCGTTACTTTAAAGAGCGGAACGCAAGTTACTACCACAAGATAAGCCACGAGGGTTACCTGCGCCACCTGCTGGTGCGAAGAGCCGAGAATACCGGAGAAATCCTGGTAAATCTCGTCACCACAAGCCAGGAAGAATGGGATCTGATGCCGCTCGTGCAGGAAGTGCTTGGTCTGCCGCTGGAAGGAAAGGTTGTCGGATTCCTCCATATCATAAATGATTCCCTGGCAGATATTGTAAAGAGCGATGAGACAAAAGTGCTCTACGGACAGGACTACTTCTATGAAGAACTCCTCGGACTGAAATTCAAGATCACCCCGTTCTCCTTCTTCCAGACCAATTCCCTTGGCGCGGAAGTTCTCTACAGCACCGCCCGCGAGTTCGTCGGCGAGACGAAAGACCGCACGATCTTCGACCTCTACAGCGGAACCGGAACCATCGCCCAGATCCTTGCACCGGTCGCAAAAGAAGTGATCGGCGTGGAAATCGTGGAAGAAGCTGTTACAGCTGCAAAAGAGAACGCAGAGGCAAACGGCCTTACCAACTGCAGTTTCCTCGCCGGAGACGTGCTGAAGGTGATCGATGAAATCGAAGAAAAACCGGACTTCATCGTTCTTGATCCACCGCGCGAAGGAATCCATCCGAAGGCTCTGCCGAAGATAGTTGATTTATATAGGTGTGAAAAAATGCTTTACATCTCCTGCAAGCCGACTTCTCTTGCGCGGGATCTGGTAGAGTTTGCAAAATATGGATACCGTGTAGAAAAAGTCTGCTGTGTTGATATGTTTCCGGGAACGGTGCACGTTGAGACGGTATGTTTATTGTCCAAACTTAATGCAAAGCAACATATCGAGGTAGACATCCACATGGACGAACTTGATCTCACCGATGCAGAGAAGAAAGCCACCTATTCGGAAATCAAGGAATATGTGCTGGAGCATACCGGACTCAAGGTCAGCAGCTTGTATATCGCTCAGGTGAAGCAGAAATGCGGTATCATCGAGCGAGAAAATTACAACAAACCGAAGTCCGATGATGCAAAACAGCCCCAATGCCCGCCCGATAAGGAAAAAGCAATCAAGGAGGCGCTCAAGCACTTCGGCATGATCTAAGGAGGGCAAAATGAAGCGTTTACTTTCTTGTGAGTTCAATATGGATACTGCCTGTGTGGAGCTGAAATTTGCAAATGGCAGCATGATTGCCATTGATACGATTGCGGTAGAGAATGAGGTTGCCGATAATATATATCAGCGGTCAGAGCTGGACTGGCTGATTTACAACGATCCGGCAGCCTATGCAGATTTAGTTCTCAACGGCGACCCGGAAACATACCTGAAAACTGTTACAGAATATAAACCTTTGGACTGATTACCAGAGATAAAGCAAGCCGCCTGTGCGGGCATATCAAATGCTCATACAGGCGGCTTTTCCTTTTTGTACTGTGACTTTATCAGTTCTCCGAAATGGACCGCTTAAACAATATCCATGTACTTATGAAGTAGCATATCAGCAGTAAGAAAAGAATACCAATGATAATCCCTACTTGTACCATCAAGGCTCCGCAGCCAATATAAGCTGAGATTTCAGCAGAAACACTTTGAAGAAAATAGCCAATCACAATCATTGCTACAACGATTGCCGCTGTGATCGGCATCCCAAACCAAACACCAAGCTGTTTTAGAACTAAAGTATGCAGGTCCTTCTCTTCCACTCCCATTTTTCGCAGAACCGAAAATCTGTAGTTGTTTTTTTCTGCATCTAGGAGCTGCTGAAGAGCCAGCACGGTAAGACACATCACCATCAGCACAATTGCACCATAGATCAAGGACGCTTTTAGGATAAAGTTAAGGGCGATTATACGGTTCACTTCCGTAGTATGGACAGTTGTACTGTATCCTGCCAGATTGTCTTTATCAGGATCTTCTGGATAAGAACGCCCAAGAAGCTGTTCCAGCATTTCTGCCGTTTTGAAGGGAAGCGGATATTGGGTCATCACAAATCGGTTGCGCTGTACCGGAAGCAAGACTTGCGCTATCTCGTCCGGTATGATATACACCACATCTGTATAAAGATTATAGATGGATTCCCCCACAGGTTCCTGAAACACTGCATTCTCACTGAGTTTCAGAGTGCCTGCGTCCGTTTCCAGTAAAGTATGCTCAGCGATGTAGTTTTCAATATCCTTGTCCTCTGCCGCACTATGCCAGTGGGTAGCAAATTCATTCCGTTTTTAAAATAATAGGTTCATATCCCAACATTTTCCGAACAGCGTTATAATCCTTCAGTGCAATCGCCAAGGGAAGGAAAATCGTACTTTACCCGCTGGTGAAAGTCGCTTTTTTGAGGAAGATATTCCGAAAAAGTCAAATCGTCCTTTATCTCTATGTTGTTTTGTTCTATGAACGCAGTAATTTCCTCATAGTCTGTATCCGGAAGATTTTCCACTTCATAAACATCGTTGTAGCGGCTTGAAATTTGAATATCATAGACTGCCCGACTATCCAAATAGCCCAGACTCCATCCTGTCAAAACTGGCGCAATGACAAACAAGCAGATAGAAAAAGTCAGGGTCACACAAATGATCGTCATCGTTTTCGTATTGGTAGCCAGCTTAGAGGAAAGCTGTCCAAACAGAAATAAACTCGTATTGTGATATTTGCGGGACACTTTAGACTCCTTCCAGTATAGGAGCGCCGCATTCGATAAATACATGACTGCGGAAATGATAAACAAAATATCCGCAACCCCAAACAGCAAATATTGATTCAGAGTTGGGGCGTCAAATCCAAGGAAGTAGGCTTTTTCCAGTTCTGCGATGGAAAAAATCGGGATAGCGGTCAATACAGCACCAGCCAGAAGCCCGCAAAGATATGGGGAAAATCCTATTTTTCTGTGTAAAAAAGAAACTGCAATTGCCCAAAGCAGCGTCACGGCAGGGAAAAGGACATTCCCCCAATACATGAGCTTTACAGGAAGTGGATATCTGGGATCGAAGTAAAAATGATATTTTACAGCACCTACCTCCAGCATCCACAGCAGCATAATGTCATAGAAATACAGATCATCGGCATCCATCTGCTTTTATGAAGCGGTTTTTCATTCTGACGGTTTGCCGTCATAAGCTCAATAATCCTACTTTTATTGAGAATTCTGACATTCCCGACTCCAACCAGAATCTGGCAAACAACAAAGAAGCCCACGGTCAGCAGCACGGTATCTGGAAAAAAAGACCAAGAAAAAGCGTAGGGTTCCCCAAAAGAAGCAAGCAGCATAGCCGTAATGACCTGAGAAACGACCATCCCCAGAAGGATTCCCACCGACACAGAGAATATGAGCAGGAAAAAAGTCTCTCCAAAAAAGAGCAGTCCTATGGTTTTTTGCTCCATTCCCAGGGTTGCCTCAACTGCAAACTCCGATTGTTTTTTCTCAGCATGAAACGATTGACATAGTGGATCAGAAACAACAGAAGCAGACTAATCCCGCAAATCGCCAGTTTCATACCTCCAGCCAGCAGGGAAATATTATATTCCGCACCAATGGTCGGATGATAATGGGTGCTGCTGATAGACAAAAACGCATAGAACAATGTGACACAGAGTGTCATGGTCACAATATAAATCAAATAGTCCTTTCCTGACCGCTTTGCATTTTTGAAAATGAGTTTAGTGTACATCATTCACACCCCCTCCCATCATGGTGAGGACATCCAAGATTTTTTCAAAGAAAACCCTACGAGAATCACTGCCTTTGAGAATTTCCGCGAAGATCGCACCATCTCTTAAAAAGAGAATACGATTGGCATAGCTTGCCGAAAAAGCGTCGTGTGTTACCATCAGGATTGTGGCGTCAAGGCTTTCGTTAATACTCTGGATTGTGGAGAGCAAGGCTTGTGACGAGTGACTATCTAACGCGCCGGTAGGTTCGTCCGCCAGAATCAACTTTGGCTGGTTGATAATAGCTCTGGCACAGGCACACCGCTGTTTTTGACCGCCGGACACCTGATAGGGATATTTATCCAGAATATCCGTGATATTCAGCTTTCCGGCCATTTCCCGCACCCGCCCATCAATCTCACCTGCAGGAACCTTGTTGATAGTCAGTGCCAAGGCAATGTTTTCCGAGATTGTCAGAGTGTCCAGCAGGTTAAAATCCTGAAATACAAATCCAAGATTCTCCCGACGAAACCGGGCAATCTGTTTTTCGTTGATTTCCGTCACATCGGTTCCGTCCAGATAGATATGTCCCGCACTGACGGTATCAATGGTGGAAATACAGTTGAGCAGGGTAGTCTTGCCGGAACCGGATGCTCCCATGATTCCTACAAATTCCCCCTCCTGAACGGAAAAGCTGATGTCCTGAATTGCTTTTGTAACATTCCCGCCATTTCCGTAATATTTTTGGATATGATCCAGTTTCAAAATTTCTTTCATTGTTATCACCTCTGATCTCTATTGTAGAATAAGAGTGGCTTCGTTTGTATCAAGTTTTCTTACAAAGTTCTAACAAAAATGTAAGAAGTGCAGGATCGCAATCAGCCCTGCACTTCATGGATCAGACAGTTGATGTGAAACGCCAGGGAAATGGCGGTTCCTTGTTCCGATGATTCTGCCGCAATGCCAATGCCCAGCTTTTCACAGAGCCGTTTGCATAGGTACAGGCCAATGCCTGTGGACTGCTGGACCATACGACCATTCTGACCGGTAAATCCCTTTTCAAAGATACGGGGTAGATCGGACGCAGCAATCCCGATTCCATTGTCCTCCACGACAAGAACAACCTGATCTTGCCGTTTATGAGTAGAAATGCGGAGAACCGGTTGTTCCGTACGATACTTGACCGCATTGGCAATCAGTTGGTTCAGAATAAAGCGCACCCACTTTTCATCTGAATAAACCGTGTCCTGCATTTCCTCCACTTCCAGACGCATACCACCTTGGAGCAGCAGATATTTATTATCTGCAATCGCCTGATGCACCACTTGGGACAGTGCCATTTCCCGGACAGAATAATCTTTCTCTGTATGCTCACTGCGGGCGTAATAAAGAGCTTGTTCGGTAAAGCGGTTGGTCTTTTCCAGTTCCAGCAGAAGTTCCTTTGTCCAGTCCGTCCGGTGGTTTTCACATAGGAGTTTCATGGCAGTAATGGGCGTTTTGATTTCGTGAATCCATTGCTCAATGTATTCTTTGTACTCTAGGCGTTCTCGCTCGACTTCTCCAATCTGTTCCAACATGGATTTTCCAGCCATTTTCAAAAGCTGATAATAAACCTGATCCTCGGCCTGTTCCGGCAGCTCCATCACTTCGGAAATGAGGTATCTTTCGGAAAGCTGCTCCGCCATATCCAGAAGTTTTTTCATCTGCCGCTTCCGTTTCCAGTAAGTGAGGACAAGTCCCGTCAGCAAAATCAATGCCCATACAATCAGAATCAATACTACTGCGGAAACCGAATTGCCGCACACCAGCAAAAATACAGTGAGTGCAGCCATACAAACAAGGTTCGTCAGCAGAAATGGTAGCCTGTTTTTCCAATATCGTCTGCTGTTCATATCGTGTACCCCTGTCGGTGCTTTGTCTTGATAAAATCCGTCAGGCCAATGCTCGCCAGTTTTTCCCGTATGCGGTTGATATTGACACTCAAAGCATTGTCATCCACATATAGCTGATTGTCCCACAAATACTCAATAATATCTCCACGAGAACAGATTTTCCCTCCATTCTTGAAAAGGTAATAGAGAATTTTTAATTCGTTTTTGGTAAGTTCTATGCTCTGTCCATTATAGCCCAAACTGCTGGATTCCAAATGCAGCACCGCATCTCCATAGACGATCTGTTCCTGCTGCTGTGCGGGATAAGCTTTTTTCAGTAGGGAAGCGATTTTCGCAAGCAGGATTGCTGTGTTATAGGGCTTCGTGATAAAAGCATCGCCACCCAGCATAATGCTGTTTAATTCATCCATATCTGTATTACAGCTCGTTACAAAAATGATCGGCACCTCGGAGAAGGTACGGATTTTAGAGCATAAAGCAAAGCCATTCTCTCCGGGCAACTTAATGTCCAACAAAATCAGATGTGGCTTTTCATCCTGAATCTGTTCTATCACAGCAGAAAAATCCTTTATGCCAATCGTTGCATATCCATTTCCATTCAATAATGTTTGCAATTCTCCCTGTATCACAGGATCATCTTCAATTATCATAATTTTATATCGTTTCATGCTTTCTGCACCTTCCTTGTTTTGTCCGGCCATCAATCGGCTTTTCTGCAGTTTTGGGAATCAGCCAAACACCGGCCATCTTCACAGCGCCGGAGATACGCCCACCGGCACAATAATAATTTACTCTACGAGGTGTCACGCCCCACTTCTCGGCGGCCTCTTTTAATGTCATATAGTCCATTTCGCACCTCCACAAAGTACATTATAGTTCCTCATCTCGAATAATGCAAGAAACATAATATGAATTATAAAGTTTAATCTTACTACATTCTCTGAACTTAGGATACTCATTAGAATGGGGGTTAAGATAACGATATAGCCTTGCCCTCATACTGCGGCAACAGGGCTTTCAGTGCTTCAAGATTATCGCCGTAGATGATCATGTTCTCACTGTCGTTGTTCTCGGTGTGCTGCCCCTGCTCATCAAAACTGTATTGCCGCTCCAGCACCCGGAAGGAAACTTCCTGATGATGGTTCACGACTTTTATTTTTACCGATCCATTCCAAGGTTGGCATGGCGTTTTTCTCCAATCTAAAAATTTCAAACTGCGGACAAAAAGGACGCATTGTTGTGGCAAGCAGGGCAAGTTGGTACCAACTTG
>ENA-OQKS01000439-OQKS01000439.1-human-gut-metagenome-genome-assembly--contig:-NODE-439-length-11849-cov-2.644088_pt1 | contig 11849 bp, 11 predicted proteins | sample MGYA00242804_ERZ504808 | MGnify/ENA primary metagenome ERZ504808 (study PRJEB26092, sample SAMD00036375) | human gut metagenome | host: Homo sapiens | study: EMG produced TPA metagenomics assembly of...
TGCAGCACACCATCGTCCACGAGCCCAGCTTCCTCAAGGGCTTCGACGCCTTCTGGAACAACGCTGACCTTGACGACCTCAAGCTGTGGGCCCGCGTGCACGTCATCATCGGCACCGCGAGCCTGCTCAGCCACGACTACGATGCCGCCAACTTCGACTTCTACGGCAAAGTGCTGTCCGGCACCACCCAGCAGCGCGACCGCTGGCGTCGCGGTGTCTCCTTGGTCAACGGCGTTTGCGGCGAGGACGTCGGCCGCGAATACGTCAAGCGTCACTTCCCCGAAAGCTCCAAGCAGCGTATGGGGCAGCTGGTCGGCAACCTGATCGACGCCTACCGCGTGTCGATCACCAACAGCGACTGGCTCGGCGAGGAGACCAAGGCCAAGGCGCTGGAGAAGCTGTCGAAGTTCACGCCGATGATCGGCTACACCGAGCGTTGGCGCGACTACACCGCGTTCGACGTTCATGCCGACGCCGGCCTGGTGGCGAACATGCAGGCCGCGGCGCTCTACGAGTGGGGCTTCCAGCTGTCCAAGGCCGGCAAGCCGGTCGACAAGGGCGAGTGGCTGATGAACCCGCAGACCGTGAACGCCTACTACGAGCCGAGCATGAACGTCATCGTGTTCCCTGCGGCCATTCTGCAGCCTCCTTTCTTCAATCCGGATGCCGAGGACGCCGCGAACTACGGCGGCATCGGCGCGGTGATCGGCCACGAGATCGGCCACGGCTTCGACGACCAGGGCGCACAGTACGACGGTGACGGCGTGCTCAACGACTGGTGGACGACCGACGACAAGGCCAACTTCGAGAAGCGCACAAAGGCGCTCATCGAGCAGTACAATGCCTTCGTGCCTACGCAACTGGACGAGAAGTACGCCGACGAGCCGAACAAGGCGCCGCACGTCAACGGAGCGCTGACCATCGGCGAGAACATCGGCGACCTCGGCGGCGTGAACATCGCGCTGAAGGCCTACGCGTTCGCGCTCGACGAGGCCGCGGGACGCGACAAGGACGGCTCCGCGAAGGCTATCGAGGAGTCACTGTCCGCGGCCCCGGTGATGGACGGATGGACCGGCCTGCAGCGTTTCTTCCTGAGCTACGCCTCGATCTGGCGCTCGAAGAACCGTGACGAGCTCGCCGAGAAATACCTGCAGATCGACCCGCACTCCCCCGCCGAATGCCGCACGAACGGCATCGTGCGCAACGTGGACCTGTTCTACCGTGCGTTTGATGTGACTCCTGACAGCGCCATGTGGCTCGACCCCGATAAGCGCGTACGCATCTGGTAATCCGTTGCCGGCAGGCAGGCTGAACCGCGCCTACCTGCCGGCAGATCATCAGAATTCGGCTTCTCCCGCCGGCCGCATGTCCTCGGTCGTCGACTCATCGAGCGGCGATTCGGCGAATCCCGAACCGAACTCCTGCGCCTGTGAGGTCTCCTGCGTCTGTGAGGTCTGCGGATTATCGGTCGGGGTTTCTTCGCCCAGATTATCGAACGTCACCGGCGTTGGATGCACCGGGTGCGCATCCGCCTGCTGTCCCGCGCCCGCCGTTGCCGTGCCGCCGCCCGGCGATGGCGGCAGGCCGGGATTCGCCGGCGTGCCGTTCCCCTGCGCCGGGGCGTCACGATCCGATTTCTGGAACTTCTTCAGTTCCGACACCCCGTAATTGATGTCGTGGCCGATATTGGTGGCCTCCACAACGATGCGGGAGCGCCTCTCATCGTTCTGGGTCGTCCATTCCTCCGTGCTGAGCACACCGGTCACGATCGCCGCCTCCCCCACGTGCAATGACATGCGAGCGTTGGACGCGAGCGTCCTGAACGCCTTCACGGTAATCCATGTGGTCGGCAGGTTGCGCCATTCACCGGTTCCGCCATCCCGGTACCGCCGCGTGCTGCCCATCCGAAACGAGCATCCCTCGACTCCCCCGCTGCGCCCGAACGGCACCGGCATCGATCCGACGAACCCGGTGATGGTCACCGTCCCCTGTTGTATGGCCATGTCGGACTCCTTTCCTTCCCTGTACTGACGTTGGACCGCCGATCCCCCTTCGGCGGTGTACTCACTATCGCAGATTTCCCGCCGGCATCACATGGTTTTCGGACAATGTGGTCGAAGGCTACCCCTTTGGCGTGTTGTGGACAGCATGTGGATAGAAAACCGGTTATCCACAATCACGCCGTCAATGCCCGGCTCATTCATGACCGGCTATGCTGGGTTCGGTATCGCAGACGAACAGCAAGGAGAATTCATGGGCAAACCGCCATGGATGCGACAGACCCGTGTCACCGCCGACGGGGAAACCGAATTCCACGACACCGGCTTCCCCACCAGTTTCCTGTCCATATTCATCGGCCTGAGTATGCCGAGGAATCCCCGCAAAGCGTTCTCGATGCACCGGGCCGTATGGTGGACGGTCGCCTGGCTGGCACTGTTCGCGGCGTTCACCGCCATACAGGCATGGTATACATTCCAGACCCGTGACAGCGCGCGGATGGGGGAATGGTATCTGCACATGTTCGGCATCACCCTGGCGGGCGACTGGTGGCCGATCGCGGTTCTGCCCGTGCTGTTTGGCCCCGGGGGCGTCGTGTTATGGATATTGGGCGGCGTCTTCAACAATCGGCCCTGGATCGTCGCCATCGCCAATGTTCTCGTCCTGCAATTCATCATCAGCGCATTGGGCGCTTCCATCGGACACTTCGCCATGTTTCTGACGTTCGGTCCGCATGTGCCGGGACTGACCGATTCGACCACCGGCCGCGCAGCAGAGCAGCTGTATGTCTCCAGCTCACCGCAGACATGGATTCCCGGTCTCATCACCGCCGGCATCGCCCTGACGCTTGCCGTAATCATGGCCGCTGTCACTGGGGCGAGCAGCGCAAGGCAGAACGGCACGGCGATGAATCGTCTGCGCATCATCGCGTACGTCTTATCCTGCCTGGGATTCGTCGCATTGCTCATAGCAATCTGCATAGTGCTTGCATTTCTGCGCAACAAGCAGACCAACATCCTGCTGGCGGTATTGGCGTTCCTGACGCTGATCGCATGGATTCCCGGAGAAATGAAGTCGATACGCCGCTGCGTCGCGGAACAACGTGATGCTTCATGGCAGTGCGTCGCGGGCAGCTTCCTGGCATTGGACCTGATATTCGTGCCGATGCTAGCCGCCACCGCCCTCACCTCATGGTGACAGACATGCGCCAGGTCCGGGCCCCCATCCTGACGAAAGTCCCATCCGAGCATGCGTAAACGGGACTTTCGCTGGGTGAAGAAGGAATAAAACGCAGAAGTGGGGGGTCTTTCGCATGAAAGACCCCCCACTTCGAGCGATCAGGAGAAGCAGCCGGACTACTTGCCGAGCAGCGTGTCCAGACGCGACGCCAGCGTCTGCGCAGCGTCGGCGACCGGCACGGCGACGGAATCGGAGCTGTCACGGTTGCGGATCTCGATTGTTCCGTTATTCACGGTGTCACGGCCGGCGACTGCAATCAGCGGCACGCCGATCAGCTCGGCGTCCTTGAACTTGACGCCCGGGGAGACCTTCTTGCGGTCGTCGTAGATGACCTCGATGCCGCGCTCCTCCAGTTCTGCGACCAGCTTCTCGGCCGCGTCGAACGCCGCCGCATCCTTGCCGGTGGCGACGACGTGCACCTGGGCGGGCGCGATGACGGCCGGCCATGCCAGACCGCGCTCGTCATGATGCGTCTCAGCGATGCAGGCGAGCACGCGGGAGACACCGATGCCGTAGCAGCCCATCCACACGGGCACAGTCTTGCCGTTCTGGTCGAGCACCTTGAGTCAAGCGCCTTGGAGTACTTGAGGCCAAGCTGGAACACCTGGCCAATCTCCACGCCGCGCTCGAAGCTCAGCGGGCCGAACCATCCGGGCTCATGTCGCCATGACGCACCTCGACCGCCTCGACGGTGCCGTCGGCCTTGAAATCACGGCCGTACACGGCGTGGAAACGGTGCTTGCCCGCCTCGTCGCCGCCGATGATCCACTCAGTGCCCTCAGCCACGTGCGCGTCGATGAAGAAGCGCACCGGTTCGGCGACGCCCGCGGCCTCGCCCTGCTTGCCGAAGACCATCGGCCCCATGTAGCCGGCCACCATCTCGGGATGGGCCTTGAGATCGTCCTCGGTGGATTCCTCCAGCTCGGCGGGCGCGAACTGCGCCTCAAGACGCTTCATATCGACCTGACGGTCACCGGGCAGCGCCACGGCGATGACCTCGCGCCACGGCCCCTCATGATCATCGTCCTCGGGGTGCAGCACAGTCACGGCCACGGTCTTCAACGTGTCGGCGGCAGTCCATTCGCGGCCGTCCTCACGCGGGTACAGACGGTTGGCGGTGGCGACCAGATCCTCGATGGTCTTGGAATCCGGGGTTTCACGGCTTTCCATCGCGGGCACGGCGGAGCTGTCCACGGCCGGCAGCTCTGGGGTGGTCAGCGCCTCGACGTTCCACGCCTTGCCGGAGGGCGCCAGCGCGAACGTGTCCTCACCAATCGCCATGGGAGCCAGGAACTCCTCGGACGCGGAACCACCCATCGGGCCGGACATCGCGAACACGGGCACGTACTTCAGGTCGAGACGCTGGAAGATGCGCTCGTAGGCGCCGCGCTCGTCGTAGTACGCCTTCTTCATGCCCTCCTCGTCGATGGTGAACGAGTAAGCGTCCTTCATGATGAACTCGCGGCCGCGGATCAGGCCGGCGCGCGGACGGAACTCGTCGCGGTACTTGGTCTGGATCTGGTAGAGCGTGACTGGCAGGTCCTTGTACGAGGAGTACATATCCTTGACCAGCAGCGTGAACATTTCCTCATGCGTGGGGGCGAGCAGGTAGTCGGCCTCGTGACGGTCCTTCAGACGGAACAGGTTCTCGCCGTATTCCTCCCAGCGGTGGGTGGCCTCATACGGCTCGCGCGGCAGCAGCGCCGGGAAGTGGACCTCCTGGGCGCCGATGCCGTCGATCTCCTCGCGGACGATGGCCTCGATCTTGTTGAGGACCTTCAGACCCAGCGGCAGCCAGGTCCAGATACCGGGAGCCGCCTTGCGCACATAGCCGGCGCGCAGCAGCAGTTTCGCCGAATCGGTGTCGGCGTCGGCGGGATCCTCGCGCAGCGTGCGCAGGAACATGGTGGACATTCGAAGTGCTTTGGAACTCATGGGTTCCAAGGTATTCGCGTTCGGGGACATTGCGGGCCCGGTTCAGTTCGGCAAACCCGCAGTATTGAAAAAGGCCACCCACCCGGAGCTCACCGAGCGAGCGGCCTTCGTATTGGCCTCGCGGCCGTGCCGCGCTTACCGCGTCATCCGGCGCAGCCGTTCGAGGGTAATGCCGGCCGCCAGCATGGCCATCGCCAGGACGGTCACCAGCGACATGTCGATACCGGTATGGGCCAGCGAATCGGCCGCGGACGTCTTCGCCCCCGGCAACTACGCCCGTGTTCGCGCCCGGCTTGGCGGAAGACGAGCCACCCGACGTGCCACCCGGCACGGTACCGGGCTTGTTCTGCTCATTGCCGCCCGGCGCGGTGCTGTTCGGTCTGGGCTGCGTGACGATAGCACTGCGGGCGGTTCATCAGAAAGGCCGTCAACCGTTGCGCGCATGGTCCCTGTACGCCTCTTTCTCTTTGCCCGTGTCGCTGATTGCTGTGCGACCTGCCGATGCTGCCGAGATACATGTCCGAAGCCGTCAGCGTGGCTGTCTTCACTATGCTCGCGGGAGCCGCCTGTCTTATCGGCCCGGGCAATATGTCGCCGAGCGCATCATCGTCGCCTTCATCAGCGCTTTGAGCCTTACCGTCATCGCGATCGCCGATTTCAGCAATCGCATGGTTGAGAAAACCTCGTGGCGATTGCCGCATATGTGCTGCTGCCGGCATTGGCCGCCACCGCATGGCTGCGTACATGCCATCCGATGGCCGACAGCGCGACCCGCAACCTGCGCTGGATATTCGGTGCCGCCGCGCGCTACGAGGCAAGCCTCGAATCGGTGCAATCGCTCGGAAAACGCATCTCACAGCTGCGCTAGCGCACCGCTACCCGGCGAAAGTCCCATCAGCACCATCTCAAATGGGACTTTCGCGGGATTGATGTCTTCCTCCGCCCAATAACAGTCCCATATCCGAAAGCAGCCACCGCTAGAACAGCTCGGCTTGTTCGAATTCGCCAGCAGGCTCGTCCTCGTGAGGCGTTTGCGGCCGGAACGCAGCCACGCCCTCGTCGCCCAGCCGCGCGCTGGCGGCCTGTGACCCGCCGCGCAAATCGCCGTCGAGCATCACTGCATCCGCCGAAACCGCGAACATGCGCTCGTTGACGCCGGCAAGATACAATCCGCCCATGCGTTCCACACGCGAGAGCGCCACATATCCCATGCCGGGCGCGAACGTGCGGCTCAGATCCATCACCGCCCGGTCGAGGGTCATCCCCTGCGACTTGTGGATGGTGATCGCCCATGCGCATCGCAACGGCACCTGCGCCACGGACGCCATCACCGTGTCGCCGTCCATCATCTCCCATGTGGCCTGTTTCATGGTGACGATGTTGCCGTTCTCGAATTCCACGATGGGCCAGCCGCCCTTGTTCTCGTTGGCGAAGCCGCGCACGGTACCGAGCGAACCGTTGACATACTGGTGGTCGGCGTCGTTGCGCAGTGCCATGACGGCTGCACCGGTCTTGAGCACGAGGCACTCCGGTGCCAGCATGTTGCGCTTGAGCCGTTCGACCAGGTGGGCCGGCCCCATCTGCTCGGCATGGAATTCGTGCGGCTCCTCGCCTATCCGCGCGAGCCTGGAATCGTTGAGATCATCGGCCTGCCGGTTGACGGGGAACAGGTGGACCGCCACCTCGCCCGGCTTCGGTGTCACACCGAGCCGCGTGACGAGCGCGTCACGGTCATCCTGATCCACGCATCCGGCGCGGATGTCGGTGAGCACGTGCAGCAGCCGGCCGTCGTCCTGACGATGCTGCTCGGTCAGATAGCAGATGACCGGCGCGAGTTCGCCCCACACCAGCAATTCGGTGACGAATCCTTCCGGATTGAGTCCGGCCTTCGCGTACCGTTCACGGGACGCCACGAAATCCGGGCCGGGCGGCAGCACGTCGCGGTCGCGCCCGGACACGGAGACCGGCGGCAGCTGGAAGAAGTCGCCGGACAGTACCACTTGCAATCCGCCGAACGGCCGAGGATCATGCCGCACTTCACGGCACACCTGATCGACCATGTCGAACAGCCAAGCGTGCATCATCGACACCTCGTCGATGATGAGCACGTCGGCCGCCTGTATCTTGCGCCGACGACGGGTCTTGATGGTCTTCAGCAGATTTGGCGTCAGCACGTTGGCGAGTCCGACGCCGCTCCACGAGTGGATGGTCTGGCCGTCGATATGCGTGGCGGCGATGCCCGTTGACGCGGTGACGGCCACGTTCGCGCCGTCTGCGCGCGCCTGCCGGATGAACTCGTTCAGCACGTACGTCTTTCCTGCGCCGGGCGCACCCGTCAGGAACACGTTCGCGCCGGCGTTCAGAATCGCGAGCGCCTCAGACTGCCGCATATGCCCTCCTTAAGCTCATGCATCATGCACGATCCGCGCGCCCTGGCGTATGACATCGCTCGCCCGCGGGCTCAGACCAGCCGGCGGACCACCTGCAGCACGCCGTGCTCGGTGTTGGCCGGCGCGATGTACCGCGCCGCGCGTTTCAGATCCGGATGCGCGTTGGCCATGGCGAACGACCATTCGCCGGCGTCGAGCATCTGCAAATCGTTGAGATAGTCGCCGAACACCGCCGTCTGCGCGGGCGTGACGCCGAGATGCCGCTGCAGCGCGACGACACCCTGCCGCTTGTCGGTTCCGGGATTCATGATATCGACCCAGTGCGCTCCGGATACCACCACCTGATGGGTGCGTTCCACATCGCCCAGCAGGTCCGCGGCCATGCCTTGCGCGTCGCCGAAATCGAAGATCGCCAGTTTGAGCACGGTTTCGTCCTCGGTCTCCAGCACCTCGTGCAGGTCGTCCACGATGCGCAGCGCCTTGTAGTATTTGGAGCATTCCTCGACGAACGGCCTGTCCTGCCGCTGGATGTACGCCGTGTTCAGACCGCATATCACGAGTCCGATGTCATGCGAGCCCGACGCCACCGCGGCGTCCACCAGATCGATCAGCGTACGCGTGATGTCCCAGCTCACCCCGTGCACGTCGATGACGTTGTCGTCGGCGACCACGACGTTGCCGTTCTCCGCGATATACGACATGGCGCCGTCGACGCGGTCCGCGAACATGGATCGCAGCGTGGCGAGCTGGCGGCCGGAAGCCGGCACGAACTCGACACCCTTGGCGTGCAGCTCGTCGAGCAGCGGCCAGAAGTCATCGGGGATGTTGCTGTCGCCGTCCAGCAGCGTGCCATCCATGTCCGCCACGATCAGGCGGATGTCGCGCGGCTTGTCGCAGATGGCGGTCCAATCGTTCGCGGTCATGGTGTCGTTCCTCTCAGTCGTGTGCGTGACGTTTTCTGTTTTTCGAGACCGGCCGTCTACTTATTCAGCAGGCTGGTGGCGACGATCTGGTCGGCGATGGCCTTCGACTCGGCCTCGTTCGGCCCGGGAGCCGGCGCCATGAACGCCTGACGGTAGTAGCGAAGCTCGTCCAGCGACTCGATGATGTCGGCGAGGGCGCGGTGCCCGCCGTTCTTGGCGGGGCGGTTCTCATACACCGCGGGGTACCAGCGGCGCGCGAGCTCCTTCAGCGTGCTCACGTCCACGCTGCGGTAGTGCAGATGGCTCATGAGACCCGGCATGTAATGGTCGAGGAATTTCTTGTCGGAGCCGATGGTGTTGCCCGCGAGCAGCGGCCTGACTCCGTCCGGCGTGAACCGCAGCACGTATTCGGTGACCTTGCGTTCCGCCTCTTCGAGGCTCAGGCCGTGCTCCCATTCGTTGATGAGCCCGGAACGGGTGTGCATGGCGCGCACGAAGTCGTTCATGTGCGCGACGGCGGCGTCGGACGGCTTGATGACGTAGTCCACGCCTTCGTCCAACACGTTGAGGTCGAAATCGGTAGGCACCACTGACACCTCGACGAGCTCGTCGCCACCGAAGATGTCAAGTCCCGTCATCTCGCAATCAATCCAGATCAGGCGCGAATCCTTCGCGCTGTACGTTTCCGCATCATGGCTGTCGACCATCGCAAGCCGCCTTTCCTGCTGTGTTTTCCTAGGGAACGTTACAGGCTATAGCAGACCGGGGACGCGCCGTCAGGCCAGCGGGAAAGAGAGCAGCATCGTAGTGCCGGACGGGGACGAGGACTCCACCGCGACCGAGCCCCCATACCGGTTCGCCACGTCACGGGCGAGCGCGAGGTCGAGCCCGTACCCTTGGCGCGCGGTGCCGTCATCGTCCCGGGCGAAGCGGCGGAACAGTCGTTCGGGATCGCCGCCGATGCCCGGCCCATGGTCGGACACGCGGATCTGCGCCCATTGGCGATGACGCGCGTACCCGAGCGACACCGCACTGCCGTCTGGATCCTCGATGATGCCGGAGTGCGGCTTGAGCAGCCAGTCGCCCACCATCACGCTGGCCGTCTGGGCGTTGAACCCCCGCAGCAGCGCGCGCAGCCGGGCCTGCAGTTCAATGAAGTGGAACGGCTTGGTCAGGTAGTCGTTCACGCCGCAGTCCAGCCCTTCCACGATGTCGTCCACCTGCGCGAGCGCGGTCAGCATCAGCGCGGGTGTAGTGACGCCGGAGCCGCGCAAGGTGCGAATCAAATCCAGCCCGTCGCCGTCTGGCAGCCGGCGGTCGACGATCAGCGCGTCATGCTCTTGCCCTATCCAATTGGGACCCCGCTAAAGCGCCGCTAAGAAGACACGCGGGCACGACGGAAGCTTGGTGTCGCGGCACGACATGACCCGCCGCTTCGGGGGAAACGGGACGGATATAATCTTGGACATTCGGGACGCGGCCGGCCGCGCGCCATTACGGCAGCGCAGGAACGGCAGCGGTACATGCATACGGCCAGGAGGACTACATGGCAGAGGAAACGCAATCTATCACGACGCGGCACGACGCCGAGACCGACCCGGCACTGTGGTGGCGGCAAGCCGTGGTCTACCAGGTCTACCCGCGCAGCTTCCAGGACACCACCGGCTCCGGTCTGGGCGACATCAATGGCATCACCGGGCGGATCCCCTATCTGCGGCAGCTGGGCGTCGACGCGATCTGGCTGTCGCCCTTCTACCCGAGCGAACTCGCGGACGGCGGCTACGACGTGGCCGACTACCGTGACGTGGATCCGAAGCTCGGCTCGATGGACGACTTCGACCGGCTGGCCGCCGCCGCGCATGCGGCAGACATCAAAGTGGTGGTGGACATCGTGCCCAACCACAGCTCCCACCTGCACCCCTGGTTCCGTCAGGCGCTGGCGGACGGCCCCGGCTCCCCTGCGCGCGACCGGTACATCTTCCGCGACGGCAAGGGCCCGAACGGCGACGAGCCGCCGACCCGCTGGCAGAACCATTTCGGAGGTCCGGCATGGACGCGCGTGGACGACGGCCAATGGTACCTGCACATGTTCGCCAAGGAGCAGCCCGACTGGAACTGGAGGAACCCGGACGTGCGCGCCGATTTCCTTGAGACGCTGCGTTTCTGGTGCGATCACGGCGTGGACGGGTTCCGCATCGATGTGGCGCACGGGCTCGCCAAGGACCTCGACCGCGACGACCTCGACGCCTACGTGGTGATGAGCACGAACGACATGCCCGCGGACGGATCCCACCCAGTGCTCGACCGCGACAAGGTGCACGACATCTACCGTGAGTGGCGCCGCGAGGTGTTCAACCGCTACGATCCCCCGCGCTTCGCGGTCGCCGAGGCATGGGTCCGGCCGGAACGCCAGTACCTGTACGCGTCACCGGATGAACTGGGGCAGGTGTTCAACTTCGAGTTCGCCAAGGCGGATTGGACCTTCGACGCGATGAGCAAAGCCATCGACGAGGGGCTGGCGTGCGCCGAGAGGTCGGGCTCGACGTCCACCTGGGTGATGAGCAACCATGATGTGCCGCGCCACGCCACGCGTTACGCGCTGCCGCAAGTGCCGACCGGCGAATACCATCAGATCGCCAACGACTGGCTGCTGCGTGACGGCACCACCTATATCGAGGATCGCCAGGCCGGCGCATTGCGGGCACGCGCCGCACTGATGCTCGAAATGGCGCTGCCCGGCTCGGCCTACGTGTATCAGGGCGAGGAGCTGGGCCTGTTCGAGGTGGCGGATATTCCATGGGACCGCATCGAGGATCCCTCCGGCCTGCGCACCTCGCGGGCGCAGTCCACCAAGGGCCGTGACGGCTGCCGCGTGCCGCTGCCCTGGGTCGCGTCCGACGTGCCCGAGACGTACACGTCCGACAAGAGGCACGTCCATGCCGGCTCGTTCGGGTTCTCCCCTGCCGTCAGTGACGCCGAACCACACCTCCCGCAGCCCGCGTGGTTCAAGGATTTCGCCATGGACATCCAGGACGCCGACGACGGCTCCATGCTGAACTTCTATCGTCGCGTGCTGCGGCTGCGTCACGAGATGCAGACTCCGGACACCAGTTGCACGTTGCTTCCCGAGAACCGTCCGAGCGGCATGCGCGACGGCGCCGACGGCCAGCCCGGCGGCGTGATCGCCTACCGTCGTGCCAACGGTTGGGCGAATCTGACGAATTTCGGAGCCACACCGGTTTCGCTGCCCGACGGCGAGGTGCTGCTCTCGTCCGCGCCGCTCACCGATGACGGCCGGCTGCCGCAGGATACGTCCGTCTGGATGCGGCTGCGGTAGGCCTGCCCGCGCCAGCCACGACGCGGG
>ENA-OQKS01000443-OQKS01000443.1-human-gut-metagenome-genome-assembly--contig:-NODE-443-length-11795-cov-2.743229_pt1 | contig 11795 bp, 6 predicted proteins | sample MGYA00242804_ERZ504808 | MGnify/ENA primary metagenome ERZ504808 (study PRJEB26092, sample SAMD00036375) | human gut metagenome | host: Homo sapiens | study: EMG produced TPA metagenomics assembly of...
CCATACAGCGCTTCTGAACAGTGATCTGAAGCTGTTTTACGAGCGTTATCTGCAGGCATTCGAGGATCTTCAGACGAAGGAAGGCCAGTATCCGGAGATCGCACCGATAGGCGGAGGCTTCGGCGGCGTGACGTATGAGTGTGCCAGCATTTTCATGGCATATGAGCTGTATGAGCAGTACAAAGATGTGCGGATGCTGAAAAAATATTATCCGGGTATGAAAAAATATATGACATACATGAAGGATAAAGGGCTTCCGGGAGCAGGAAGTGCGGTGGTAGGACCTTTGGGTGACTGGCTGGCACCGGAAGAAACGGATCTTCCTCTGCTTTGGAATGCTTTCTATTACAGAGAAGCGGTTTTGATGAAAAAGATCGCAGGCATCCTGAAGGATGAAGAGGGTGTGAAAGCTTATCACGAACTGGCGGAAACCTGCCGTCGTTACTGGAATGACACCTTTGTGGATCCGGAGACAAAGGAAACGCGGACACTGGAGGGCAAGCCCTGTGATACGCAGTGCTCGTATGCAATTGCACTGTCTTATGGTGTGGCAGAAGACAGAAAGGGAATAGGAGAGCATCTGATCCGAAAGACGAGAGCGATCGGCCATACGGTCGGAACGGGATTCTTTGGAACGGGTATTCTGAACCAGATGCTGACCGAGCAGGGCGCTGTGGAGGATGCCTGGAAGATGATGCTGCAGACGGCATTCCCGTCGTGGCTGTATCCGGTGACCCAGGGAGCGACGACGATCTGGGAGCACTGGGATTCCTACACGAAGGAAAAAGGCTTCGGCGGACAGAATGCGATGAACTCGTTCAATCATTATTCTCTCGGAAGCGTTCTTTCCTGGCTGTATCACACGGGACTTGGTATCCAGAGAGACGAGACAAAACCGGGTTATCAGCACATTCTGCTGAAACCGCAGCCGGGCCCGCTCGAGTTTATGAAAGGTTCCGTAGACAGCCCGTACGGCGTGATTTCTGCCGGATGGGAGCGGAAAGGTGACAAAATAGAGTATCAGGTTACGATTCCGGTCAATACAACGGCAACCCTGTTTAAAAACACGCAGGATCCGGCGGATACCGTGGAACTGGGAAGCGGAACGTATACTTTTATGCTGTAAAAAGAAAACCCGAAAGGCTCCGGCAAAGAAATGGGAGACTTTCGGGCGGAAAGAGAAACGCTGTCGGAGAGAAGAGAACTCCGGCAGCGTTTTCTTTGTTCATGTTTATTTTTCGGTCAGTCATGTGCAGATGACGTTTGATCGCTTCAAAGCTTTTCCTGGCTGATGACATGCTCGATGCGGCAGGCATCTTCCGTGGCGGGTCTGCTCATCAACACCAAGGCTCATCAGGCCGCGGGAGAGGAGCTGGTGGCGCTCATAGATCATCTCTGCGATCGCGCGTCCGCTGTCGGTCAGGTAGATGTAGCCTTCCGGCGTTACGCGGATCTGCTCTTTTTCTCTTAAGTTTTTCATGGCAACGCTGACACTTGATTTTTTAAAGCCAAGTTCTTCTGCAATATCAACACCGCGTACAACGGGTTTTTTCTGACTTAAGACTAAAATAGTTTCCAAATAATTTTCTGCGGATTCGTTCGTTTTCAGCAAGATGTTCACCTCGTTTTTCTAAATAGCTGAAGATTCATAAATATATATACATATAGAATAGCATATTTTTCGGAATAGGGCAATGATGGTTTTTGATGGTTTTTCTTAATTTCAGAAAAGTTGTAAGATTTCAGAAAAAAAGACAATGAGGATAGAAGAAGAAAAGCAAGATAAAAGATGACAGGGGGCAAAAAGAGAGGTAAAATAGGAAAAAACAATGAAATTTAGATGGAGGTTAGAGCATACCATGGAACAGGTGATAAAGAAAAGACTGCAGCAGGTGATGGATGCATCCGTTGCAAAAGGAGAGACACCGGGCTGTCTTCTGATGGTGATCAAAGACGGAGAAGAGCAAGTTTATCTGGAGAGCGGATATGCGGATATCGAAGCGAAAAAGCCGGTTTCCCGCGATAATATTTTCCGTCTCTACTCCATGAGCAAGCCGATTACCGCGACGGCCATGATGATTCTGGTAGAGCGCGGAATCGTCGATCTGGCGGATCCGGTCAGCAAGTATCTGCCGGGCTTCCGGAACCCGGTTGTATGTACAGCGGATGGGAAGATAGAAAAAGCGGAGAGGGAGATCCTTCTGGAGGATATTATGAATATGACATCCGGGCTGACGTACGGCGGAACGGATGAGACGGGACGGCAGACCGATGCACTTTTTCAGGAGGTGATCCACGGACTTAAGGAAGAAAACGGCGGAACGATCAGTACAGTAGAATTTGCAAACCGTCTTGGAAAAGTCCCGCTTCTGTATCAGCCGGGCCAGTCCTGGAGTTATGGAACGTCGGCGGATGTCGTAGGTGCGGTGATTGAGGTGGCAAGCGGCATGCGCTTTGGGGATTTTCTGAAAAAAGAAATTTTCGAGCCGCTCGGCATGAACGATACCGATTTCTGGGTTCCGGCAGAAAAGCAGGATCGTCTGGCGAAGGTGTATGACTGCAGGGAGGGACAGCCGTCCGTCCGTTATCTGGACAATAACCTTGGCATTCAGAACGATATGGCGTACCGCCCGGCATATGAGGCAGGCGGAGCAGGCCTTGCATCTACCATCGACGATTATGCGAAATTTACGCAGATGCTGCTGAACGGCGGCACCTACAACGGTGTACAGATTCTCCGTCCGGCGACGGTAAAATTTCTGGGAGGCCACACATTAAGCGCGGTACAGCAGGCAGGCTTTGATAACTGGATCGGTCTGGAAGGATTTTCCTACGGAAATCTGATGCGTGTTCTGGTAGATCCGACGCGTGCGGTAACGCTGGGAAGCAAGGGTGAGTTCGGCTGGGACGGCTGGCTTGGATGCTACATGGAAGTCGTGCCGGAGCAGAATATGACATTTCTGATGATGACCCAGAAAAAAGATGCCGGAACGTACACCCTGTCCCGGAAGATCCGAAATATTATTTTCAGCGAATAACTTTTCATGAGAGTGATTCTTAAGTAAGGCCTTCCGGCCCGTCAGATCAGACGAAAAAAGTGCCGGAAAAGAAACAACTTAACGAATCAGACGAAACATATGAGCAAATTGCTGTAAAACTACGTCGAATTTTGTCTAAAACGGATATTTGCAGTGAGACAGATGTATGCTATTTTAGTGTCAGTCGAAAATGAAGGCGATTTCATTACTACTTTCAGAAAAAACAGCAAAAAAGGGATATCGTGTAAGCTTTTGACCGATTTTGAAGGAAATAAAAGAAAGAATTCAAAATCATGAAAAAAAGAACCAAAAAGACAGAAAGGAATGCAGAAAAATAATGATTTCGTTTACCGTTAAAGTTTAGATGAAGTAGAGAGTGTAGAAGAATTTGTAATAATGGTGAAACGCCTGGATTACGACGTTGGCGTAAAAATAGGACGATGCGTCTTTGATGCGAAATCCCTGATGAGTGTCCTGATGATCGCCGGAAACCCGGATGCGGTTGTGGAAGCCCATACGAACGATATCGAAGCATTTAAAAAGAAATTTAAGGATTACCTTCAGTAAGAAAAAAAGTCGGAAAGGCACTGTGTGTAAGATGCATGGTGTCTTTTTTGATGCACGAAAAAGCGGGTGAAGTATCTTGCCGGGGAGACGTGTGCATGGTAAAATAAAGTCTATTGGGATGGAAATAAGAGAATCAAAAGAACGGGCTGATGTAGAAGAAGTTTTTCGTAAAAAAGGAGGTACAAAGTGGAAGAAGAGAAACTGGAAAGAAGCATCAGAAAATCAGAGATTCCCGGACTTACGAGGGAAGAGGAGGAAGCGCAGCTTGAAAAGGTCATCGGGATTGCCGAGCGGAATCTGGAGCAGGCGAAGGCAGATATCCGGTCGGCCAATGAGGATCTGGCGGATCTGATGGAGACGTATGACGCGAAAGAGGCGGAAGGTCTGGCGCTCTGGAACAATGCGACGGCGAAGCTGAATGCGTACCAGCACGGCATGGCGCGGCTGGAAAAAGCGAGAAAGAAGCCGTATTTCGGGCGGATTGATTTTCAGGATCCGCGGCTTTCGTTTTTAGAGTCCTATTACATCGGGCGCGTCGGCATTTCCGATGAGAAGGCGGAGCCGGTTGTGCTGGACTGGCGGGCGCCGATTTCCTCCGTCTATTATGAGAACAGCACCGGGCCGTGCAGCTATACGGTGAGTTCAGAGGGTACTTTTTCGATTGATCTGAAAAGAAAGCGGACGTATGAGATTGAAAATGACCATCTGAAAGACTTTTTTGATTCCGATGTGGTAGCGAACGATGAGCTGCTGACAAAGTATCTGGCGAAGAACAAAAAAGCGGTGCTCGGTGAGATCATTGCGACGATCCAGCAGGAGCAGAACCTCATTATCCGCAGATCCCCGAAGACGAATCTGATCGTACAGGGCGTGGCTGGCTCCGGAAAGACGACGGTGGCGATGCACAGGATTTCGTACATCCTCTATAATTACGAGGAGGACTTCCGGCCGGAGGATTTCTATATCATTGGAAGCAACCGCATTCTGCTGAACTACATTACCAGCGTTCTGCCGGAACTCGATGTGTACGGCATCCGTCAGATGACGATGGAGCAGCTTTTCATCCGGCTTCTGTATGAGGACTGGGACGAAGAAAAGTACATGGTACACACCATCGACCGCGCGGATGAGAAAAACAGCATAAAGGGCGGAAGCGGCTGGTTTTTCGATCTGGAAAATTTCTGCCGTACGTACGAGGCAGAGCAGATTCCGCGGGAGCCGGTGCGGCTGGAAAAAACGGGAACATTGCTTCTGGACGCCGAGTATATTGATAACTATTGCAGGGAGCAGTCCACACTTTCCATGGAAGGAAAGATGTGCATGCTGAACGAGATCCTGCTGGCAAAATTTGAGAATGAGGTTTCGGGAAAAGAAGTGACGTTTCCGGCGCGCGAAAAAAAGGCGCTGAAGCGGAAATACGAGAAATATTTTGGAGATGGAAAATGGCGGGGATCCATTTTTGATCTCTATTTACAGTTTCTGGAGCAGCAGGCGGAGAAAGGAAAAGCGGTGGAAGTGCCGGAAAACTCCTTTGATGTCTATGATCTGGCGGCGCTGGCATACCTCTATAAGCGGATCAAGGAAAACGATCCCGTGCGCGAGGCGAGCCATGTGGTCATCGACGAGGCGCAGGATTTCGGGATGATGGCTTACCAGGTGCTTCATTACTGTCTGCGTGACTGTACGTATACCATTATGGGAGATACGTCGCAGAATATCCATTTTTCCTACGGCCTGAACGACTGGGAGGAGCTGAAAAAGCTGATTCTGACCGGCACGTACGATGCGTTCGGCGTTCTGCGGAAGAGTTACCGGAACACGGTGGAGATCTCCGATTTTGCAAATGAAATCCTGCGGCACGGGGATTTTGCGATTTATCCGGTGGAGCCGGTGCTGCGGCATGGAACGACGGTGCAAAAGGAAGCGTTTGCGGATGAGGCTGCGCTTCTGGCAGCTGGAGTGCAGAAGATCAAAGCGTGGCAGGAGCAGGGATATGAGACAATTGCCGTTGTATGCCGGGATGAGGCAGAAGCGGCTGCGACGGCGCGGAAGCTGAAAAAATATGTGCCGGTTGTGGAGGAGGATCTCGAGACGGCAGAATTTGGCGAGGGCGTGATGGTGCTTCCGGTTGCGTATACGAAGGGACTCGAGTTTGACGCGGTGCTGCTTCTTGATCCGACAGAAGAAAAATATCCGGAGAATGACGGACAGGTAAAGCTGCTTTATGTAGCGGCAACGCGTGCGCTGCATGAGCTGGCAGTGCTGTATACGGGAAAACTCACAGGAATCCTTGCAAAGAAAGCGCCAAAGGGCCGTCACAATCAGGAATTTGCCATGGAGACGCTGACGAAGGCGAAAGAGTATGAGAAGGTTTCGCTGACGCAGAAGGAGGCGCGTGAGGAGAACCGCGCGATCGGCATCCAGGAGATGGACGAGCGGAACAGCCACGGACCAAAAAGGATTGTAATTAAGCCGGAGCAGATACCGGGAAGGGCGCCTGGAAATACAAGCACGACGGGAACAGCGGTGATGCCAAAAAGCAGTACGGGCATGCGGAAAGCAGCGGCAGAAACAGGAAAAGAAATTGCCGCAAAGACGATGCAGCAGCGTGCGCCGGAAGGAGTTTCTGCTGTCTTTGCCGGTGCCGCCTACCGTGGAAAGACAGGCGGCAAAGCACCGGGCAGCAGACCGGCGACTGCAGGAATACAGTCAGAAAAAGCTGAACAGCCAGAGCACATGAATACATCGCCCTACGCTTTTGGGGCAATTCCGGAAAATGAACTGCTGCGCATGAAGGGGCATTCGAGGATCAAGTGCGCGGTGAAATGGGCAAAGAAAGGAAAAGCAGCGGTTGAGATGGCGAGCATGTACGGCATTCTGCGCATCACGCCGATTACGCCGGAGGTCATCCGCATCAGCTTCGTAAAAGGTGTGACGGCAAAAGTCCAGGACACGTACTGGAAGCCAAAGGCGGATACCTCGTTCCCCTGGAGTGCAAAGGAATCGAAGACGGCGGTTCTTGTTGAGACAGAGAAGCTGCGTGTCATGGTGGAAAAAAAGGACGGCGCGGTGCAGTTCTTTACGCCGGATCACAAACTGGTTCTTTCCGAGAAACGAGACGAGCCGCGCATGATCGACGGCGGCATGACATGGACATTCTTTGACTGGAGCGGTTCCGAAAAGCTGAAAGCCAAGGGCATTCTCTCGACAGAGTGGCTGGATCTGACCGCGAAGGCGCGCTACGTCTCGTTTGGCGGAAAGCAGGCGCGGATGCCGCTTGTCGTCTCAAACCGCGGCTATGGTATTGCAGCCGCGCTTCCAGAACGGCACTGCTGTGCAATGTGCGGACGTTTGGAACGTATCTTCATACCGCCGGGGACGGACAGATCGATTATTACTTTATTCTCGGAAAAGACCGGGATGAAATTATAAAACAGTATAAAGAGCTATAAAAGGAGCAGACATTTCATGAAAACTCTGGTAATTGCAGAAAAACCATCTGTGGCACGCGATATTGCACGCGTGCTCGGATGTGCGAAAAAAGAAAACGGAGCACTGGAAGGAAACCAGTATATTGTGACCTGGGCGCTCGGCCACCTCGTGACCTTAAAAGACCCGGAGGACTATGATAAAAAGTATAAGGAATGGAATATGGCAGTTCTGCCGATGATGCCGGAGAAACTGCAGATCAAGGTCATTCCGCAGACGGGAAAACAGTATCACGCTGTGACGACACAGCTTGCGCGGAAAGATGTCGGTGAGGTGGTCATTGCGACAGATGCCGGCCGTGAAGGCGAGCTGGTGGCGCGGTGGATTCTTGACAAGGCGCACAATCAGAAGCCGTGTAAGCGTCTCTGGATTTCGTCCGTTACCGACAAGGCAATCCGTGAGGGATTTGCCAGCCTGAAAGATGCGAAAGAGTACGATAATCTCTACCGGGCTGCTGTTTCCCGTGCAGAGGCGGACTGGCTTGTCGGCATTAACGCAACGCGGGCACTGACATGCAAATACAATGCACAGCTTTCCTGCGGCCGTGTGCAGACACCGACGCTCGCCATGATTGCACAGCGCGAGCAGGAAATCCGAGAATTTGTCCCGAAGCCGTACTACACCGTAACGGCAGCAGCAGGCGGCGCAGTATACACCTGGAAGGATGAAAAATCGGGCGGAACACGGATTTCTGATCCGGAAAAGGCAAAGCAGATCGCAGAAAAAGCAAAACGGTATCCGCTTGTCCTGCAAAAAGTAGAAAAGAAGAAAAAACAGAAAGAGGCGCCGCTGCTCTACGATCTGACGGAGCTGCAGCGCGATGCCAGTGCACGGTTCGGTTATTCGGCAAAACAGACCCTGAATCTGATGCAGAGCCTCTATGAGACGCACAAAGTCCTCACGTATCCGCGGACGGATTCGCGGTATCTGACAAAGGATATTGTACCGACTTTAAAAGAGCGCCTCGATGCCGTGAGTATCGGGCCGTACAAGACGCTGGCACAGCAGGCGAAGCGCCGTCCGCTGAAGGAAAAGCCAGGTTTTGTGAATGATGCAAAGGTTTCCGACCACCACGCCATTATCCCGACGGAGCAGTATGTGCAGCTTTCTGCACTTTCCAATGAGGAACGCCGCATTTATGATCTCGTGGTGCGCCGTTTTCTTGCGGTGCTGCTGCCGCCCTGCGTATACGAGGAGACTGTGATCCAGGCTTCCATCGAAAAAGAATGCTTTACGGCGCGTGGAAAGCGCATGGTCGAGAAAGGCTGGCAGGAGGCGTACGAGGATAACCGGTATGACGACGAGGACGAGGCGAAAGAAGAGGTGCGGGAGCAGAATCTGCCGCTTTTGCAGGCAGGCATGAAGTTCGACCAGCCAAAGATCAGCCTCCGGGAGGGAAAGACAAAGCCGCCGGCACGCTTTACGGAAGGAACGCTGCTTTCCGCGATGGAGAATCCGGTCCGTTACATGGAAAACCGCGACAGCAGTCTTGTGAAAACGATCGGCGAGGCGGGCGGCCTTGGAACGGTTGCGACCCGCGCAGATATCATTGAGAAGCTGTTCCGCAGCTTTCTGCTGGAGAAAAAGGGGAATGAGATCTATCTGACCTCGAAAGCACGCCAGCTTCTGAAGCTGGTGCCGGCGGATCTCAAAAAGCCGGAGCTGACGGCAAGCTGGGAGATGCAGTTAAACGACATTGCAAAGGGAAAGAAGCGGCGCGATGTGTTTATGAAGGAGATCCGCAGCTACACGGTGGAACTGATCGATGAGATCAAGACGGAAGAGGGAACGTTCCGCCACGACAACCTGACGAACAAGAAGTGCCCGAACTGCGGAAAACGGCTGCTTGCGGTGAATGGAAAGAACGCAAAACTGCTCGTCTGCCAGGACAGAGAGTGCGGCTACCGTGAAACGGTTTCCCGTACGACGAATGCGAGATGCCCGGTCTGCCATAAGCGCATGGAGATGATCGGAAAAGGCGAGGATGCGACGTTTGTCTGCTCCTGCGGGCACAAGGAGCGCATGACAAAAATTCCAGGAGCGCCGCAAAAAAGAGGGCGGAGGCGTGACGAAGCGGGATGTGGCAGCCTACCTGAAAAAACAAGAAAAAAAGAGGCCGAAGAGCCGGTAAACAATGCATTTGCCGCGGCATTAAAAGGAATCAAATTATAAAAAACGGAGCGTGTCTGCCAGAATAGGAAAAAGCGATGGCAGGCGCGCTTCTTTTGTTAAAATCGTAGAGAAAAGAGTCAAAAAAATAGATTGTTTTATGCAGAGTTATGCCGTAAAATAGAAACAAATGGGATAGAAAACCAAAAATTCTGAAAATAAAAAACAGGAGGTTTTTCAATGAAACAGACAGATTTGGAAAAGCTGCTGGCGGATATGTCGCTGAAAGAGAAAGTGGACCAGATGCTTCAGTTAAGCGGAGCATTTTATCTGGGAGATGAAAACAGCGTCCTGACCGGTCCGGCAAACGATATGGGAATCGGAAAAGAGGATCTTGAGATGGCAGGCTCCATTCTGGGAGCAGCAGGCGCCGATACGATGAAAAAACTGCAGGACGACTATATGGCAAAACAGCCGCATCACATCCCGATGCTGTTTATGATGGATGTAATTCACGGCATGAAGACGATTTTCCCGGCGCCGCTGGCGCAGGGGGCCACCTTTGATCCGGAACTCTCCGGCGAATGCGCATCCGCAGCTGCAAAAGAAGCATCCGCAGCCGGACTTCACGTTACCTTTTCCCCGATGGTGGATCTTGTGCGCGATGCAAGATGGGGCCGTGTCGTGGAATCCACAGGCGAAGATCCATACCTGAACAGCCGCTTTTCCGAGGCGATCGTAAAAGGCTTCCAGGGCGATGATTTAAAAACACCGGGAAAAGTTGCCTCCTGCATCAAACACTTTGCAGGCTACGGCGGAGCAGTCGCAGGAAGAGATTACAACACCGTAGAGCTCTCAGAGCATACCTTCCGTGAATTCTATCTTCCGGCATACAAAGCAGGCATTGATGCGGGCGCAGCGATGGTGATGACATCATTTAACACGATCAACGGCGTTCCGGCGAGCACCAACAAATGGCTGATGCGCGATATCCTGCGCGGCGAGATGGGATTTGACGGCGTGCTGATTTCTGACTTTGCAGCCATTCTGGAAACCGTTGCCCACAGAAGCTCGAAAGATGCCGCCGATGCAGCGAAAAAAGCGCTGGAGGCAGGCGTGGATATTGATATGATGACATCCGTTTACGCCGCAAACCTCTGCCGTCTCGTAGAAGAAGGTGAAGTGGACGAGCATCTGATTGACGAGTGCTGCCTGCGGATTCTGGAGCTGAAAAACAAACTGGGACTGTTTGAAAATCCATATAAAGATGCGGATGCCGAGAAAGAGAAAGCATACAGCCTCTGCCCGGAGCATCGTACACTGGCGAAAAAAGCAGCGGAGGAATCCTTCGTCCTGCTGAAAAATGACGGTGTACTGCCGCTCGACACTGCGAAAAAGATCGCATTTGTCGGCCCGTATACCAACAATCATGAAATCAAGAGCAGCTGGTCCTTCACCGGCGACAGCAAGGACTGCGTGACGATTCAGGAAGCAGCCGAGAAAGTATTCGACGCATCACGCACCACGTATGCAGAAGGATGCCCGGTTATCGGAAACGATGTGGAGCTGATCGGATTTACCGAGACGACACCGAAAAAATACAGTGAGGAAGAGCTTGCTGCCATGGAGCAGAGCGCACTACAGGCAGCAAAAGAGGCCGATCTCGTGGTAATGCCGATGGGTGAGCATTATCTGCAGAGCGGCGAGGCGACCAGCCGTGCCATGATCGATGTGCCGGAGATCCAGATGGAGCTGTTCCGAAAAGTGATGGCCGTTAACCCGAATGTTGTTGTTGTTCTGTTCAATGGCCGTCCGCTTGATCTGCGTGAGATCAGTGCAAAAGCAAAAGCCGTTCTCGAGGTATGGTTCCCGGGAACAGAGGGCGGAAGTGCCGTTGTGGATGTTCTGACCGGAAAGAAAAATCCATCCGGCCATCTGCCGATGAGCTTCCCGTACTGCGTGGGCCAGGCGCCGGTCAGCTACAACGAGTATTCCACCGGAAGACCGAATCTGCCGGGCATGAAAGAGCGGTTCCGCTCCAAATATCTCGATATTCCGAACGCACCGCTGTATCCGTTTGGTTACGGACTTTCCTATACCACGTTTGATATTTCCGCGGTAACACTGGATCAGAACGAGATGGATAAAAACGGCAGAATTGCAGCGCATGTGACCGTGAAAAATACAGGTGATACGGCTGGCTGTGATGTTGTACAGCTGTACATCCGTGATGATTATTCCGATGTGGTTCGTCCGGTGCGAGAGCTGAAAGGCTTCCGAAGAGTAGAGCTTGCTCCGGGCAAAGAGCAGGAAGTGACCTTCTATATTACCGAAGAAGATCTGCGCTACTACCGTCTCGACGGAACCTTTGGAAGCGAGCCTGGAACGTTTACCGTATTTGTCGGTGACAGCAGCACGACGGAAAACAGTGCGGTATTTACACTGAAATAAATGCAGCAGGAAAAGGAGAAAACTTATGGAGAAAACAACGAAAACGGAATCCACCGCATCACACAGGCAGACGGAAAAACGATTGCCTGGGCGGAGGAGTCCGGTGTAAAGGTATTGGAAAAAGATGGATATTACTTTAAG
>ENA-OQKS01000448-OQKS01000448.1-human-gut-metagenome-genome-assembly--contig:-NODE-448-length-11715-cov-3.211598_pt1 | contig 11715 bp, 12 predicted proteins | sample MGYA00242804_ERZ504808 | MGnify/ENA primary metagenome ERZ504808 (study PRJEB26092, sample SAMD00036375) | human gut metagenome | host: Homo sapiens | study: EMG produced TPA metagenomics assembly of...
CACTTAAAAAGTGTTAAATCTCTCTTCGCTCAGCACGCAATCGCTTGCGTCCTGTGTGAATTACTTTGTTTGGAATTGTTTAACGTGTTTTTCCAACACGAAAATAGGTTCCGTTACAAGTTTTTCGTATATTGTTCTAATTTTCAAGGTCCTGTAGCGCCTCAGCCAAGCGGCTGACAGCTTAATTATTTTACCACCGAAGTACCAGATTGTCAAGCACTTTTTTTGAAGATTTTTTGAAGTTCTTAGGAGAACCAATCGACCTTCGTACTTTTCCTGTCGCTTTTTCGGAGGTTTTTGTGTCAGACGTCCGCCTGACAGTAATGTATTTTAGCACAGACCCCCTCAAAAAGCAAGTCCTTTTTTCACTTTTTTTGTAATTATTTTGCGGTTCGTCCTTTTGCCCAGTTTTTTCTTCTCAGATTTGGCCGCTCTGTCCATCATTCGTCCAACAGCCTGTCCCGCATCACCTTTAATATCTTGCGCTCCCGCCGGGAGATCTGTACCTGCGTGGTATGGAGCAGTTTTGCCGTATCGCTCTGGGTCTTGCCCCCATAAAAGCGAAGCTGGATAATAAGCCTGTCCTCTTCGGGCAGGCTCTTCAATACCTCCGCCAGCCCTATCTTATCCGCAAGCTCTTCCTCCGGCGACTCTACCGGAATATCTATCTGCCGGTCGCTCTCTTCCCGGTTCTCCGGCGTCAGACTCATCGCAGGCTGCGCCGCCTGAATAGCCAGCGTGATATTCTCCACGCTTTCCCCCAGCTCCTCTGCCAGCTGCGACAGAGTAGGCTCTGCTCCGCAAAGCTTGCTGTGATGCTCCCGGGCTGCATTGATGCGCAGGCTCAGCTCTTTGAGTGACCGGCTCACCTTTACGGTGCCGCCGTCCCGGAACAGCTTTTTGATCTCGCCCAGAATGACCGGCACAGCGTAGGTGGAAAAACAGACGCCACGCGACTCATCAAAGCCGTCATACGCTTTTACCAGCCCCATACAGCCGGCGCTGTAGAGGTCGTCGTATTCAATGCCTCGCCCCCGGAACCGTCCGGCACAGGAATGCACCAGTCCCAGATTCTGCTCGATGAATGCGCTCCGCCGGGTCTTGTCCGTTACCATTGCGACGCCCTCTTTCTCTTTATTATGTAGAGCGCTCATCCAGACGCTTGGTCAGCACCACCCGCGTTCCTTTCCCGGGCTGAGAGGACACCTTGACCTTATCCATAAAGCTCTGCATCACCGCAAAGCCCAGACCGGAGCGCTCTTCCGGGTTGCCGGTAGTGAAAAGAGGCTCCATGGCCTTTTCGACGTCCGGGATGCCGATGCCCTTATCCGTCACCGTTATCTTCACCAGCCGCTCCGGGTAGACGGCGATGCTCAGGGTCACGGGACCGATGGCATCCGGGTAGGCGTGGACGATGCAGTTGGTCACTGCCTCGGACACCGCCGTCTTGATGTCGGCCAGCTGCGGCACGGTGGGGTCATACCGAGCCAGAAAGGCCGCCGCTGCGCCCCGGGCAAAAGCCTCGTTTGCACTGAGCGAATCAAATTGGATCTTTGCACTGTTTTCCGCTTTCATTTATATCCCTCCTGATACTTCCCCGCCCGGCTCGGTGCCGGGGATGCTTGCAAGCTGTAAGACCCGTCGGAGCTGTTCCGGCGCGTGCTGGATGCGCAGACTGCCGCCCAGCGTCCGGGCGCAGCGCTGCCGCCCCAATATCAGCCCGATGCCCGACGAATCCATGAACCCCACTCCGCCGAGATCCATCACCAGAATGCGCGGGCTGCGGGTGAGCAGGGCGTCGTCCAGCTGGATGCGAAGCCCCTGCGCCGCGTCGTGGTCGATCTCGCCGGCCAGATAGGCGTAGAGCACATCGTCTGCCGCGCTGAAAGTCACTGTCGCCATATCCTCATCTCCTTTTTTCTGGCATAAAGAAAAGACCTGTACACCTTTTCAGTGTACAGGTCTTTCGGGTTATTTTTTAGAGAACGGTGTCGCTCAGCGGTTCTCCAGCAGCTTCTCAGAAGCTATTTCGTAAGCGGGGTGCACCGAATGACGAGAATTTTTGCCCGCAGACAAGGCGATTTTCCGCTGCAATCCTTGGTGGATCGCAAGGGAAATCAACGCAGTATGCAGGCAAAAAGACCGTTCAGACGGTGTGCAATGCTTATGAAAATAGTTTCAGGGCCTCAAGGGCGATGGCCTCACTGCCGCAGACCAGTAGGCCGCGGCGGCTGTTGGCTTTCGCCTGCTCCACGGCCTCGGCCAGCGTCGGGCAGAACACCGCGTCGAAGTGATACCGTGCCTTTTCGGTCAGGCGCTCTGCCAGCGCCGCTTCCGTTCCCGCCGGGGCGACGAGGAAGACTTTGTCGAAGGGGTTCTCGCCCATGCCGGGCATAGTGCTCTTGTCCTTCTTCTGCTCTTCTGAAGTCAGTCCGGTCTCCAGTGCGGCAAGGAACGACTCCGCGCCTTCCTCCTCAGTCAGGCCGATCACGGCGCTCATGTGGCGTACCTTCGCCATATTGAGGACGCGCAAAAGGGCTGCAGCCTGCTGCGGAGTACGGCAGGCGTCGAGGATGATGAGGGGCTTCTGGGACAGGACGCGGATGCTGCTGCGGTTCTCCACAGCGGCAAGGCCCGCCAGAATGGCCTCATCGGGGATCTCAAAGCCCTTGCGCCAGAGGGCCAATGCCAGCTCGACCGCGACGGCGGCATTGCCCGCCGCATGACGGCCCAGGAAGGCCAGCGGAGCGGTGTATCCGCCGTAGTCCACCTTGCTGGTGAACTTTTCCGCCTCGAGGAAGGTGATGTCCTCGGCGTCGGGGACGACGAGCTCACACTCGGCCTTAGCCGCCGCCACCACCAGCTCACTCAGAACAGCCTTCGGCTGCTCCGGCGCAGTGACGCAGACGGCGTCCTTCCGCATGACGCCTGCGGCCAGCGCGGCCAGACGCTCCACCGAGCGGCTCACGCCGTCCGGGCCGATGGCCGTGACGGCGCAGACCGGCATCTGGGGCAGGGCCGATGCCAGACCGGCATCCGGCAGCTCCACCACAGCCAGCTTGCAGCCTGCCGCACCAAAGCAGCGGGCCGCAGCCGCCAGCTCTGCCGCCTCACGGGGCAGAGCCTTTGCGGCATTGAGAGCCTCAGCAGCCTGACAGAGCAGCACCGGGTCCACCGACACGCCGCCGATGGCGATGCGGGCCGACAGCGGCTCACAGCCGGCGCGATAGAAGCCGGTGTGGAACGCCGCCTCCCGCAGGATGGCCGCCAGCAGACCGGCAGCAGCGGTCTTGCCCGCCGTGCCGGCCACACCGACGAACTGCACCTTCTGGACATCCGCCGTCAGGGCAGCGCGCAGCTCCTCCGCCGGGGCAAAGCCCTCGGGCAGAGAAGAGAAATATTCGTTTGCCTGTTCGATGGTCATTGCGTCAATCCTCGTTTCGATGTTTGTAGAGCAGCCAGCACATCCTGCACAGGGCCAGACAGAACAGGCCCACCAGAATACCGGACATCACGCCCGAAAAATCCAGCCAGACGTCGGTGAGCTGGCTGCTCCGGCCATCGCTGAACATCTGGATGGTCTCGTCCGTCAGGGCCGTGAGCAGACCGCCCAGAATCGGCCACGAGATGTGAACGAAAAAGTGCCGGGTATAGACCCGCAGGCAGAGAGTGAGCAGGAAGCCTTCCAGCGCATACTCGCAGAAATGTGCCAGCTTGCGCACGATGTGGTCTGTCAGATGGTTTGCCGCGCCGGGCATTCCCAGACGGGTAAACACCTTTTTCATCAGAAGCAATACTCGTCCGCTTGCCGTTTCCGAGACGTCACCGATCTGCATGGAGTTGGAGAAGATGAATACGATGCAGGCGATAAGCGCAAAGGTAAAGATGACTCGTGCCGCAATGAGCCAGGGAGAAGTTTTTTGCATATCAGGATCCGTTTCCCGCATCAGCCCAGAGCCTTGATGCTCTGCTCAATGTTGGCAAGCTTGTCCTGGCTCTTGGCGTGCTTATTGCGGATGTCCTCCACCAGAGCGGCGGGAGCGCGCTCGACGAACTTGGGGTTGTTGAGCTGGTTCTCGAACATGGCCAGTTCCTTCTCGGCCTTGGCCTTTTCCTTGTTCAGACGGGCCAGCTCCTTGTCGCGGTCGATGAGCTCCATCATGGGGATGAAGCCGCGGGCGGCGTGGGTGGACACCTGCACCATGCCGTCGGTGCTGCCCTCATACTTTCCGGTGAAGGTCACATCGGTGGCGAAGGCGAACTTTGCCAGATAGACCTCGGCGCTCTGGAAGGGAGCCGGGTCAGCCGTCTCGATGATCATGCTGGTCTTCTTGGCGGGGTGGACGTTCATCTCGGTGCGCATGGTACGCACAGCCTTGATGTAGTCCATCACCTTCTCGAAAGCTTCCTCTTCGTCGGCCCAGTTGTGAGCTTCATCGAAGGTGGGCCAGTTCTGGGTCATGATGGTCTCGGCAGAGCCGGGCAGAGCCTGATACAGCTCCTCGGTGATGAAGGGCATGAAGGGGTGCAGCAGCTTGAGGGCCTTGTCCAGCACATACACCAGCACGCGGCGGGCAGTGTCGGCCTGCTCCGCGTCGCCGGAGTTCAGGCGGGGCTTTGCGATCTCGATGAACCAGTCGCAGTAGACATCCCAGATGAAGCTGTTGATCTTGGCAGCGGCCAGACCCATCTCGTAGTGGTCGAGGTTGTCGCTCATAGCGCCGGCCACCTGATTCAGCTTGGTCAGCACCCACTTATCGCTCATGTCCAGCTTCTCCTCGCTGGGCAGGCCGGGCTGGAAGTCCTCGGGCAGGTTCATCAGCACGAAGCGGGTAGCGTTCCACAGCTTGTTTGCAAAGTTGCGGGCAGCCTCCACCTTCTTTTCGCTGTAGCGCATGTCATTGCCCGGGGTAGAGCCGTCCACCAGCATGAAGCGCAGTGCGTCAGCGCCGTACTGGGCGATGACTTCCAGCGGGTCGATGCCGTTGCCCAAGGATTTGGACATCTTGCGGCCCTGGCTGTCGCGGACGATGCCGTGGATGCAGACGGTGTCGAAGGGAGCCTTGCCGGTGTAAGCCAGACCGGAGAAGATCATGCGGCTGACCCAGAAGCCGATGATGTCGTAGCCGGTGACGAGGGTGTTGGTGGGATAGAAATACTTGAGGTCTTCGCTCTCCTCATTGGGCCAGCCCAGAGTGCTGAAGGGCCACAGAGCGGAAGAGAACCAGGTGTCGAGGGTATCGGGGTCCTGGGTGAGCCTGGTGCCGCCGCACTTGGGGCAGGTGCAGGGTGCGCTCTTGGCGACCACAGTCTCGCCGCAGTCGTCGCAGTACCAGGCCGGGATCTGGTGGCCCCACCACAGCTGGCGGCTGATGCACCAGTCGCGGGTGTTCTTCATCCAGTTCATATAGTTCTTGGTGAAGCGCTCCGGCACGAACTTGATGTCGCCCTTCTCCACGCTCTCGATGGCAGGCTTGGCCAGAGGCTCCATCTTGACGAACCACTGCTTGGACACCATGGGCTCGATGGTGGAGTGGCAGCGGTAGCAGGTGCCGACTTCGTGCTTCAGAGGCTCGATTTCCTTCAGGAAGCCGCCCTCCTTCAGGTCCGCGAGGATGGCCTTGCGGGCCTCGAGGGTGGTCATGCCGGCATACTTGCCGCAGTCCAGCACATGAGGCTCGTTGACGGTGTTCTTGCCCGCCGCAAACAGAGCATCGGCAGCAGCCTTGTCGGCAGCGCCGGTCATGTGGCCGTCGTAGGTGAAGACGCGGACGATGGGCAGGTCATGGCGCAGGCCGACCTCAAAGTCGTTGGGGTCGTGGGCCGGGGTGATCTTCACGACGCCGGTACCCTTGGTCATGTCGGCGTGCTCGTCGCAGACGATGGGGATCTCCTTGTTCAGCAGGGGCAGGATGACATGGCAGCCGTGCAGATGAGCATAGCGGGGGTCATCGCCGTTGATGGCAACAGCGGTATCGCCCAGCATGGTCTCGGGACGGGTGGTAGCCAGTTCCAGCATCTCGCCGGTCTCCTTGACCGGGTAGAGCAGGTGCCAGAAGCTGCCGTCCTTTTCCTCATACTCCACCTCGGCGTCGGAAATGGAGGTGTTGCAGTGGGGGCACCAGTTGACCATGCGGTTGCCGCGGTAGATGAGGCCCTTGTCGTACAGGCGGACAAAGACTTCCTTGACAGCCTCAGAGCAGCCCTCGTCCATGGTAAAGCGCTCACGCTCCCAGTCGCAGCTGCTGCCCAGCTTCTTGAGCTGGCTGACGATGCGGTTGCCGTACTTGGTCTTCCAGGCCCAGGCGCGCTCCAGGAAGCCGTCGCGGCCCACCATTTCCTTGGTCAGGCCCTCAGCACGCATGGCCTCCACGACCTTGGCCTCCGTAGCGATGGAAGCGTGGTCCGTGCCAGGCACCCACAGGGCGGCATAGCCCTGCATCCGCTTGGTGCGGATGAGGATGTCCTGCATGGTGTTGTCCACGGCGTGGCCCATGTGGAGCTGGCCGGTGACGTTCGGAGGGGGCATCACGATGGTGTAGGGCTTCTTGTCGGGGTCGGCCTTGGTGTGGAAGTAGCCGCCATCCAGCCAGAACTGGTAGATGCGGTCTTCCACCTGGCTCGGATCATACTGTTTTGCGAGTTCTTTCATAATAAATAATCCTCCCGGAAGATTGTGAAGTGGGACAAAAAAGCCGCCCCACGGAGCGTTCCATGGGACGGCTGTAATATAACCGCGGTACCACCCAAATTGCACACGGCTCTCTGCCGTATGCCCCTTGATGCCCCGATAACGTGGGGCAGACCCGGAGGCGACTACTCCTGTTTCCCCGCCTCTGCTCAAAAGCGACAGCACGCCGCATCGCCATACCGGGTTTTCAGCAGCCCCCGGCTCTCTGGATGGCGAAAACGACACACACTCTTTTTCCTTGCATTTATAAAAAGAATATAGCGTTTTTTGTGCGTTTTGTCAATCTCTTTTTGTCCGGAACAAAATTTTCACATCCTTGTGCGGGGCCTTCGCTCCCTACGTCAGGCAGATTTTTTCTTCTCACCCTTCCGCGTCCAGAAGCTCCGTTTTCAGCCGGGCAATGAGCCGCTCCATCAGGGCCACACGGTTGAAGGGGGTCATGAGATAGAAGCCGTCGGCGTAGGGCAGAGCCTCCCGGGCCATCTGCATCGACACCTCAAGGCCCAGTGCCTCGCCCTGCTCCCGGTCGAGGCCCGCGAAGCGCTGGATGATGTCCTCCTCCACATGGATGCCGTTGATCTCGTTTTCCATAAAGATTGCGTTCCGCTGGCTGACCACGGGCATGATGCCGGCCAGAATTTTAGCCCGTTCGCCCAGTGTCTGGCGGGCCTTGCGGAGATTTTCCACCGCCTGTGCCGACAGCACCGGCTGGGTCAGGAAGCCCGACATCCCATTTTCCAGCTTTTCCACAGCCCGGCGCAGCTCCACCTCAAAGTTCCGGGCGTTGAGGTTCAGCGCACCAAGGACGGTCATGGCCGAGGGCATCTCCCGGCCCTCCCCGGCCAGCGAGACGATGTACTGGGCCAGCTTGCGGGAGTTGAACTGGTAGACATTCTTCACCTCGTCCCGCTCTGCGGTGGGGATGGGGTCGCCGGTGATGGCCAGCACCTCCCGCACGCCCTCGGCGTAAAGGCCCAGCAGAAGGGCCTTGGTGGCATTGAGGTTGCGGTCGCGGCAGGTCATGTGGGGCAGAGCACACATTCCCAGTTCCCGGTGTACCCGGCAGGCCACGAGGGAGGAATCCATCCGGGCCTGTGCGATGGGGCAGTCGGCGATGGTCAGCAGGTCAGCGCCTGCGGCCTGCAACCGCCGTGCGCCGTCCAGATAGCCGCTCAGGTCGGCCACCCGGGGCGAATCCAGTTCAATGGCGATGACCTTCTCGCCTGCGTTCAGTTTCCGCAGGAAAGTGTCGTCTTTTTCCACTGCCGGTGCAGTCCCGGTGGAAAGTTTCGTTGCCGGAGCGGCTTCGGTCTGCTGGGGCAGGGCATCCAGCTCTGCACGCAGGGCCGCGATGTGGGCGGGCGTCGTACCGCAGCAGCCGCCCAAAATACGGACGCCCGCAGCGGCGATCTGCCCCATCTCCCGGGCAAAATACTCAGGCTTGCCCTGATACAGCACCCGCGCCCGGGTGACTACCGGATAGCCCGCGTTGGGCATCACCGACAGGGGCAGCAGCGTCTCGCCAAGGCTCTGCACCAGTTTCTTCATCGCGCCGGGGGCCGAGACACAGTTCAGGCCCACGGCGTCCACCACGCCGCTCTGCTCCATCCGGCGCAGCAGGTCGCGGAACAGCAGGCCCTCGCGGGTGTAGCCGTCCGGCAGCACCGCGAAGGACGCCATGACAAAGGCGTCCGGCACGGCCACACGCAGTGCCTTTACCGCCTCCACAATGCCCACATCGGAGCTGAGCGTCTCGAACAGAAAGTTCTTTGCCCCCAGTGCGGCGAACTGCTGCGCCACAAGGCCGTAAGCGCTGCTGGCCGGGGCAGCCTCGGTGTCCGGGGCCGGGCCGAGGTCAGCAAAGACGGCGGCGTCCTTCTCCGCGGCGGCATCACAGGCCAGTTTCCAGCCCGCCTCGGCCAGCTCTTCCCAGCCCGGCATCTGTGCCGCCGCCATCCGGGGCAGACCGAAGGTGTTGGTCTTGATGGCCTGTGCGCCTGCGGCCAGATATTCCGCATGGACCTTCTTCACGCCCTCGGGGTCGGTGAGGTTGGCCATTTCGCAGTCCGCGCCCGGTGCCGCTTTATAATAGGTGCCCATGCCGCCGTCGAACAAAAGCGGCTTGTGGGCAAGATACTCTCGGATGTCCGTCATAGAAAGGTTCTCCTTTTTTATTTTCCTTGATTTTATAAAGAAATTCAGGTATAATTTTTGTATGAAAGTGAGGTGCTTTTGGATGCCCAAGATTCGTTCCAGCGCAGACCTGCGCAACAACTACAATGAGATCTCCACCTTCTGCCACGACTACGCCGAGCCGGTGTTCATCACCAAAAACGGCAAAGGCGACCTTGCCGTGATGAGCATCGAGGCCTACGAGGCCCTGACCGCCCGGTTTGATTTGTACGCAAAATTGCAGGAAGGTCTGGATGACGTGGCGGCGGGAAGAACGCGCCCGCTGGATGAGTTCATGCAGGAGCTGCAAAACAGAAGGAGTCTTCGATGAACTACTTTATCGATGTTGCCGCTTCTGCTCAGCGTGACCTTGCAGATGCCTTCGACTATATCGACCTGACCTTGAAAAATCCCTCTGCTGCCGACAAGCTGGTTGCCATCGCATGGAAGAAATTCCGTTCTCTCGACACCTTCCCACAGCGTTTTTCACTTGTGAATGACCCATTTCTTTCCTCTTTGGGAATCCGGCTCATTCCAGTTCAAAACTATCTTGCATTTTATAAAGTCAGCTCTTCCACCCAGACCGTCCACATCCTCCGCTTCCTGTATGGTCACAGCGACTGGCAGGCTATCCTGCGGGCGGATGTTCTTCCAACCTGAGCATTCTCCCCGGCCCTTTGCCGGGGAGAATTTTTATGCACTCATCTTCAGTTTAATGAAGTTTGCGCACTTGTCAAGCATTTTTGCCCCGAAGCGGCCCATTTTGCTTGCGCCGAAGCCGGTTTTGTGCTATTCTATGCATATTTACAATGGTTGGGAGGAATGTATCATGCGCCACGCCGGCACACAGGAAATCGAAACGCCGCGGCTGCTTCTGCGCCGCCTTATGCCGTCGGATGCCCCGATGATGTACTCGAACTGGGCCAACGACCCAGAAGTCACCCGCTGGCTGCGCTGGACGCCGCACAAGGATGTGGCCGAGACGCAGGAGCTTCTGAGCGCATGGGCGCTGCTCTATCCCAACGAGGACTACTATCAGTGGGCCATCGTGGAAAAGGCCACCGGACAGGTGTTTGGCTCCATCAGCCTCTACAACAGCCTGCTGGGAGAACCGGCACAGCGAAATGAATGGCCGGGATTCGACCTCTCCGAGGGCATCTGGGAGCCGGGCTACTGCATCGGCAGAGCCTGGTGGGGCAAAGGCTGCACCACCGAGGCCCTGAACGCTCTGGTAGAATACTGGTTCAAGAATACGGACAGTAATTGGCTTGCCTGCTCCCACGCCGTGGAGAACCCCGCCAGCGGCAAGGTCATGATGAAAGCAGGCTTTGTCTACGACCACGAGGCCGTCTACCATAAATTCGACGGTACAGCGATACCCTGCAAGTGCTATGCCCTGACGCGGGAACACTACGAATCGCTATATTCTAAAAACAAATGACAGAAAGGAATCATTTTGAGCGAACTTTACGATATTTTAGTCGAAACTCCCCCGACGAAGGTCATCCTTCTCGCCCTCGACCAGGGCCTGTGGGACTGCGAGCGCAGCCTTGCCGAGCTGGCTGCGCTGTGCGAGGCCAACCACATGGAGGCCGTGGCCGAAGTCACCCAGAAGCGCCAGACCCCTGAGACCGGCATCGTGCTGGGCAGCGGCAAGCTGGAAGAAGCCGCTGCTGCCGCAGCAGAGCTGGGGGCCGAGTGCGCCGTCTTCGACGGTGAGCTGACCGGAAGCCAGATCCGCAACATCTCCACGGCCCTCGGCGGGCGCCTCGCCCCCGACGAGCTGCAGCGGCGCATCCACGCGGCCGGCTACGACCGGCCGATCATCGTGCAGTACATCGACTATCTGGGCGGGCTGCTCCACGGCGACCTGGGAACCACGATGACCGACAACCAGCCGGTCATCTCCATCCTGACGCGCTACGGCGCCGCCACGCTCGAGCTGGCGATCCTCGCGCTGATCATCGCCCTGCTCGTCGGCATCCCGCTGGGACGCCTCGCCGCCCACCACCGCGACCACGCCAGCGACGCGGGCATCCGCATCTTCGCGATCCTGTGCTATGCGACGCCGGTGTTCTTCCTCGGCCTGCTGCTCAAGCTCGTCTTCGCCGTGTGGATGAACGTGCTCCCCTCCTCCGGGCGCGCGTCGCTGTCCAGCGAGATGCAATTCACGCGTCTGGTCTCGCCCACCGGCCTGTACATCGTCGACGCGCTCCAGCTGGGCGCCATGTCGGTGCTCGCCGACGTGCTCCGCCATGCCGTGCTGCCCGCCCTGGCGCTCGGCCTGCTCACCGCGGGCGTGTTCATCCGCCTGGTGCGCACCAACGTCATCGCCACCTACAACTCCGGCTATGTGGAGGCGGCCCGCTCCCGCGGCGTGGGCGAGGGACGCCTGCTCGGCAAGCACGCCTGGAAGCCCGCGCTCATCCCGATCATCACCGTCATGGGCATGCAGATCGCCCTCATGCTCGCCGGAGCCGTGCTCACCGAGACCACCTTCGAATGGAAGGGCCTGGGCTTCATGCTCTCCACCTACCTCAAGGCGCGCGACTTCGTGGCGGTGCAGGGCATCGTCATCCTCATCGCCATCATCGTTGCCGTCGTCAACTTCATCGTCGACGTCATCGCCGCCATCATCGACCCGAGAGTGAGGTACTGAGATGTCCGAAAGCACCGCCACCAACGTCGGCGTGCCCGGCGACACCCGACTCGAGAAGCTCTCCGTTCCTGCTCGATGGAGCCCGATTCACGCAGGTCGGACAGCTGCGGGCGCTTGCCGGTACGGGACTCGACCTGACGCGACAGCTGCGACAGCGCGATCAGCGGAATCTTGAGCTCCTTGGCCATAATCT
>ENA-OQKS01000449-OQKS01000449.1-human-gut-metagenome-genome-assembly--contig:-NODE-449-length-11707-cov-3.184715_pt1 | contig 11707 bp, 10 predicted proteins | sample MGYA00242804_ERZ504808 | MGnify/ENA primary metagenome ERZ504808 (study PRJEB26092, sample SAMD00036375) | human gut metagenome | host: Homo sapiens | study: EMG produced TPA metagenomics assembly of...
CCTTTGCAGCCGATAGACGCTCTCTATATAAGAGTGCGTCTGTTTTTAGTCGGATTATTCCACTATGAGTATTGTAAATAACAAGGGCAAAGACATGCCACAACAAATTTTGGGAACGACGGTTCAAAAGACCGACGACGCCGTAGGCATATTCCGAAATGATCAGGAAAAAAAAGCATTGGTATGTGGCTGTTGTAAATAACAGAAGTGAAAAAGCCTGTCAGGATAGATTACGAAAACGTTTGAAAAACGAAACTGATAGTGAGAAAGCTTATGAAGTTTATGTCCCTATCCAACAGGAGATGAGTATTCGTCATGATGGTAAACGTAAAAAAGTGGACCGTATTGTTTTCCCTGCTCTTGTGTTCATTCGCTGCACAGATTCAGTAAGACGGAAAGAAATAGTCTGCCTTCCTTATATAAAACGTTTCATGGTTAACATAGCCGGTTCTTCCCGAAATACTTGCCGTCCCGTAGCTATTATTCCAGATCATCAGATGTACAGCTTGATGCGTATGGTCAATGATGCCGAAGAACATGTCACTATTGAGTCATGCCCTCTGCATTTGGGCGATCGTGTCCGTGTAAACGGTGGCAAACTAGTAGGGTTGGAAGGGAATATATGTCGTGAAATAGATGGTTCTACTAGTCTGGTTGTAAAAATTGATATCCTTGGATGTGCTAAAGTTACCATTGCTAGAGAATTGCTGGAACCTATAGCGGAAAAAAACTCAGTTAACATATAATTATATATTGACATACAATGACCATAGCAGTAGACTTTGACGGTACTATTGTTGAGCACAAGTATCCGGCAATCGGCAGGGAGTTGCCGTTTGCCATTGAGACATTGAAAAAATTGCGTGACGAACATCACAGGTTGATTCTATGGACAGTGCGTGAAGGGCGTCTGCTTGACGAAGCTCTTGCCTTTTGCCGTGATCGCGGTCTTGAATTTTATGCCGTGAACCGCGACTATCCGGAGGAGGAGAAAGGGCGTAACAATCATTACTCACGCAAGCTCAAAGCCGATCTTTTTATAGATGACCGCAACTTGGGAGGCCTTCCCGATTGGGGTACTATTTATGGAATGATTCATGACGGAACCACTTTTTCGGATTTGATACGTAATGCCGGTGAATCTCCTGTTTCGGAGAATCACGGCAGAGGTCTTTTTTCGCGCCTGTTTGGCAGATGATTGAATAATAAATGAAAAAACTGATATGAAGACTTTAAAGAAACTATTATTGTTTGTTGTGGCATCCGCCTTGTTGGCAGGCTGCACCTCCTATAAAAATGTACCTTACATGCAGAATCCCGAGGTAGTGAACAGTTACAGGGAAGATCTTCCCCTTTATGATGCAAAGATTATGCCGAAAGATTTGCTGAGTATAACTGTGAACACGAGTGATCCTCAGGCTGCCGCTCCTTTTAACCTGACAGTACAGACTCCTCTGAATGCAGCCCTGACCAATATTAATACTACCACACAACCCACTCTCCAGCAATACCTGGTAAATAACAAGGGTGAGATAGATTTCCCCGTTATCGGTCGTCTGAAGGTAGGCGGCCTTACGAAAAACGAGGCGGAAGATTTGATCCGTGAGCAATTGCAGCCCTATCTGAAAGAGAGTCCTATCGTTACAGTCCGTATGGCAAATTACAAAATTTCGGTATTGGGAGAGGTGAACCGTTCCGGGTACTTTTACCGTAGGAAATGAAAGGTAAATATCCTTGAAGCCCTTGCCATGGCGGGAGATATGACTGTTTATGGCGTCCGTGACAATGTGAAACTGATTCGTGAAGATGCAAAAGGCAAGCGTGAGATTATCAATTTGAATCTTAATAATGCAGAGCTAGGTTGTATCTCCCTATTACTACCTGCGCCAGAACGATATCATCTATGTAACGCCCAATAAGACAAAAGCCAAGAACTCGGACATTGGCAGCAGCACCAGCATATGGATCAGTGCTACATCCATTTTGGTATCTCTTGCAAGCCTTCTGGCAACCATCTTGAAATAAAACTCATAAATATAATTGTTGATTACAAACTGTTGATATGACTGACGAACAGAAGAACACCCCTTCGGGTACCGAGCAACGTGAGGAGAACGTTGATCTTTATGCCTTGTTTTTTAAATACTTTGCCTATTGGCCGTGGTTTGTAGCCAGTGTGCTGGTTTGTATTATATCTGCTTTCATCTATCTCCGTTATCAAGCTCCTGTCTATAATGTTGATGCGGCCGTACTCATCAAAGAAGGTGACAAGAAAGGTGGAAGCAGTAATAATCCTATGGGAGCCCTTCAGGATCTGGGTATGTTCTCCATGACTAACAATTTTGACAATGAGGTGGAAATCCTGAAGTCAAGAACCTTGATTAAAAAGGTGGTGAATCATTTGAATTTGTATATTTCAGTGGCCGAGGAACGTATGTTCGGCTATAACACTCCTTTATATAAGTCCACTCCGGTAAAAGTTTATATGACTCCTGAAGAGGCAGACAATCTGGAAGAAGGAGCCAAGCTTCATCTAAAATACACCATGAATGGAAAATTGGATGTAAAAGTGGAATATATGTTTGACGAGGAGAAGCAGGAGACTGAGGTAAGTTTTGACAGTATTCCGGCTGTTTTCCCCACTCCAGTAGGAGTTTTCAGTTTTACAAAGAACGACTCGGTCCCACCTTTGGAAGAAGATATGAATCTGGTGGCATACGTTAATTCTCCTACAGATGTGACGGAAAGTTATGTAGAGAATTTGTCAGTGGAACCCACTTCGAAGACTACCACAATTGCTGCCATCAGCTTGCAGAATACGGTAAAGCAGCGCGGTATCGATTTCATCAATTGTTTGGTTGACTTTTATAATCTGGACGCGAATGACGAGAAGAATGAAGTGGCTCAAAAATCCGCAGAGTTTATAGACGAGCGTATTGGCATTATCAATCGGGAGTTAGGTACTGCCGAAACAGAACTTGCCGATTTCAAGCAACGCTCCGGATTGACCGATTTGACCAGCGATGCCCGTCTGGCTTTGGAAGAGAGTTCGAAATATGAACAGCAACTGACCGAGAATGCCACCCAGTTGAGACTGGTGGAGTCCTTGCGTAACTATGTGAACAATCCGAAGAATGCAAACGAGGTGATTCCCGCCAATGTAGGGTTGCAGGACCAGAATTTGGGTTCTATTATCAACCAATATAACACGATGCTGATCGAACGCAAGCGTTTGCTCCGTACCTCTTCCGAAAACAATCCTGCGGTAATCAATATCAATACGGGCATCGAGTCCATGCGGCACAATGTGCAGACTACCGTGAACAGTGTACTGAGAGGGTTGCAGATAGCGCAGTCCAACCTTGAACGTCAGGCACGGAAGTTTGAAGGCAGGATCAGCAGTGCGCCGCAGCAGGAGAAAGAATTTCTTACTATCTCCCGCCAGCAGGAAATCAAGGCGACCCTTTACATTATGTTGCTTCAGAAGCGTGAGGAAAACGCAATAACCCTGGCATCCACTGCTAATAACGGACGTATCATCAAAGCTGCTCTTCCTAGTAAAAAGCCGGTTTCTCCTAAGAAGATGGTTGTTATGTTGGTCGCTCTTGTATTGGGTATGGGTATTCCTGTAGGTCTTATTTATTTGAAGGATTTATTAAAATATAAGATAGAGAATGCCGAGGATGTGGAGAAGATAACGGATGTTCCTATTTTGGGTGAGCTTCCTTTAAGTAAGAAGCCCGAAAAAGGTGCCATTGTGGTTCAGGAGAATCAGAATGGTATGATGGAGGAGGCTTTTCGTGGTCTGCGTACCAATATGTTGTTCATGCTTGGTGCCAGTCAGAAAGTGGTGCTTTTTACATCCACACAGCCGGGTGAAGGTAAGTCTTTTATTGCTGGAAATACGGCAGTCAGTCTGGCCTATATGGGTAAGAAAGTTGTTATTGTGGGTTTGGATATCCGCAAGCCGGGGCTGAATAAGGTCTTTAATCTGTCCCATCGCACGGAAGGTATTACCAATTATCTGGCTGACCCCGAGCATACCAATCTTTTTGATATGATACAACATTCGGATGTAAGTCCTAATCTTGATATTCTTCCGGGTGGTCCTATTCCTCCCAATCCTACAGAGTTGATGGCGCGTACGGTATTGGAAGATGCAATAGAGAAATTGAAAGAGCGTTACGATTACATTATTCTTGATACGGCTCCTATTGCTATTGTGACCGATACTGCTATTGCCAGTCGTGTGGCTGATATGTGCGTGTATGTGTGTCGTGCAGATGTAACTCCGAAGTTGGGGTATCAGTATATTAATGTGCTGCGGGATCAGAAGAAATTCGATAAATTGGCTACAGTTATTAATAGCATTGATTTGAATTCAAGAAGGGCTGGCTACGGTTATGGGCATAAGTATGGTTATGGATACGGCTATGGTATGGATGGTAGTAAAAAATGATAAAAACATAAGGGATAAGAAGTAAGAAATATAGATATAAATGTCAAAATTAGACGCTAATAAAAAATGACTCAAATATCTAACAACAAGCGTATAGCAAAGAATACGTTGTTACTTTACTTCCGCATGATTTTCATGATGGCGGTAAGTCTTTATACTTCTCGTGTGGTATTGGATGCATTGGGAGTGGAGGACTTTGGTATTTATAATGTAGTTGGTGGCGTAATTACTTTATTTAGTTTTGTGAATGGTGCAATGTCTTCTTCTACCCAACGTTATATAACTTTTGAACTAGGGAAAGGAAATACATCTCAGTTGCAAAAAGTTTTTCAAACGAGTATGAATGTTCATTTGTTGGTAGCATTGCTCATTCTTTTTTTGGGTGAAACAGCAGGACTTTGGTTCTTTTACGAGAAAATGGTGATTCCTCCTTTACGGATGGTCAGCGCTTTTTGGGTATATCAGTTTTCAATCTTTACTATGATGATTATGGTAGTGAGTGTTCCCTATAACGCAGTTATTATTGCTCATGAGCGGATGTCTACTTTTGCTTATATATCGGTTTTTGAAGTCTTATTGAAACTAGGTATTGTTTATTTGTTATATCTTACAAGTTCAGACAAGTTGATTGTATATGCAGCTTTGCTTTGTTTTATGCAGTTGCTTATTCGTGTCATTTACGGTTATTATTGTAGCTGTCATTTTGATGAAACACGTTATCAATGGGGATGGGACAGTAAATTGTTTAGGGAGATGCTCTGTTTTGGTGGCTGGAATTTATGGGGTGGCTTTGCTGCAGTTCTTTTTACTCAGGGAGTGAACATACTATTGAACTTATTTTTTGGTCCTGCTGTGAATGCTGCTCGTGGTATAGCTGTTCAAGTGCAGGGAGCTGTAACCCAGTTCTCCACCAATTTTCAGACAGCTATAAACCCTCAGATAACTAAATCGTATGCGGTAGGTGATTATGCTTATATGCACAGTTTGATATTTCATAGCTCTAAATTTACATTTCTGTTGCTAGCTACGATTTCTTTTCCTGTTTTGCTTGAAACGGAGATGATATTACAATTATGGCTTGAAACTGTTCCGAACTATACAGCTGTATTTGTTCGGTTGATGCTTTGCACCACAATCATAGATGCCATGGCAGGAGCTTTCATGGTTTCTGCTCAGGCAACAGGTGCTGTGCGGGTCTATCAGTCCGTGGTAGGTGGCATATTGTTGACTATAGTTCCTGTTTCATATATTGTGTTGAAAATGGGTGCTGAACCTTGGAGCGTATTTATCGTTCATCTATGTGTGTGCATTTTGGCTTTTGCAGTCCGTTTGTTTATTCTTTGTCGTATGATACATTTGTCATTATCCGGCTATTTTACTAAAGTGTTGTTACGATGTATGGGCGTGTTGATAATAGCTTTGCCTTTGCCTTTGATCTTGTTGTATTTTTTGTCTGATACATTCATAAATAGTATCATGGTTTGTTTGTCAGGTTTATTGGCGATGCTTTTTTTCTTCTTATGTGATAGGATTGGTGTCAAATGAAAGGAAATTTATTAAAGATAAGATTCTTTTATTTTTGAAATTGTGAACTAATGATACGTATAGTAGATAAGCGGCAGTGCTGTGGTTGTGCAGCTTGTGTACAGAAGTGCCCTAAGCATTGTATATCTTTTTATGAGGATGAAGAAGGTTTTCTTTATCCTCGGATAGATACAAATAACTGTATAGATTGCGGTTTGTGCGAGAAAGTCTGTCCGTTTCTGAATTGCGATAAGGCTGTTCCTCCGCAGGAGGTATGGGCGGTAAAAAATAAAAATGAATCGGATAGAATTCACAGTTCTTCGGGAGGCGTGTTTATTGCATTGGCTCGTGAAGTACTGGCATGGGGCGGTGTGGTGTTTGGTGCTGTCTTTGACGAAAATTATGAGGTGAAGATAACATATTCGGAAACTTTGGAAGGAGTTCGTTCCATGATGGGAAGTAAATATTTGCAGGCACGGGTGGAAACAGGGTTTGCTGATGCTGAACGTTTTTTGAAGGAGGGGCGTCATGTCTTGTTTTCGGGAACTCCCTGTCAGATAGCCGGACTTCATAAGTATCTTCGGAAAGATTATTCTAATTTGTTGTCTGTAGATTTTCTTTGTCACGGTGTACCGAGTCCTGGCGTGTGGCGGAGATATTTGAAAGAAACAATGAGTGACTTACAATCCGCCCATAGGGCGGCAGCTGGAAAAAATACAGTTTTCCCTTCTCTAAATGTCATGCCCACGATAGTGGGTATAGAATTTAGAGATAAGACACTGCACGGCTGGAAAAAATACAGTTTTGTTGTCCGTGGAAGGTCCGCCTTTAAGGCGGATAAAAATTCAGTTTTGTTGTCCGATATACACCGTGAAAATCCTTTTATGAAGGGGTTCTTATCTGATATTTATCTGCGTCCTTCTTGTTATGAATGTAAGTGTAAGAACGGGGTGAGTCACAGTGATTTGACTATTGCTGATTTTTGGGGAATAGATCGATTGATGTCTGATTTTGATGATGATAAGGGAGTAGGGTTGGTCTTGGTAAATACAACCGATGGTAAACGGGTACTTGATGAACTGCCTATGGAGAAACATTTGTCTTCATTGGCTGATGTGCAACCATTGAATGGTGGTTTTAAGGAATATACAAATCCACATCCCAGACGTATACAATTCTTTAAACGATTTGTAATTGGAGAAAGAGTGGATAGTATTGTGGAGAATTTACTTCATGTCTCTTGGTGGCGAAGAGCTGTTAGACGGATAAAAAAGTGTGTGTTGAAATAAGAAAAATAGTGGAATGAAAATAGGAATGCTTACATTGCCATTCAACAATAATTATGGTGGGTATCTTCAGGCTTATGCTTTGATGACTGTTTTAAAAGGGATGGGTCATGATGTAGAATTGATATATCGAAAACATAACTATAGACCTTTGTCTTTGCGAATAAAATATTTCATAAAAACATGGGTGAAATGTTTGTTAGGTCAGAAACATGAGTTATTTATCATGGATCAGGAAAAAGAGTTGAGATATAAAGGACAGGCTTTAATGCCTTTCGTGGACAAATATATAGCTCCTAAAACAATACCTTTATTTTCCACAGCACAATTAAGAAAAGAATGTAAAGGAAAATATGACGCTATTGTTGTAGGTAGTGATCAAGTATGGCGTCCGGATTATGTTCCGAATATAGAGAATTTTTTTCTTGACTTCATAGACAATCCACAAATACTTAAATTATCATACGCAGCTTCGTTTGGAACGAGTAGCCCGATATATTCAGATAAGGAAAAGCGTATATGTGGGGATTTAATAAAAAAGTTTGATGCTGTTTCAGTTCGTGAGCGAAGTGGTGTTGATGTGATTTGTAACTTTGGTTGGTCTAATGGTTGTGAAGAAGTGGTATTAGACCCGACTATGCTGCTTGATTTAAAAAGTTATGAGCAATTTATTATACCTTCCAATGAAGAAGATTATGCGGTAGCTTATATTCTTGATATGGATGAGGATAAAGAATGTGGGTTGAGAGATATAGCAAGAGAACTTGCTTTACCAATGAAAAATCTTTCTTTAAGTGGAACGCGACTTTTTTCTATGGAAATGTGGTTGTCGTGTTTGCATAATTCAAAATTTATTGTAACGGATTCATTTCATGGTGCAGTTTTTTCAATATTATTTAAGCGTGATTTTATTGTATATGCCAATCAAGAAAGAGGTGTAGACAGGCTTTCCTCATTGCTGAAAACATTTAATATTGAAAATAGAATGATTTTGGATAAAAATGGGATAGAGGAGCTGTTGCATAAAAAAATAGATTGGGAAATTGTTAATGAGAGATTGGAAATAGATAAAATGCATAGTATGTCATTCCTTAGAAAAGTTTTAGGAGAACAATAATAAGTCTTAGTAATTAGCAAGAATATGAGGTATTTGATAGTTCAAGATTGGAAAAATACCAGTAACAATCATGCTGGAATGAAATATTTGGCACTTCAATTACATAAGTTATATCCAGATACAATAGCAGTATATATAGTTCCTGATTATGATGGTAGCATAGGTTTAAAAAGAATATATGGGGTAATTTTGTATATAAATTGCAAAATAGAGTAAATAGTTTTTTGTAAAAATAGGGCTAACTGAAAGTCGGACAGAGAAAAGATTGCAAAAATATAAAAAAAAGAATTGACTGAAGTTATTAAAGATGGAGATGAAGTGTTTTTAATGGAATATTTAGAGCCTTTGTCTAATTTTGTTTCTATTGCTTCATGGGTTAAGGAGAATTATATGAATTGTACGGTTTCTTGTATCGTTCATTTAGTTCCTTTAAAATTAGACCGATATTTTGGTGACCAACTATTTGATTATTGGATGCAGCCTATTGATAAAGTAGTGACATTAGGTCATTCTTTGAGTGATTATCTTGTTAAAAGAGGTGTAGATCAAAAAAAAATTGTTACATCATTTCATTATGTAGATAGCTATTATAGAAATTTAAATTTATCTCACAATATAAAAAAGGGACAATTAGGGTATTGGCAATGGGTAATCAAATGAGAAATCAAAAACTTCTAAAGGCTATCGTAAGAGATAATCCTATGGTTGAATTTACAATATGCCAAGGATGCGATGATATGACAGATTATTTTAAAGGGATACAAAATGTTGAATTAATACCATTTGTTGAGGAGGAGCAATTACGAAAATATATGGCTGATTCTGATATTTCACTGAATGTAATGGTGGATACAATAGGGAGTAATGTTATTGTAACTTCAATGGCTATGGGATTGGCAATGGTTTGTAGTGATGTTGGTTCCATTCATGATTATTGTGATGAAACTAATTGTATTTTTTGTGATAATAATGATATTAAATCATTTAGTCGTGCTATAGCATTATTGTCATCAGATATGGAAAAATTATTGCTCTTTAAAAGAAAATCTATAGAACATAGCCAGAAGTTAACTATTGAACGATTTTATTCTCAAATTATGGAATCGTGATTATTCTTAATTGGGGAAAAGTAGCATTATACAGTGTATGTTTAATTTTGATTTAGATTATTTTCTATTAAACTTATTGTTGTTATTAATTTTTATAATAGCAGGAAATAAGATATCTTTTGGAAGGAAAAAAGAAAAATATATTTGGATTTGTTTCATCGTTTTTACTTTTGTCTTAGGTTCTAGATATTTACGTGGTAACGATTATCTGCGTTATCAGCATACCTTTTTATATGATGATGATGAAAGCCAAATTATTTTTACAGCCATTAATCGTTTTTTACGTGGAATAGGTATTGGTAAATATTATTTTTATATATCTATTCGATTCCTTTTATAGTATGTGCTTTGACTTTTATGAAAAATTTGAAAATTTATGCACGTTATCTCTTTCCAGCTTTTCTCTTATCTTTTATTTTTTTTTAATGAATATTGTATTCGGCAAGCTTTAGGCTTTTCTTTTGTTTTCATGTATATGTATTACCTTTTTGAAAAAGATAATACTCTTAAAAATGAAAATGTTTATAAGAAATGGATTTTTTGTTTGTTTTATGCAATATTAGCATATGGAATTCATTCTGTAAATGCTTTGTCCATTGCAATTATTACTATCATATATATTTTTTTCTTTTACTACTATATCCTGGAAATTAAGTATTTTAGGATATATATTTGCTGCATTTTTTTTTTATGTCATTTTTTGATTGGTCGTATTTAGAAAATGCATTGATGCTAATAGGAGGAATAAGTGATAAGTTTTCTGCATATACAAATAGAGGGGTTTTATTCTTTTCTGAAAATGCTTTTCAAGAGGATTATTCTCGTAGTACTTTAGGACAATTATGCTCTGCAATCAGTCATTGTTCTTTATTTTATTTAGGAGATAAAACCATAAGAAGTAAGTGTAATAGCCGAATGTTTTATACACTTTTTAATGTGTATGTGGTTGGAACTATTTTTGATATTGGTTTTTGGAATTTTGAACTTATTCGTCGTGTTTTTGATCCTATGCTTTCTTTTTGGTGCTTTATTTTTTCTTTTGTTTTAGTACATAGAAAAGAAATGCAATATTCTGTTTTTGACAATTTGTTGCTTCTTATGATTCCATTATCTTTTATTCGTGATTATTTATCATATCTTTTAGAACGAGGAGATATGACTCTTTTTATTTGGGATATTTGATTTATACTTGATTATATGGAAAAATATAAAATCAGTATTGTTGTTCCTGTTTACAATGTAGAACCGTATATAGACAGGTGCATGCAATCGTTATTGTCACAGAGCTTAAAAAGAAGTTGAGATTATATTAGTTGATGATGCTCTCCTGATAAATGTCCAATTTTGTGTGATGAATACGCATCTCAATATCAGAATGTTTTCGTTATACATAAACAGAATGCTGGTTTAGGATATGCGAGGAATAGCGGTATTGATGTTGCTCGGGGAGAGTATATATGTTTTATTGATTCTGATGACTTTATAGAACCTGATATGCTTGAAAAACTTTATAATGAGTGTATTAGTGAGAACCTTGATGTTATATATTCAGAATTTAATGTGGATAATTATCCTCAATATAAGGTTGTTCTTCAACCTGCACGTTTGTATCAAGGACGTCAAGAAATAGAGGAATTGCAGCTTGACATGATAGGTGCAGAGCCTCAATATAAATCTAACGTAAAGTTTGAACCTTCAGCTTGTAAGGGATTATATTCGATGCGAATTATTCGTGAACATAATATATATTTTTTATCAGAACGAGAATATATATCAGAAGATTTGTTGTTCAATCTTGATATACTTCATAAATCATCTCGAGTAAAAATTGTGCCTTGGCAATTTTATCATTACTGTTTGAATGAATCTTCGTTAACTCATGTCTATCGCGCTGATCGTTGGAGAAAGAATTTAATTATGCTTGAAGCTATTAAACTACATATTCCGAATTTTGATAGAATAAAAGATTTGAATTTACGGTTATCTAGGACTGCCATAGCATATGCTAGAATGGCTATTGGCATTGAATCACATAGAAAAAGATGTTGGAACTTGGACAAAAAGTGAAGAATATAAAAGAAATGATATCAAATTCAGTCTTTGTTAGTCAGATTGCTGATTATCCATTGGATTTGTTACCTATGGTATGGAAAATATATGGTTTTCTATTGAAAAAAAAAGTTAGCTTATTGTTGTTTATTGTGTCAAAAAT
>ENA-OQKS01000450-OQKS01000450.1-human-gut-metagenome-genome-assembly--contig:-NODE-450-length-11669-cov-2.972189_pt1 | contig 11669 bp, 8 predicted proteins | sample MGYA00242804_ERZ504808 | MGnify/ENA primary metagenome ERZ504808 (study PRJEB26092, sample SAMD00036375) | human gut metagenome | host: Homo sapiens | study: EMG produced TPA metagenomics assembly of...
CACGGCCACGTTGCGCTTGTGGGCCTTCTCGTTGGTGAGAACGCGCTTCTTCTGCGACTTAATGTTTGCCACTATTTCTCCAAACGACGTTTTCTATAAGGACATACAAACGATGATGATAACATGGCGCGCGGATAAATTGCCAACGGGCTTAGGAGTGTCGCGACTCACCATGCCGATACTAGCAGTTAGAATCGTTTGCGTCGAATATTTCAAGAGGAGGATGGCGTGGGCCAGCAGCATAACCAGCCCGGTTTCACCGATCAGTCGTTGATTCGCAATTTCTGCATCATCGCGCATATCGATCACGGCAAGTCCACGGTGGCAGACCGTATTCTGCAGCTCAGCGGCATCGTGCCCGAACGTGAGATGCGTGATCGTTTCCTGGATCGTATGGATATTGAGCAGGAGCGTGGCATCACCATCAAATCGCAGGCTGTGCGCGTGCCGTGGACGTTCGACGGCACTGAATATACCCTCGGCATGATCGACACTCCAGGCCACGTCGATTTCACTTATGAGGTTTCCCGCGCTCTCGCCGCATGCGAAGGCGCAGTGCTGCTTGTCGACGCGACGCAGGGCATCGAAGCGCAGACCCTGTCGAACCTGTATATGGCCATCGACCATGATCTGGCCATTATTCCTGTACTGAACAAAATCGATCTTCCCAGCGCGGAACCAGACAAGCATGCCGAGGAAATCGCAGGCCTGATTGGTTGCGATCCTTCCGAAGTGCTGCGCGTGTCCGGTAAAACCGGTGAAGGCGTGACCGAACTGCTCGACCGCATTGTTGCCGACGTTCCTGCACCAACCGGCGATCCGAAAGCTCCCGCGCGTGCGCTGATCTTCGACTCCGTCTACGACTCCTACCGCGGCATCGTCACCTACATTCGTATGGTCGATGGCGAGTTGCGTTCCCGTGAGAAACTGCACATGATGGGTATTGGCATGACCCATGATCCGATTGAAATCGGCGTGATCAGCCCAGACATGATGCCTACGAAGGCGCTTGGTGCGGGTGAGGTCGGTTATGTTATCACCGGCGCGAAAGACGTCAGCCAGTCCAAGGTGGGCGACACCATCACTTCCGCGCTCAAGCCTGCGGCCGATCCGCTCGAAGGCTATCGTGACCCGCAGCCCATGGTCTACGCTGGCCTGTTCCCAATCGACAACGCGCAGTATCCGGAACTTCGTGAGGCGCTCGACAAGCTCAAGCTCAACGACGCGGCTTTGATCTACGAGCCGGAAACGTCCGTGGCGTTGGGCTTCGGTTTCCGCTGTGGCTTCCTTGGCCTGCTGCATATGGAAATCGTGACCGAACGACTGAGCCGCGAATTCGATCTCGACTTGATCTCCACCGCACCGAACGTGCCATACGAGGTCACCGCGGAAGACAATTCCGTGCATCGTGTGACCAATCCGAGCGAATTCCCCGACGGCAAGATCAAGCAGATCGTCGAACCGGTGGTTGCCGCCGACATCATCACTCCGAAGGAATTCATCGGCGCGGTTATGGACTTGTGCCAGGACCATCGTGGACAGATGGGCACTATGGAATATATTTCCGCCGACCGTGTGGAAATGCATTATCGCATTCCGTTGGCCGAAATCGTGTTCGACTTCTTCGACCAGTTGAAGAGCCGCACCAAGGGCTATGCGTCGCTCGACTACCATGAGGACGGCGAACAGTCCGCCGATCTGGTGAAGGTCGATATTCTCATCCAGGGTGAGAAGGTCGATGCGTTCAGCGCCATCGTGCATAAGGATAAGGCGTATTCCTACGGCGTGATGATGACGAAGAAGTTGCGTGAGCTCATTCCTCGCCAGCAGTTCGAAATTCCGATTCAGGCCGCCATCGGCTCCCGCATTATCGCACGTGAGAACATTCGCGCACTGCGCAAGGACGTGCTCGCCAAGTGTTATCGGCGGCGATATTTCCCGTAAGCGCAAGCTGCTACGAAAAGCAGAAGGCCGGCAAGAAGCGCATGAAGATGCTCGGCCACGTCGAGGTGCCGCAGGAGGCGTTCATCGCCGCATTGTCGACCGGAGACGCAGGCAACGACCGCGACACCAAAGACAAGATTCGCGCCGCCCAGAAAACCGAAGGCTGATGTTCGAAGCCTACATTCATGTGCCGTTCTGCATACGGCGCTGTGGGTACTGTGATTTCAACACGTATACCGCTGTCGACATGGGAGCGGGCGCTTCGCGTGGCAATTACGCCAATATGGTGATTCGCGAGATGTCAATCGTCCATGATTGGCAGATCGCGCATGGCGTTAACGAACCGGAAGCGGCCACCGTCTTTTTCGGCGGTGGCACTCCCACGATTCTGAAAGCCTCGGATCTGGTCGCCATGTTGAATGCCGTGCGTGACACGTGGGGCATTGCCGACAATGCGGAAATCACCACCGAAGCGAATCCGGACACGGTGAACGCCGATTACGTGAAGGAACTCGCGGACGGCGGATTCAACCGCATCTCTTTCGGCATGCAGTCGGCTGTGCCAAGCGTGCTGAAAACATTGGATCGTACGCATACCCCGGCCAATGTGGCGGCGGGAATCGCAGCGGCAAATGCTGCCGGCATGCGTTCCAGCGTGGATTTGATTTACGGTGCGCCGGGGGAGAGTCTCGACGATTGGCGTGTTTCCGTACGTACGGCGATCGACTTGGGTGTTGACCATATTTCGGCATATGCGTTGACCGTCGCACCGAACACGAAAATGGGACGTCAGATTGCTGTTGGAACCTTGCCAACGCCTGATGATGACGATGAGGCGACCAAGTATGAGATTGCCGACGATCTACTGAGCGCAGCCGGTCTTGAATGGTATGAGATCAGCAATTGGGCACGTCCTGGTTATGAATCGCAACATAATCTTGGCTATTGGCGCAATGTTGATTGGGCGGGGCTCGGTCCCGGCGCACACAGCCATTACGGCAATGTGATGGATGTTGAACAGTCCGCGTCGGCTGAAACATCTGAAACGGTCAAATCGTCGGGCTTGCGCAGCTGGGATATTGCGCATCCTCGCATGTGGGGGCAGGCTATCAACGATGATAATGTGCCATGGTCGGGAAGCGAACGAATCTCCAACGAGGAGAACCTCGAAGAAATCATCATGCTTGGTCTGCGCATACGTGAGGGTCTGGATTTGAGTCGCCTTGGAAACATGGTTGATATGGCTCGCATCCAGCCCATGGAAGACGAAGGCCTTATCGTTATCCGTGACGGACGTGTGATTCCAACCCGAACCGGACGCTTGCTCAACGACACCGTCATCGAGCGTTTCTTCGACGCCTGCTCGTTGTAATGCCGATAATCCTCTGACGAATTGGTTTTAGATGATCCATCTTGGTATGGGTGGATACAGTGTGCAGATTGAAACGGGCCTCGGATGCAGGTTGTTGCATTCCAGGCCCGATGGCATAGAGCTTAGAACGAGGCTGTCACCGGATGTTCGTAATCAGCGCATCGTGAGTCCGCCATCGACATGCAACGTCTGACCGGTGACGAAACGAGCGTCCTCGCCAACCAGCATCGCCACACCGCCCGCAATATCATCAGCCGTGGCAAGCCTGCCCAAAGGCGTCTGCGCGATGATGCGCTCGCGGACGTCTTCGGTGGTGGCGCGGCTCGAATCCGTGCCCACAGTCAAACCGGCCGCGATGGCGTTCACCGTGACGCCCCACGCTCCGGCCTCCTGCGCCAGCGAGCGCGTGAATCCGATGAGTGCTCCTTTGGCTGCGATGTAGTCGTGGTAGGGGACGATCGGGCTGTCTACGAGGTTGCTGGAGATGTTGACGATGCGTCCCCATGATTGGCGTCGCATGTAGGGCAGCGCGGTCGTGCAGGTGTTGTAGGTGCCTTTGAGACATCCTTCGAGTTGGGTCGCGTAGTCGTTCCAGCTGGTGTTGCTGAAGGTGTTGCGGTTGCGTGGGGCGAACGAGTAGTGGCTGAGCGCGTTGTTGATGAGGATGTCGATGCCGCCGAAGGTGTTGGCTGTGGTTTGTGCGAGTTCGTTGACTTGGGTTTCGTCGGTCACGTCGGCTTTGCATGTGATGACGCGTCCTTGTGCGTCCGCTTCGTTTTCGATGTGTTGCTTGGTGTGTTGGGCGCGTTCGTCGTTGCTTAGGTAGTCGATGGTCACGTTGGCGCCGAGTTGTGCGAGTCTGAGTGCGATTGCGGCGCCGATGCCTCGGCTTGCGCCGGTGATGATGGCGGTTTTGCCGGTGAGTGTCCGGTGTTCGGATTGCTGGTTCACGTAAGGTCCTTTGGGATTATTCGTAGTCGATGTCGAAGGTGTCGGCGTAACGGTCGGTGTTGCGTTCGATGTCGACGGCTCTGACGAGGTCGAGGATGTTGAATCCGCCGTCGTGGTGCCATCCGGATTTCGCGCGGTTCATTTCTCCGACGGGGCAGATGCGGTCGATGCCGTATTCGCCCACTTGTTGCGCGAGTGCGAACAGTCTGGATGAGCTTGTGGCGATCGCACAGGTTTGCAGCCACTCGCGGTAGGGTTTCAGTGTGGGCAGCGCGTGTTTGAGTTGGTCCACGGCGACGATGTTAATGGTGCGGTTGAGCGGTGTCCCCAACGAGGGGAGACTGCTGGTATTGGGGTAGTAGAGCACGGTCCAGTCGGTGCCTTGCGGCGATTCGATGACGAACGGTGCCTGTGGGTCGGCCTGTGCGGCGCTGTCTGGAGTCATGGACGTCATGAACAGCGCTTGCATCTCGGTTTGAGAGCGTGCCCTGCGGATGGCGAGGGATTCCGTGTCGGAAGGGGTTGATCGTGGATATTTGCGTTGTTGCGAGTCGAGTTCGCTGGCGAGCAGTTCCGCCGTCTGAGCGGGGGAGATGGCTCCGCCGCGTTCCACGAAGATGGTTTGCGGCGCCAGGCAGCTTTGCTGGTCGTAGGTGGCCACGTCCACGGCCATACGGTGCACGGTTTGCACGTGAGTGTCCGCGCGTAGCGCTTCACGTCCGATGAGTGAGAAGCCGATGCGTGCGCCATAGCTGAGGAACGGTTTGCCCGCGCTCACGCGTGGACGGATCGCCTCGGTGGTGTGCGACGAACCGTAGGCGATCACGGCGTTCGCTTCGCCGATCGCCACGTCTTCAAGCTCTACCGTGCCGCCGCGCCACGGCACTATGGCCAATACGTCGGCGAGATCCGGGTTGATCTGTGTCAGAGAACGAGCGAACAGTACGGGCATCAGTGGTTCGTCGAACGATGATTTGCCGATGATCGCGCTTTTCGTCAGCAGACTCATGGTCATGCTCCATACGGGAATGCCGGGAACATTGCTGGAAAACACGTGGAATGTCAAGTCCGGCCCGTACAGGCGCGTGTATCCGCCGGACTTGTTCGGTCGGTATTCGTCCAGCATGCGCGGGCTTGGCAGTTCGTCATCAAGAAAACGCAATAGTTCGCGTCTGCGGAACATGCGCATGTAACGTTTCAGTTCGATACGCGTCATCGTCGCGTCATAGCCGGTGATGGAGGGAATCAGAGACTCCGCTATCTGGCGACCCTCATAATCGGGATTCGTCCACAATTCCACCGCCTCGCCGATGATGTCGACGATGTGTTCGACGGAATATGCTGCCAATGTCTGCGATCGATTGCAACGCGTTGTCTCGCACAAATCTTGGACAGTCTCAGGCGTGAGTACCGGATAACGCAACGTGACCTCACCGCGGTCGGTGAGAACGCCGCGTGTTTCGAAATCCTCAAATACGAAGCCGCGCGGCGCATGGAAAATGTCGATGACGCTCATGCGTTTGCCGCCATCACCTCGTCGACGGCGATGGAGCAGCCGCGTGCCTCCGCACCCTTCGCACGACCGTTGAGCTCGTAACCGGAATCGGTGCGCACGCCAAGATCTTCGGTCAGAATCGCCAGACAGGAATTCCAATTCGCCAAATCGTAATGCGCGATCACCCCCTGCTCGCCATCGGCGACAGGCGTGAGCGTCGCCGGATCGAGGAACACGGAACGAACCCACGACGGCGTCGCCTTCAGATAATTCGACGAACCATCCGTATAGTACGACAGCAGATTCTGATCGTAAATCTGCGAACTCAACTCCGTCATACCGTACATGTTCACGCAATGCGTGCGTGCGACGCCAAACACCTCAAGGAACTTCGCATACAAATCATCGACGGTCATATCGGTTTTCGTACTCTTGAAACCACCGGTATCGAAAACACGCGAATCCTTCGCCAACGCATAGGTTTTGCCCCGCTCGGCAAGATAGTCAAGCAGATACAGATACGCGGACGAAGCGCCCATCAGCATCACCGGCTCGCCGTCCGCCACCGACTGATCAAGGAACTTTTCCACACCAGCGAAGTCCAAACCATCCTCATGGAAGAAGAAGCCGCTGCCCTCGCTGCCGCACTGCTCCACCGCACGCGTCAGATAACGGGCCAACGAACCATTATGATTCATCTCCCAGGCAGGGGAGAGCACCGCGATACGCATGCGCTCACGGTCAGGCATGATGAAATGACGGAACGGCCGATCATCGACGCATCCCACACCTCAAGATCAGGATGATAGTTGCGTCCACGCTGACCCGGATGCGTAGTGCCGCTGGTCATGAACACTGCCTCGCAATCATCTTCAGGCACCGAAGTGAGCGTCAGCATCTTGAACCCATCCACCGGCATCGGCGGAATATCCATCCAATCCGACAACATCTGCGGAGTCACCCTACGAGACATGCAATACGCGCGATACTGCATGTTATGGGCAAACTGGAAAGCGAAAATCTTATGTGCGAGCGCGTCGAACGCCTCATCCGGAGCGACCTCGCAACCATACTTTTTGTATGAACTCAAGCACGTTTGCCTTGACTTCCTGCGCGTCGGCACCAACGACATTGATGTCATATGCGGTATTCCTTTCTATAAACGATACTGATATTCGAAAGCAAATCAGATCTGCGACGGAACTTCAGCTTCGCTGTTTCCTTTACGACGATTGATCAGATTCGGCAGGTCGATCAGCAGTGCCTTGAGAATCACCACACAGAACGCCCCAACCAGAATCGAATTGGAGAAGAACACGTGAGCGCCGCCCTCCAAGCCGCTCAACGCGCTCGGCAGCGCGATGCCCAACAGCAGGGACAATCCAATGACCGCCTGGGAACGGTCGTCCGACTCCACCTTGCGCAGCGTATTGAAGCCCGTGCTGATCAGGCTTGCCGCGGCCGGCAGGAAAATGCCGCCGATCACAGGGGAAGGAATCAACGACAATACCGCTCCGGCCTTCGGAATGAAACCAAGAACCACAAATACCACGCCGGCGATGATCACCGGCACACGGGTACGGGTCTTGCCCTCATCCGTGACCTTAAGCAACGCGACATTCTGCGGATACGCGGTAGTGGTGAAACCGCCGATCATCGAAGAAATCGCGGAACCGGCAGCCTCGCCGGCCAAACCATAACGAACCTGACGATCCTCAAGCTTGACGCCCTGGATCTCACTGGCCGCCTGATACACGCCAAGCGCCTCCATAATCGCAACCATATATGCGATGAAGAACGGCACAAACACCGCCGCATCAAAGTCAAAACCGCCATACGGCATAATCTGAGGAAGACCAAACCAAGGCTTCGACGCGACACCGGAAAAATCAGCCATGCCAAATACCATCGAAAGCGCAGTGCCGGCAACCAGAGCAATCAGATAGGAAAGCGCCCTGACCATACCCTTGCCGAACTGGGAAAGCACCACCACCAGCACGCAAGTCACGATAGACACGGCCAACGTCTTCGGATCGGCAAAAACCATCATCGCCGGGAGCGCCACCAAGAAACTCGCTCAACGTGAAACTCGACAGCGAAACGCCAACCAGAAAAATAATCACGCCCGACACCATCGGCGCGAACAGAAAACGCATCTTCTCAATCACACGGGTCAGACACAGCACCAAGAAAATCAGCGAACTGACAAAAATCGACGTACCAGCGGCAGCCAACGAACCAGCAGTGCCCGCAGCGATCATCAACGCATCGAACGCGGCGGACGGACCCTGCACAATCGGCAAACGCACCAACCTCGTGGCCTGAATCAATGTGACCAAACCAGACACAATGAAAATGGCATTCACCATATTTGACGACAACGCCAACGGCAAGCCAATGGCACCAGCCACAAACACCGGATCAAGCCACACATTGGACACCAACACATGCTGCAAACCCAGCAGCACATTCTTCGGAGTCAACTTCTTCGAACCCGAACCAAGCTGCTCAGGCACCTGCGACGCATCAGACACGCCAAATCCCTTCTCTTTCCACGAAACACACGGCCAAACACCAGCCGTCAGCACAGAGAAGACGCGCACGCGCACCGTTCGTAACATCCCTACGCAGGCACTACCCTGTTCAGGTCATAAGGGTCCGGGCAAACGCCCATCTCAGCCACATCGGCTCCCCTGTACTCTTCGGACAACCACCAGCATAACGACACGCATCGATACCGGCAACCACCACAACCCAACACATATCCTCCACATTTTCCCAAGAAAAAACAGTCTTGACTTTTCCGAGTATTCGTTATATGGACACGCGAAACGTATTTGATACAGGGGCGCGGTATTCTAAACCACGCATTAAAGAACCGCAAGACTTTTCTTGCCCAAAAACATTGAAGGTGGTTTCGGTGACTTTCCACGCCCCGTTAGATCTGACGATCCATGATTCCCAAGGTATGTACGATCCTGGAGCCGAGCATGACGCTTGCGGCGTGGGTATGGTCACCACCCTCAACAAGCGTCCGGAACGCAAGATCGTCGATGACGCCATCGAGGTGCTGGTCAATCTGAACCATCGTGGCGCCGTGGGCGCCGAGGAGAACACGGGCGACGGCGCAGGCATTCTCATGAGTATGCCCGACGAATTCATGCGTGCCACGGCCGGTGTGGAGCTTCCTGAAGAAGGTCATTACGCTGCGGGCATCGCCTTCTTGGATCGCGACATCGCCACTTCCGGCCAGCAGGAGCAGGCCATTTCCAAGATCGTGCGCGAAGAGGGCCTCGAAGTGCTCGCATGGCGCGTCGTACCCACCAATCCGGACGGACTCGGCCTGCAGGCGTTGGCCAGCATGCCGGCGTTCAAGACGCTGGTCGTGGCCGATCCGGAAGGCAAGCTCGGTGGCATCGAGCTCGATCGTAAGACCTTCCGCATTCGCAAGCGTGTGGAACATGAGGTGGGCATCTACTTCGCGTCCCTGTCCGCACGCACCATCACCTACAAGGGCATGCTCACCACCATGCAGCTCAAGCCCTTCTTCCTGGACCTGTCCGACGAACGCATGAAGGCGAAAATCGCCATCGTGCATTCCCGCTTCTCCACCAACACGTTCCCAAGCTGGCCGCTGGCACAGCCGTTCCGCCAACTGGCGCACAACGGCGAGATCAACACCATCCAGGGCAACCGCAACTGGCTGTCCGCACGTGAAGGCCGACTGAGTTCCGAACTGCTCGGTGAATTCAAGCCGCTGCTGCCGATCGCCACCCCCGGCTATTCCGATTCCGGCACTTTCGACGAATGCCTCGAACTGCTGCACCTCGCCGGCCGTTCCATGCCGCACGCCATCTCCATGATGCTGCCGCCGGCATGGGAGAACAACGACCAGCTCGATCCGGACGTCAAGGCTTTCTACGAATACAACAACACGCTGATCGAACCATGGGATGGCCCGGCGCACATCATCTTCACCGACGGCACCCAGGTTGGTGCTCTGCTTGACCGTAACGGCTTCCGCCCGGGACGTTGGCAGGTCACCGATGATGGTTATGTCGTACTCGCGTCCGAAACCGGTGTGCTGCCGGAAGTCGCCGAGGAGCATATCGTCACCAAGGGCCGTCTGGAACCGGGCAAGATGTTCCTCGTCGACACCGACGAGGGTCGCATCATCCCCGACGAGGAAATCAAGAAGACTCTTGCCAGCCAGCACCCCTACCGCAAGTGGGTGGAAGGCAACTCCGTGGAATTGAGTCAGCTGCCCAAGCGCGAGCACGTCAACCACTCCGGTCAGTCCGTGCAGCGTCGTCAGCGCGCCTTCGGCTACACCGAGGAAGATCTGAAGCTGCTGCTCGCCCCAATGGCCAACACCGGCAAGGAGCCGCTCGGCTCCATGGGCAACGATACGCCGCTCGCCGCGCTGTCCAAGCACAGCCGCATGCTGTTCGATTACTTCACCCAGAAGTTCGCGCAAGTCACCAACCCGCCGCTCGACTGGGAACGTGAGAAGATCGTGACCAGCCTCGAATCCGCCATCGGTCCCGAGCCGAACCTGCTGGCCGATTCCGAACTGCACGCCAAGAAGATCCTCATCCCGCTGCCGGTGCTCAACTCCGACGAGATGGCGCAGCTCAAGCGCCTCGACCGCGCCAAGATTCTCGGTGGCTATTACAAGCCGTTCATCGTCAAGGGCCTTTACCAGGTGGCCGGCGGCGGACAGGCACTGAAGGACCGTCTTGACGAGATCTTCCAGGAGATCGACGAGGCGATTGAGAACGGTGCCAACTTCCTGGTGCTGTCCGACCGCGATTCCAACTATGCGTGGGGTCCGATTCCATCGTTGCTGCTCACTTCCGCAGTGCAGCACCATCTGCTGCGCCGCCACACGCGTACGCAGATCTCCATGGTGGTCGAAGCCGGCGATGTGCGCGAAATCCACCATGTGGCACTGCTGATCGCCTATGGCGCTGCCGCGGTGAACCCGTATCTGGCATTCGAATCCGTCGAGGACCTCTCCCGCAAGGGCTACCTCAAGGTCGACGCGGAAACCGCCGTGAAGAACCTGACCCGCGCACTGTCCACCGGCGTGCTCAAGATCATGGCCAAGATGGGTGTCTCCACCATCATGAGCTACCGTGGCGCGCAGCTGTTCGAAGCGGTCGGTCTCAACAAGGACGTCATCGACGAGTACTTCACCGGCACCACGTCCCGCGTGGGCGGCGTCGGCCTCGACGAACTCGCCGAGGAAGTCGCCAGCCGCCATCGCGTGGCCTATCCGACCCAGTGGACCGCCCGCCCGCACCGCAACCTGCGTACCGGCGGCGACTACAAGTGGCGTCGTACCGGCGAGGACCATCTGAACGATCCGGAAGCCATCTTCCTGCTGCAGCAGTCCACCCAGCGCGGCGACTACAACCTGTTCAAGAAGTACTCGAACCACATCAACGACACCTCCAACCGTCTGATGACGCTGCGTGGCCTGATGAAGTTCAAGTCCACCCGCAAGCCGATCGACATTTCCGAAGTCGAACCGGCCAGCGAAATCGTCAAGCGTTTCTCCACCGGCGCCATGAGCTACGGCTCCATCTCCCAGGAGGCGCATGAGACGCTCGCCATCGCCATGAACACGATTGGCGCACGCTCCAACTCCGGTGAAGGCGGCGAATCCGAGGATCGTATCAACGATCCGCTGCGCTACAGCAAGATCAAGCAGATCGCTTCGGCACGCTTCGGTGTGACCAGCGACTATCTGGTGCATGCCACCGACCTGCAGATCAAGCTCGCCCAAGGCGCGAAGCCGGGCGAGGGCGGCCACCTGCCGGGAGCCAAGGTTCCGCCGTGGATCGCCAAAGTACGTCACGCCACCCCGGGCCGTGGAGCGTCATCTCCCCACCCGCCCGCCGA
>ENA-OQKS01000451-OQKS01000451.1-human-gut-metagenome-genome-assembly--contig:-NODE-451-length-11637-cov-3.045352_pt1 | contig 11637 bp, 11 predicted proteins | sample MGYA00242804_ERZ504808 | MGnify/ENA primary metagenome ERZ504808 (study PRJEB26092, sample SAMD00036375) | human gut metagenome | host: Homo sapiens | study: EMG produced TPA metagenomics assembly of...
TATTAAACGGGGGGGGGGTAAGAGAATCAAAATTCGAGCTCCTGAGGCTGTTGTCTATGCTAATGGTTTTAAATCTGCATAGCTTTCATGGATATGATTATGGGAGCGGTATCATGCAAGGATTGGATTGGTTTAGGGAGAGCACTTCCATTTGTGCGGTTAATGTGTTTATCATGATTTCCGGATATTTTGGTATAAAATGGAAGTTCAGGAGTTTCTTCAACCTCATCTTTCAACTACTTTTCTATAGCTTTGCCGTTTACGGAGTATGTGTAGCTTTGGGAATCTTTTCATTTGAAATGAGTTCTTTCTTAAGTTGCTTCAAAGCTACTAATAGCTCATGGGGATTCATTACATGCTATCTGGGTATTTATTTGATGGCACCATTGCTCAATACTTTTGTCCAACAATCCAGTAGTAGGGAATTATTTATATATTTGCTGTGTCTGTTTATGGGATGTAATTTTCTTATTCCTGCCTATGGCGGCATTCTTAATTATTTTCTAGTATACTTGATAGGTGGCTGGATGAAGAAATCACAGGCTGTCCAAACATTCAAGCTTCCTGCTGTTAAATGTTATTGGACTGTAACTTTGCTCATATTTGTATTGTCATATAGCCTCTATCGCTACTTACATTTTGATGCGGTTCGTATGTGTACATTCTTTTTGGGCTATAGTTATAATTCACCTTTTATTATTTTACAGGCCATGTCTCTTTTTTTAGTCTTTGGCCGCATACAGTTACAGAGCAGGTTTGTAAACTGGTGCGCTGCATCCTGCTTTTCTATTTTCCTTATTCATATGCATCCGGCTATTAAGCATATAGGTTATTATCATTTTACCGAGAGCTTGTATGCCCTGCCTTTTTTAGAACATGCAGGTATTTTGATATTACTCGTAGCCGGTATATTTATGGGGTCTATCTTGATTGATAAAATACGTATATATCTATCGACTTTTGTCTATAATCTTATATGCTCATTTTATAGGCGTTTGCCGTACGGATGGGCGGATACATGCATTTTTGAAAAGTTGGAATGAAAGTGTTTAACAAAAGTAAAACAAAATAGAAAATATAAATGAATCAAAAAGTACGATTTTTTAATACCGTTATGAGCATAAAATCCGCGAGTTGGAGAGTGTGATGTTGTTAAAGCTAGAGTTAGAGCGACGAGGTTATACTGTGGGATTGGTATGTAACTACGAACATCGGCATGACTATGAGCCTAAAGTGCTAATTGTTCCGGCTGGTTATTATACAGAACATTTTATGTATGAGATGTGTAAATATAGCATACGTAAAATAGCCAATTTACAGTTGGAACAACTTTTTCAAAGCCGGAATGAGGAAATCTGGATTCTCCTTTTAATATTTATGGCTATGGTCGTAAAATTCTTCATTTCTTATGGGGTAAGCAGGTACAGCATCGTTTGTGTTATGGTGGATTGGATGTAGCACATACTGTTATTACAGGACAGTTGAATACAGATCTTTTGCGTGGTAAGTTCAAGGATCAGTTGATAACGAAAGAGACGCTAGCTTGTAGATACAACTTGGATTTTCAGAAAAAGTGGTATCTTTTTCTTTCTTCTTTTGCTTATTGTAATATGGATGCTATTCAAGTTCATCTTACAAAAAAGGTTCTTGGTTTAGAATCTTATAATTATTTTAAACAGCTTAGTGATGAATCACGTGATAGTATACTCCGGTGGTTTCAGAACGCGCTAATGACTCATCCGGATACGATAATCATTTATCGTCCTCATCCAGATGAACTGAATGATGAACAGCTCATGCAGATGGTTCGGGATTACCCCAATTTTTATGTTATAGCTGATTTGGCTATGAAACATTGGGTCAATGCATGTGACAAAGTGTATAACTGGTATAGCACAGGGCAGGTAGATGTGGTGCTACTGCATAAGCCTTACCGTTTTTTGCGACCTTATGTGATTAAAGAAGATGTCGACTATAAACTATTTTTAGGTATGGATTCTATTAAGGATGCACAGGCATTTCAGGATGACTTTACCAATATGGAGTACAGAGACATTATAAACAAGTCATTGTTTGATTCATACTATTATATACCGCAGAACTATATTTACCAGAATATATGTGACTATCTTGAACAGATGTTACTTACCGATAAGTATGATATAAAACTGAATTTTAAAGAAAATCTATATGTGGGGTTACTGACGAACAAAATAAGATTGATAGATGCCATGAAGAAGTCTATAGGGAAAAACTTGTTCATGAATATAAAGAATATGCTAAAGCCGGTAAGGTCTATTGATATTGAGTTCCAAAAAGCAATAGCTGATAACTTTGACAAGAATGTGGCAAATCAGAAAGATATAGATGAAATAGAAGCCCGTCTCAAACCGCTTATATATGAATAAGAGCTACAGGAATCTAATAAGAAATTCACTATGGGCTTTGGCTGGTAATACGGGAAGCAAGATTCTGTCATTTTTGTTATTGCCTTTCTATACTAGATGGTTGGGTACAGCAGGGTATGGTTTGAGTGACCTTATAACCACTTATTCATCCTTTCTGTTAGGGGTGGTGACCCTCTGTGCAGCTGATGGTATTTTTATTTTCACAAAGAATCGTACACAAACCGAAAAGAGTGAATACTTCACTTCAACGCTAAAGTTTGTGGCCGTGCTTTTTGTGGGGTGGTTTCTTGTCTTTTCAGTTATTAGGTTCGTGGCATCTTATTATGATATACATAACTCTTTTACGGATAATGTTTGGCTTATTACAGCTTTTGTTCTATCTTCTTTTTTGCAGAGCTTTACGCAGCAGTTCCTTATAGGTATAGAACAAATAAAGCTATATTCGTTTACCGGTATGATTTTATGTATTTCTACGTTTATACTTTCAGTTCTGCTTATACCTGGTTGGGGAGTAAAGGGGTATGTATATTCGTTGTTTCTGGCTAATATGTTCACTTCCCTATTTTCGTTCCTGCTGTCTGGGTCATACAGATATTTCTCTATGAAAGGTTTTCAGTGGGAACGTGTGCGTGAGTTGCTGGTTTATTCTATTCCTTTGATACCAAATGCCATTATGTGGTGGATGGTGTCGGCACTGAATCGGCCGATCATGGAAGCATATCTGGGCTTTTCTGATATCGGTATCTTTGCAGTGGCTAATAAGTTTCCGGGTATAATAACGATGGTCTTTTCTGTCTTTGCAGTATCTTGGAACATATCCGTGCTGGAAGAGTATTCCAAGCCTACCTTTTCGGAGTTTTATCATAAGGTATTTAAGATTTTGTTTATGGTCTTGATGGTGGTAACACTCATGCTTATGCTCTGCTCGCAATACATTATAATGCTGTTTGCCGCTCCACAGTTTGCAGAGGCATGGCGCTATATGGTACTGCTTATTATGGGAGCGTTCTTTAGTTGTTTCTCTTCTTTTTTTGGAACAGTCTTTGGAGTGGTGAAAAAGAGTAAGTACTTTTTTTACTCCAGTGTCTATGGGGCTACTGTTTCTATTATACTAAATTTTATTCTAATTCCAGTACTGGGACTTGTAGGGGCATGTATCTCTGTGGTTTCATCATTCTTTGTATCGGCTCTGTCCCGTTATTATTATAGTAGAAAGTATGTAGTTTCATCCCTGATGGGGGATGTGATGTTTTATTCCATCTTGTTGATTGCCTTTAGTTTCGTTCTTCTCAATAACCGAGTTTTGTATCTAAATATTGGTGTATTTGTACTGTGTGTGATGTTGATGGCTATACGTGAACGTAATTATGTATTTCAGATAAAATCTGTATTGGATAGAATAGGAAAATGAAAAATGTCGAGTTTTATGAGGGTAGAACGATGTCAGTAGACAATGTCTCTTTTGAATTTAGCTGAATTTGGCTTTAGGCATATGGTTATGGATGGTATGATAAATAGCTGTACTATTGTTATTGGAATTTATCCCTTTCCCATACACATTACACCATCAATCTTATATATTTCAGAAAAAAAATATTCCAACGTGTTGATTCTTATTGTATTGTCCGTGTTTTGGCTATGATTTATTGCATTTATTGCTTCATTGTGTTTCAACTTCTCCATTATGAAAATCTGTTGCTGATGATTATCAGAACGTAAGTCGTCAAAAAATGGCTATTGATTGAAACCTCTATCTTCGCTGCGAACAAAAAATTTATGATTTATGTATAGCAGTGAAGATCTTGAAAGGTTTTACTTTCAGTACCAGACCGAGGCTTTGCCTCATGGAGAATCCCTCCAATCATTTTGTGTTAATCAGATGATTAAATCAATTATATACTTGCGGTTTTACGATTGTTTTACTATTTTTAATGCTGTAAATCAAAAGTTTAAGTGTGATCGAACTGCAAGGTATAATTAAAACAAAACGAGAGTTGTTGGGTAGGGCAACCTACTCACGCAACCCTATAAATTAAGTGCAGGTATGGCAGAGGATCAGAAAGACCGGTACATATAATACCTTGCCGGGCAGAATCAGGACCTCAGGTTGACAAGTGATGCCATGAAGCTTGTTTGGGAAGATTTTATGGCTGGGATGAAGGAACTGAAGGATCAGATGGCTTCCATGCAATCGAAACATGCCGACCTTGAGAATTGGTTATCGGAAGAGCATAAGCTTCGCAAATCGGCTGAACGTAAGATTAAGTCACTTCAAGAAAGACTTGATTATGTCAATCAGGAACGTTTTGGTAATAGACGTCAAAGGATAAAATCTAAAGCTAAAACGGGTGATTCAGACCGTAACAAGGAGAAAGATGATTATGATGGAACCGATGATACGCTTCGCACGGATTCGGTTGATCATGTTCCATCTCAAGAGTTAAAAGAGCCTTCCAAGAAAGAACGTGATTTGTCCAATCGCCCTGACGGGTATAAAACGATGGGAATAGCCGGAGAGGCGATAGAGCATCCTTCTGATTTGACAAAGGTTCCCGGTCGCCTCATTGAAAGAAGAATGGTATGGGTGTTCAGTTTCCGTACTTTCCTTACGGAAGAATGTTTTGAGATAGTTCATTATGCAGAGCCTGGTAAAAAGCCGAAGTGGGGCTATTTCCCTTCTGAAGGTCATCTGGAGATAGTAACCAATTTTGAAGGCACTAGGGCCACTCCTGAATTTCTGCAGGCTATTGCCTACGAAGTTTATGTAAAGAATGTGACTTTTGGTCTTCTTCACCAATGGCTGACAGATATGGGCATGACCATTTCTAAAAACACCTTGCGCAACTGGCTTACGAAGGGCAAGAAATACTTGGATGAGCTGGTTGGTGTATTGAAGTCTATAGCTTTGGAAAAAGACTTGATTGTGAACTGCGATGAGACCTGGTGTAAAGTGTGTAAATATGATCACTATAAGAAGTGCTACATTTGGGTGCTGGTCAACAAGGCTCGGAAAACAGCCATTTTCGTCTATGAGAATGGCTCGCGCGGTCGTGAGGTATTTACAGACTTTTTGGGCGATGCAGAGTTGAAGAGTATTATGTCCGACGGATACAATGCTTATGTATTTATCGGCAATGAGCTGAAATCAGCCCGGTTTAAAAATACTGTACACCAAGTTTGTATGTCTCATGCAAACAATAAGTTCGTTAAAGCAGGTAATCAAGGAAGTGAACCGGTAGCCATACGTTTTTCAAACCTTCTTAAGAGATTCTTTTCAAAAGAACATGTTTATGATGAAGCCGGACTTACTCCGGAAGAGAGGTTACGGGAAAGGCAAAGCTTGGAAACGAAGGAGCTCCTGATAGAATTGCGTAGTTTGTTAGACAGTGAACTGTTAAAGGATTCAGAATTTAGAAGCCGGTATTACAGAGAAGCTCTCAATTATCTGAACTGGTTCTGGAAAGAGATTTTTGCTTACTTGGGTGATGGTGAATTACCGATAGACAACAATCTGGCAGAGCGAACCATTCGAAAACTGACTACCTAACGTAATAATTCACTTCATTATGGTGGTGATACCGGAGCAGAGATGACAGCAACTTATCACGGTGTGGTAGGAACGGTAAAGCTTCATGGTAGTTCTATCTGGAACTTCATCGGAACTTTTTTCAAAAATATCTTTAATGGGTGCAGGGATTATGTTAACATGGTTCCTGACAAAATCACTTTGGCTGCCAGCTAATGTTAAATTCAAAACTAATTAATTAACAAAACTCGGTTTAGGGTACTGAAAAGTGTCCTTTCGAAGGGGGATGCCCAAAATTGAATGCTTACGAATATGCAGATATATAGCCATTCCTATCTTACCAAAGACCTCGAATATGAAATAACCATTAGGACTTGAATTTGCAAATCTATTTAAATTTTATGAATATAAGATTCTTTTTAGCCAAATCTCTGCGTATACCTCGACGTTTACACATGATTTATTATATTTGCTTTAATCGCTTCAAATTCTGGTTGAATGATGTGCGTTTCGGTAGCAACATGCGGGTATATAATAAAATTTATCTGAATAAGGCACGAAGTAGTAAAATTACAATTGGTGATAATTTTGTATTTACCAGTGGAGAGGCGTTTAATCCTTTGTGTCGAAATATTTGTGGATGTATGTTCACAGTTTATCCCTCATCGCGTATTATTATTGGTGATAACTCTGGTATATCTTCGGCTTGTTTATGGGCTAGTACTAGTATTACGATTGGTAATTATGTAAAGATTGGTGGTGATTGTATTATTATGGATACGGATGCACATAGCCTTAATTTTAATATTCGTAGGTCAATAGAGAAGAATGAACAAGGGTATAGAGTTGATGGTTTAGCTGCTGCTACTGCCCCTATCATAATTGAAGATGATGTACTCATTGGAACTCGTTGTATTATTTTGAAAGGGGTAATTATTGGTGCGCGTACTGTGATAGGTAGTGGCAGTGTCGTTACCAAGAGTATTCCAGCTGATTGCATTGCAGCAGGTAATCCGTGTAGAGTAATAAAATATATAGAGCGTTAGCGTCCAAAAATTATATATAAGATAATCGCACAGCAATATAAGGCGGTGACAAGTTGATTTCTTTCTGAATGCTTGCTTAAATAAAGAGGGTGAATAGATTAAGTCCTGTTGGTCACTAAAATCTAAAGATGTGAAAAATTGTAATAACATTGCGAGGCAAGCCGGATGAGATGCTATTCGATGTACATCTTCCAAGAGGTGATTTGTTGGAGAAAACTCTGAATAATTTTCAGTTAGTGTCCAAAAATGATGTATATGATAAACGCTATAAAAGTCAGAGTTTTTGTTTTCGTTAAATGAAAAGCAAAGTTTATGTATAGTTACAATGATTTTGAGCATTTTTGGGTGTGCTATAAATTGAGAGGCATCCCTGCGGGTGTTTCGATTGAGAAATTCTATATGTCTAACCAAGTTCCTTATAACTTGTTTGCAAAATGGTACAAGAATACACGCAAGCAGATAATTCCTGTTTTGGTTTTGGGGGCTCTCCCACCGGAATTAGAAATACAGGAAATTCCTTCCCCAATCCTAGAACGAAATCTGGCAGTGGATACTTGGCTTTCTTCGCATACAGAACTTTTAATTCTAGTAGATATCCGCATGAGCAATGGTGTGCATATTAGCTAGAAGAATTTAAGCTACGAAAGTTAGTTCTATCTTTTTACTACCTGTAACTCAGATAATAAAAGTTTGGTGATCCAAATTTTGGACAATTACTCAGTACTTCCAACCTGCTTCCAGTCAAAAAACGATACGAATAATGGTAAATATCTATATAAGCAATGGCGATCACATATAGCAGTGTTATTTGAGCCATGTCGGTTTGAAACTGCTCGTGTAGAAGTTGAAGGTTTTATGTAGAGCGTGGCCAAATTAAACAAATAAAAACACATAAAATGAAAGACATAGCTGTATTATTAACTGTATTTAACAGGTGTGAGAAAACAATCAGTTGTTTGAAAAACTTGTATGCACAAAAACTTCCTAAAAATGTTTCTTTTGATGTATGGCTAACTGACGACAATTGCACTGATGACACTCCTTTGGTTATTGCAAAAGAATATCCTAAAGTACATATTTTAACAAGTGAAGGTGGACTTTTTTGGAATAGGGGAATGATAAATGCATGGGAAGCTGCAGCTAAGTATAAAGATTATGATGCTTATTTATGGTTAAATGATGATACGAATCTTAATAAGGGAGCATTAGAAATGTTGGTTAAAACAGCTGATGAAGCTAGATGGAAGAAAATTATAGTTGGTACTTGTTCTAAAATAGATAATCCTTCAATTATAACTTATGGTGGTAGGAATGCAAAGAAGCATTTGCTTAGACCTAGTTTAAATAAAGCAATTGAATGTTCATTTTTTAATGGCAATATAGTATTAATACCGCAATTTGTGTATAAAGTTTTAGGCACAAATGACCCTGTTTTTCATCATTCTTTAGGTGATTTTGATTATGGCTTGAGGGGAATGAAGAAAAATATTCAATCTTTTATAGCTCCAGGCATATTAGGTGAATGTGATAGGCATGAAGCACTTCCTTCATGGTGTAATCCTCAAAAGACATTATCACAAAGATGGAATGCGTTTCATTCTCCTTTAGGATGTAACCCTAAAGAATTCTTTATTTTTGTAATTTCGTTCATTATGGATTTTTGTAGAGCATACTTTCATTATATGACTATTCATATAAGGTTATTGTTTCCTCAATTATAGGAAAACTAAGAAAAATATAATAATATGCTAGTTTTCGGCAAGAGTAAATGCTAATAGTCTATTTTTTTAGGATAATTATATTGACGTCTGTCTTATTTCTAATTTGTCCTTTGATAAGTATATTAGTTGCTTATTGGGTTCTGTTAAGAGAAAATAAAGAAAGGTGTATTTGGCTGTTCGCTGTTTTGATGGCATGTTATATTTCTTTTGTTAATATATCTAAATCTATATCTTCTGACCCTGATCTTCCATGGTATACAGAACAGTATCTTGAAGCAGGGAATTTGTCTTATATTCAGTATGTTATGGGGTTTGGGTTAAATGGAAAAGGCCGCGAGTTGTTTTTTTCCTACTTTTAATTATTTTGGTCTATTTTATAGCAGGAGATAATGTTGCGCTATATAGATTTATACATTCTTTGGTTTGCTATATATTGGTATTTTTTGCTATAATCCGTTTTGCCACTTATTTAAAGATCGATAGTAGAAAGATAGTGATTCCTTTGTTGTGGTACACTTGTTTTCCATGGATTTTTACTTACTCTCAAACCATTTTACGACAGTTCCTTGCTTGTTCCTTTTTATTATGGATTTGTGTTGAATATTTCTTTTATGATAAAAAGATGATAATACCATTTGCTTGTATGGTATTATCTCATACTTCGACTATTTTATTTTTTCCTCTTGTTTACTTGCCTTTTTTTCATAAGGAATTAACTCGTAGATCTATCGTCTTTTATTTGATAGGAATTTTACTATTCTTGTTTATTCAACCAATAGCTGAATTTTTAGGTATGTTTGTAGCTGGTAGTGATACTATTTTATCATATGCTTTAAAGCGAGCATCAAGTGATACGACTTTTGAATTGCCTCCTTTAGGCTTATCTAAAATATTATTTTTAATCTTAGAGATAGGAGTATTGCTGTACTATTATATTCAGATTAAAGTAAAACAAATTGATGCTAGTGTTTTAAAGCGACATATAGGTTTAATAAATAGTATTATCATTTTGAATCTATTTATTCTAATAAATATTCATCAATTAGAGCTTAGTAATCGTTTGTTTACTTATTCTGCTGTTCTTTCTGTTTTTCCATTATGCTATTTAGTTCAGAAATATAGATTAAAGGAAAATGTAATTACGCTCTTTTTTGTTATTATGCAACTGTTGCTTGTGTTGTATTTTATGAACTCAATTTATATTTATGAAATACCTTTTGGTATATTAATTAATCCTTTTCATTTATTATTTCAATGATTCTCTCTATTATTGTTCCTCACAAAGATTCATCTGCTTTATTAGAGCGGTTATTAATGTCTATTCCCTCAAATGATGAATTTGAAGTGATAGTCGTAGATGATAATAGTAAAAAAATGTGAAAAAGAAAATTTGCGTAAAATAGCATCTACGTATAAATTCCATTTGTATGAAATGAAAAATAATGTAGGTGCTGGAGCTTGTAGAAATTTAGCTTTAAAAAAAGCAAAAGGAGAATGGGTCCTTTTTGCTGATTCGGATGATTATTTTGTGTCCAATATGTACGAAATAATAGGAGAAGGGCTTAAATCAAAAGCTGATATTGTGTACTTTAGAACTGATAGTATTTATAATGATACGGGCAAACAAGCTTATCGTCATGAGAATTATAATCAACTGATAGATACTTATCTAATGAATAAAAATGTTGAGAATCTGAAATTCAAATTTTTGGTTCCTTGGGCTAAATTATTTAAACGAAGTTTGATTTCCTCTTGTGGGGCTATTTTTGAGGAAATTCCTGCAGGTAATGATATGAATTTTTCTGTTCTTGTAGCTCTTTCAGCACATTCGGTGGAAATTGTTGATAAGGTTTTGTATATAGTTACAGTTTCTCGTGGCTCTATTACTACAACATTTAGTAAAGAAAAATTTGATTCACGTTTTCAGGCATCTGTTAGATGTAATAGATTGTTGCGAGAGCATGGCATGGGAAAGTATCAGCAATCTATATTGTATTTTATTGTGAAGGGATACAAATTTGGTTTTAAATATTTAATTCATATGTGGGTGATAATATTGAAAACAAAATCTAATCCTTTTATTGGTTTTAGCAAATTTGTTCATTATAAGAAAGTTCTTCAGGACAGAGAAAATCCTCAATATCTTTTAAAATCAAAATCCTGATTGTAAATGAAATCTAAAACGAAAGTTCGCTTCCTAAATCTTAATATCCTCTCTCTCACCCAAAAAGAGCTATTAGAGCAAATGGCCGAAGGTGTACTCTACACCCCCAACCTCGACCACCTAATAAAGCTTCAGCGCGACAGAGAATTTTACGACATCTACCAGCGAGCGGAATGGATAGTATGCGATAGCCAGATCCTTTATCTTGCATCAAAACTGTTAAAGCGATCCTTACCGATGGCTATTCCGGGAAGCAGTTTCTTTACGGCATTCTATAACTATCATGCCAATAATCCTAATTGTAAAATTTTTCTGTTAGGAGCAGCTGAAGGAGTTGCTAAAAAAGGCGATGGAGAATATAAACAGGAGAGTAGGGAGGCAAATAGTGGTCGGTGCTCATTCACCCTCTTACGGTTTCGAGAAGAACGAACAGGAGTGTGAAGAACTGATACATATTGTCAATGAAAGTGGAGCTACTGTATTGTTGGTTGGTGCTGGTGCACCCAAGCAAGAAAAGTGGATAGCAAAATACCGTAGCCGTATGTCCGGTGTGAAATTATTTATGGCTCTTGGCGCTACCATAGACTTCGAAGCAGGTAATATAAAACGTGCTCCTAGAATATTCCAAATCTTGGCGATGGAATGGTTCTATCGCTTTCTGAAAGAACCCAAGCGACTGTTCAGACGCTATTTTATAGATGATATTCAGTTCTTTTATTATTTTGTCCAAACAATTATTGGGGCTTTACAAAGATCCTTTTGCATAGTTTCC
>ENA-OQKS01000452-OQKS01000452.1-human-gut-metagenome-genome-assembly--contig:-NODE-452-length-11619-cov-2.154455_pt1 | contig 11619 bp, 9 predicted proteins | sample MGYA00242804_ERZ504808 | MGnify/ENA primary metagenome ERZ504808 (study PRJEB26092, sample SAMD00036375) | human gut metagenome | host: Homo sapiens | study: EMG produced TPA metagenomics assembly of...
GTGCTGGCGCAGAGCGTCGAGCGATACACGATCATCGCCGACCCGTGGGCGGCCTCGCAGTTCGAGCCGATCGACTGCGACACGCAGAAGGCGAAGCAGGCCGGATTCTGCCACAAGGTCAACGGCAAGCCGGTCGGGGTCAAGGGATCCGCGGGCGTGGCCCGTCTGCTGGCACCCGTGCTGAAGATGGACGCGAAGACGCTCGGCGCCAAACTGACCGGCACCAGCCGGTACATGATCCTGAAGAAGGACGTGACGCCGACGGTCAAGCGGGCCATCGACGACCTGAATCTGGGTGGCGTGGTCTATGGCGAGTTGAGCAGCCAGCGCATCTACGCCAACGGCACCCAGCTCGGCGCGCTGCTCGGCGGCGTGGACGATTCCGGCAAGGGCGTCGCCGGGGTGGAAAGCATGGAGAACTCCGCGCTGACCGGCACGGACGGTTACGTCATCTACCAGCAAGGTAACGGCGGCGAGGAGATCCCCGGCACGCTGACCGGTTCCCAAGAGGCCGTGAACGGCTCCGACGTGGCGCTGACGCTGGACCATGACGTCGACTGGTACGTCAAGCAGGCGCTGCTGGAAGGCCAGAAGAAGACCAAGGCGACGTGGGCCATGGCGGTGGTCCAGGACATCCAGACCGGCGAGATACTGGCCCTGGAGGACACCGACGAATACCAGGCGGGCAGCGACCAGGCCAAGCTGAACGCGTCCCGTGCCGTCAGCGAAAGCTTCGAACCGGGCTCGGTGGGCAAGGTCATCACGATGTCCGGACTGCTGCAGACCGGGCTGCACAAGGCGACCGACAAGTTCACTGTGCCCTATTCGTACACCAAGGACGGGCAGGAATACCATGACTCGTCCGCGCACGGCGACGAGCACTGGACTCTGGCCGGCATCATCAAGAACTCCTCGAACGTGGGCGTGGTCATGGCTTCGTCGCAGTACACGAAGAAGCAGCGGTACGAGTACCTCACGAAGTTCGGCATCGGCCAGTCCAGCGGCATGTCCATCCCGGGCGAGTCGCGCGGGCAGCTCGGCACGCCGGAATCGTGGGACGGGCGAACCAGCAACACGATCCTGTTCGGTCAGGGATACTCCGTGAACGCGCTCCAGCTGACCAACGTCGTCGCGACCATCGGCAACAAGGGCGTGCGCAAGCAGCAGTCGCTGATCAAGTCGGTCACCCACGCCGACGGCACGGTGGAGACGCCGCAGGAGAGCTCTTCCACGCGCGTCATCGACGAGTCGGTCGCCGACCAGGTCAAGAACGCCATGGAATCCGTGGCCGAGGGATACAGCAAGGTGGTGAACGTCAAGGGATACCGCATCGCGGCGAAGACCGGTACCGCCGAGGTCGCGGGAAGCGACGGCCGGCTGACCTCGATCGTCGCCGATTTCGCCGGAATGATCCCGGCGGACAACCCGCGCTTCGCCATCACCGTGATCATGAAGGACCCGCAGGGCACTTACGGCGGCATGACGGCTGGCCCGGTGTTCGCCAAGATTGGTGAATTCCTTATGCAGAAGTACAACGTGCCGACCTCCAGCCCGCGCAACGATGCTATTGCAGTGGACTGGTAAGGGGCCGCGCCGGAAATCCGGCGGGGCGTCGATAAGGAACATACGGAAGAAAGGCGGAAGCGATGAGCGCAGTCAGTGAAGCCGTCGCGCGGCGGATGACGTTGGGATATCTGGCCGACACGTACGGGCTGGAACTCGACCCGGACTTCGCTTCGGGTGTCACCGTCACATCCATCGCGGACGACGTCGATTCCGTGGCTCCCGGATCCCTGTATGTTCCCGCGCAGAGCGTGGACGTCAAGCGGCTGGAGGAGGCCCGGGCCCGCGGCGCGTACGCTGCGCTGGTCCCCCCGTCGATGAAGCACGAGGACGGCCCCGCGCAGATGCCACTGCTGCGCGCGCGCCTGACGTCCCGGCAGCTGGGCGACATCGCCAGCGACATCGCGGGCACCCCGTCCAACGCACTCGCCATTTTCGTGGTTGGCTCGGATGACCCGAAACGCAGTGAACGGTACGCGTCATGCGTAGCGGATTTCCTGCACATGCTGGGCAATCCTGTCGGCGTCGTGAAATCATCCGGCTCGACGTCGCTGGAGCGCGAGCTCGACCTGACCTACCCGCTGTCGATACTCGACGTGCAGCAGACGCTGTCGGTCTGCGCGGAGGACGGCGCGGCGGCGATGGTGTTCGCGCTCAACGACCGTACACTCAAATCCGATGCGCTGACCAGCGTGAACGTCGACGTCATCGGCCTGGACTCGGCACGAGACCTGCGCCAGCCGACGCCGAGCGGCACCGGCGAGGATTCGCGTGCTGGCGAAGGCGGCGAAGCGGCATCTCCGTCCGGGCAGTGGGCGAGCGGGGAGGAGCCCGCCGGGTCGGCTGGCGACGCCCGGGACGACCTCGCACAGGCGCGGCAGCTGGGGGCGGGCTTCGGCTTCGAAGTCGACGAGCAGACCCACGTCGCCCGTGCCGACGCGCAATCCGACCTGCTCGCGGCGCAGGCCCCCGTTCGCCTCGGACCGCGACAGTATCCGTGAATTGTCGCTCGCCATTGCCATGGTTATGGCGGCGGGGATTCGCAGAAACAACATTCGCAGTGCGCTGCGCGTATCTCACGAATTGGCTCATGGAGAGGAAAACAAGGCATGAACGCAGAGGCAACGATGATGCCTATGACCGTTCGGCAGGTGGCCGAGGCGGTCCAAGGCAGGCTGGATCGTCCCGCAGACGGGCGACGGCGTCGAAGACGGAGCCGATGCACTGGCCACGTCGGCGGTCAGCGATTCGCGCCAGGTCCGTGAGGGCTCCGTGTTCGTGGCGATCGCCGGCGAGCGTGTGGACGGTCATGATTTCGTCGCTCGCGCCGGTGAATCCGGCGCGGTCGTGGCGCTCGTACAACATGAAGTGGACGCGCCGGTGGCGCAGATAGTCGTTCCCGATACGGTCGACGCGCTGGGCCTGCTCGCGAAGGCGAACATCGCCGCGCGGCGTGCGGTCGGAACGCCGTTCACCCTGATCGGCATCACCGGCTCGGTGGGCAAGACCACCACCAAGGACCTCATGGCCGCCCTGCTGTCCACGCTCGGCCCCACCGTGGCGCCCGTCGGCTCGTTCAACAACGAGATCGGCCTTCCTCTGACCGCGTTGAAGGTCGGCCGGGACACGCGCTTCTTCGTCGCAGAGATGGGAGCGAGCCATGTCGGAGAGATTACGCGCCTGACCACGATCGCCCCTCCGGACATCGCCGTCGTGCTCAAGGTCGGATGCGCCCATCTCGGCGAATTCGGCTCCGTCGAGCGCATCGCGCAGGCGAAAAGCGAGATCGTCCAGGGGGCTGGTTCCCGATGGGCTGGCGGTGCTCAACGTCGACGACGCCCATGTGGCGGCGATGGCCCCCCTGGCGCCGCAAGGACACGTATTCTGGTTCGGCATGGCCGGCGACGACGCCGAAGCCAGCGCCGGCAACGCCGCATCCGGGAAGTCGGACGCACTGTTCGCCAGCGACGTGCGGACCGACGACGGCGACCGCCCCTCGTTCACCTTGGAACGGGCCGATGGCGGAACCGCCCATGTGCAACTGGCGATTCGCGGCACGCACAACGTGATGAACGCCCTCGCCGCGGCGAGCGTCGCCCACCTGCTGGGCGTGCCGCTGCAGTCGATCGCCGAGACGCTGTCGCGTCAGTCCCGCATCAGCCCGCACCGCATGGCGGTGTCCACGGTCCGGCGCGGCGGGATGTCTTTCACGCTGATCGATGATTCATTCAACGCCAACCCCGACTCCATGCGAGCCGGTCTCGACGGGCTCGCCCGGTGGCGTTCCGGTGAAGACCCGTACCGTATCGCGGTGCTGGGAGCGATGCTGGAGCTGGGCGGTGACGAGTCCGCGCTGCATGAGGGCATCGGCGAGTACGCGGCCGGCCTGCCCATCGACGCCGTCATCGCGGTGGGCAACGATGACGAGCATTTCGACGCGCTGGCTTCCGCCCTTGCGAAGGGCGCGCGGAAGCGGCGTGACGACAGTGACGGCAACACGCCGGAGGTGCATTGGGTTCACGACATCGATCAGGCCGACACCTTGGTCCGAGCTCTTGCCGGAGACCATGACGACACGGTTGTGCTGCTGAAGGGGTCGCACGCCTCGGGCCTGAGCGCCCTGGCGCAACGATGGACGACAGCGGACGGACAGCCGTCCGACCACGAATAGGAAGCGAGGAATCTGAGTTGATCGCGTTAATCATTGGCATTCTGGTCTCGCTTCTGGTGACCATCGCGGGCACGCCGATGCTGATCCATCTGGTGCATCGGCTGCACTACGGGCAGTACATCCGTCAGGACGGGCCGAAGTCGCATCTGGTCAAGCGCGGCACCCCGACCATGGGCGGCGTAGCAATCGTGCTGGCGATCGTGCTCGGATGGGGGGCGTCGGCACTGTACCGTTACGTCCGCTCGGGAGCGGTTCCCTCCCTGTCCGCGATGCTTGTGCTGTTCGCGATGCTGTCGATGGGCCTGCTCGGCTTCATCGACGACTTCGCCAAGGTGCGCAAAAAACAGAATCTGGGCCTGTCGGTGCATGCCAAGTTCATCGGCCAGTTCATCTTCGCCACGATCTACGCGGTTCTCGCGCTGATCATCCCCACCAAATCGGGGTTCCCCAGCGCTCAGGCAGGCATGAGCTTCATTGAGAAGCCGTTCTTCGACTTCCGGTTCGCCGGCGGCGTGGTCGCCGCGATCATATTCGTCATCTGGGTGAATTTCCTCATGACCGCGTGGACGAACGCGGTCAACCTGACCGACGGCCTTGACGGCCTGGCATCCGGTTCGTCGATGATCGCGTTCGCCGGATACGCCATCATCGCGTTCTGGGAAAGCTACCATATCAAGGGCGGCACGCACGAAGGGTTCTCGTATGCGGTGTCCGATCCGCTCGACCTGACCATCATCGCCTGCTGCGCGGCCGTCGCCTGCTTCGGATTCCTGTGGTACAACTCGAACCCGGCGACGATCTTCATGGGCGACACCGGTTCGCTGGCGCTCGGCGGCCTGTTCGCCGCGCTGTCCATCGCCACACACACCGAATTCCTCGCCATCATCATCGGCGGCCTGTACGTAATCGAGGTGATGAGCGACATCATCCAGGTCACCTCGTTCAAGCTCACGCACAAGCGCGTGTTCAAGATGGCGCCGATCCACCATCATTTCGAGCTTCTCGGGTGGAGCGAATCAAAGGTCGTCGTGCGCTTCTGGATGATCGAGTTCCTGTTCATGATCGTGGGCCTGATGATGTTCTACGTCGATTGGGTGTCCCGATCCGGGTTGCTGTTTGTCTGAACGGTACCGTGATGGCTCCGCGCCGCACAGCGTGGCGTGACCGCCGCGGTATAGGCAGGTTCGCATGAGAGCGTCCGCCGGTTCGGCGGCGCAATGACAAGGGAGACGATATGGATCTCAGTGACAAGACCGTTCTGGTGGCCGGTCTGGGTATATCCGGCCGCAGCATGATGGAAGTGCTGCGTTCCCGCGCAGCGCGGGTAATCGGCGTGGACGAGCATAAGCCGGAGGCCGACCTGCATTCGTTCGACGACATCGACTGGGATTCGGCCGACATCGTCATGACGTCGCCGGTGTTCAACCCGCGCACGCCGTTCATCCTCGAAGCCCAACGCCGAGGCATCCCCGTGTACAGCGAGGTCGAGCTCGCGTGGCGGCTGCGCGTGGACAGCGCCCGCACCGGCCGCCCCGCCCCTCGGGTGGGCATCACCGGCACGAACGGCAAGACGTCCACGACCGAGATGACCTCGGCCATGCTGTGCGCCGATGGCCTCGTTGCACCGGCGGTCGGCAACATCGGCAAGGCGGTGTCCCACGCCGCGGTCGATCCGGACAACGACGCGCTGTGCGTGGAGCTCAGCTCGTTCCAGCTGCATTTCACCGATTCGCTGGCGCTGGATTGCGCGGCGATCACGAACATCGCCGACGACCATCTCGACTGGCATGGCGGCATCGAAGCGTACGCCGCCGACAAGTCGAAGGTGTTTCGCAACGTCAGGCGCGCCCTGGTGTTCAACGCCGACGACCGGCGCGTCAGCGCGCTCGCCTCGGCGGCGCATACCGCCGAGGGATGCCGGCGCATCGGATTCACGCTCGGCGTTCCCCAGCCCGGCCAGATCGGCATGGACGACGGCTGGATCGTCGACCGCAGTGGCGTGGCCGGCGGCGCATTCGGCGATGAGACCCGCCTGGCGCCGGTCCAGGAGTTCCCCCACCTGTGTGAGCCGGACGGCACCGTGTACCCGCACCTGCTCGCCGACGCGATGACCGCGCTGGCGTTGGCGCTGGGAATGGGCGTGGACCTCGATAAGGCGTTGGCTGCGCTGAAGGCGTTCGCCCCCGGCGGCCATCGCATCCAGACGGTGGCGACGGCGGCGACGGGCGACGGCGGCTCGATACGCTTCATCGACGATTCGAAGGCGACGAACGCCCACGCGGCGCGGGCATCGCTGAGCAGCTTCGCCCCCAAGAGCGTGGTGTGGATCGCCGGAGGACTCGCCAAGGGAAGCCGTTTTGAACAGCTCGTGGCGGATCAGGCGCATACGATTAAGGCGGCCGTCATCATCGGCAAGGACCAGAAGCCGATGCTTGAGGCGTTCGCCGCCAGCGCACCCGACATTCCTCTTACCGTGATCGAGCCCGAGCCCTCGGACACGGTGATGGCGCGCGCGGTCGATGCCGCAGGCGCATACGCCGGCACAGGTGACGTGGTGCTGATGGCACCCGCCTGCGCCTCCATGGACCAGTTCGTCTCCTACGCGGACCGCGGCACCCAGTTCGCGCGGGAGTCCTCACGATGGGTGACGCAGCATGGCAAGTGACGATCCGCGGCGACGCGCCCGCTCCGTAAGATCCGGCCAGCCTTCGCGGTCGGATGCTGGTTCCGCGGGCGCGGGCACTGGCACGGGCAGACGCACGGGGCAGGATTCGTCCGCCTCCCGACTGGCCGAAGCTCGGCGGGTCGAAGAGCGTGACGCCCAACGGCTCGGCAGGTTCACCGGACTGCGCAGCCTGCTCAACCCGCTGTGGTGCTATCACGGCTTCCGGGCCGCCGTTGTGGTGCTCACCGGCTTCGGCGTGATCATGGTGTTCTCCAGTTCCACCGTGTCGATGGTTTCCGCCGGCCGATCGCCGTTCTCGCAGGCCATCAGCCAGGGCATGTACTGCGTGATGGGTCTGGTCGTGGGCGTGGTTTTCATGTGCCTTCCGGCTCGTATGTACAGGCGTTTCAGCTTCGCCGTGGTGTTATTCGCGATGCTGCTGCAGCTGCTGACATTCACGCCGCTCGGCGTCGAGGTCAACGGCAATGCCGGCTGGATCGGCAAGCGCGGCGTGTTCACGATGCAGCCGGCCGAGGTGATGAAGCTCGCCTTGTGCATATGGCTTCCGGCGGCCCTGCACTGGGCGAAGAAACACAGCGGTAAGATCGGCAAGTTGCGGGCATACGCCCCCCTGACGGTTCTGTATCTCCTGTGCCTGGGATTCGTGATGCTGGGCAAGGATCTGGGCACGGCCATGATCGTCCTGTTCATCGGATTCGTCGCGTTTCTTCTGGGAGGATATCCAGGCAAGGTCCTTGCGGCCTTTGCCGCCCTGGGCATCATCGGCATCGTGGGATTGATTGCATACAGTCCGAACAGGCTGAACCGCGTTCTGGCCGCGTACCAGGAGTGCAGCGGCACCGATGCCCAAAAGGTCTGCTACCAGTCGATACACGCGAAATACGCCTTGGCCGAAGGCGGTCTGTTCGGGGTAGGCTTGGGCAACTCCCGCGAGAAATGGAACTATCTGCCGGAGGCGCACAATGATTTCATCTTCGCCATCATCGGCGAGGAGACCGGTTTCATCGGAGCGGCCATCGTCATCATACTGTTCGTGGTGCTGGGAGGATGCATGATCAGCGTGGCCCTGCAGACCGCGGACCGTTACGCATCGGTCAGCCTGCTGTGCATCACCGTATGGCTTGTCGGGCAGGCGCTGATCAACATCGGCGTCGTGGTCGGGGTTTTCCCCGTCATGGGCGTGCCGATGCCGTTCGTCTCGGCGGGCGGGTCGTCCCTGATCATGTGTCTGGCGGCGGCCGGCGTGGCCGCCTCGCTCATGCGCGCCCAACCTCAGATCAAGGCCGATTCGTCCCGCGCCTGACCGGAGGCGGGGCTGTCGGCGAAGCCAGCTGGGGTGGCCATAAGGCCCTTCCAACAGGACGAAATATGTCAAAGTCGGCTTGACGAAGCCGCGTTTTTTCATCACTCACGCTAAGCTCGGAGATTATGAGTTCATCACCTGTGCATATCGTTCTGGCAGGCGGCGGCACCGCCGGTCATGTCAACCCGTTGCTGGCCGTGGCGGATGCGATTCGCCGTATCCGGCCCGAGGCTTCCATCAGCATCATCGGCACGGCCGTAGGACTGGAGCACGACCTTGTTCCCCGCGCCGGCTATGAGCTGGACACCATCGAAAAGGTCCCGTTCCCGCGGCGCCCCAACAAGGCCGCGCTCCAGTTTCCGGCCAAGTGGATGCGCGAGACCCGCAAGGTCCGCGATATCCTGCGTTCGCGTCACGCGGACGTCGTGGTCGGATTCGGCGGCTATGCCTCGGCTCCGGTGTATTCCGCGGCGCACAGGATGGGCATACCCGTCGTCATCCATGAGCAGAACGCCCGAGCCGGCATGGCCAACAAGCTCGGCGCGCGTTACGCTGCGTTCATCGGTACGGCGTACGAGAACACCGGCCTCAAGCCGGGATCCGGGTGCCGTATGGAGCGCGTCGGGCTGCCGTTGCGGCCGGCGATCAGCACGCTCGCGGCGCAGTTCGCGTCCGATCGCGCGTCCGTGCGCCAGTCGGGGGCCGAGGCGATGGGCATCGACCCGGCGCGTCCCATGGTGCTGGTCACCGGAGGGTCGCTGGGCGCGGTCAGCCTGAACAGGGCGGTGGCATCCAGTGCCGCGGTGCTGCTCGAACACGCGCAGGTCGTCCATCTGACCGGCAAGGGCAAGATCGACGAAGTGCGCTTGTTGGTGGGAGAGCGCGCCGATGCCGGGGTCTTCACCGGTGTGGGCCCTGATTCATACGGCAAGGGCGACTATCATGCGGCCGAATATCTGGAACGCATCGATCTGGCGTTCGCATGCGCCGACCTGGTGATTTGCCGGTCCGGGGCGGGATCGGTGTCCGAGCTCGCCGCCCTGGGCCTGCCTGCGGTGTATGTCCCGTTGCCGATCGGCAACGGGGAGCAGCGGTTCAACGCGCTTCCCGTGGTCAAGGCCGGCGGCGGGCTGATGGTGGCCGACAAGGATTTCACCGCGCAGTGGGTGCAGTCCCATGTGCCGTCGCTGCTCGCCGAACCGGACCGGCTGCGCGAGCTGGGCGACAAGGCATGGGAGTACGGCATTCGCGACGCCGCCGACACCATGGCCCGTCGCGTGCTTGAACTGGCGTAATGCGGCGCTCTGATTGGCGTCGGGTATGACCATAATGGTGACCAGCATGAATCATCAAGGAGAATCTGCAGTGTCTGAAGCGCAAACCAATGCCACCCCTATCGTCCTCGACCCGATGAGGGTCGCGTTCGCGCCCGACGCGACGGTGTTGCAACTGGGAAGGACCCATTTCATCGGCATCGGTGGCGCCGGTATGAGCGTGCTCGCCGAAATGCTCCATGAGCGTGGCGTCGACGTCGACGGTTCCGACCGTGAGGAAGGCTCGAAGACCGAACGGCTGCGATCCCTCGGCATCACCGTCGAAATCGGCCAGCAGGCCGACAACGTGCGTGGCGCCGACACCGTGGTGTACTCCAGCGCCATAAAGCCCGACAACCCCGAAATCGTCGCGGCGCACGAGCGGGGCATCCGCATCGTGCATCGCAGCGACATCCTGGCGTTGCTGATGAACGGCCGCCGGGCGGTCACCGTCGCCGGAGCGCATGGCAAGACCACGACAAGTTCGCTGCTATCCCACATCCTCGTCCATGCCGGAACCGGGAAGCTGGCCGATCCCAGCTACGCCATCGGCGGCACCATCCAGGCACCCGGGGACGCGGGTACTGGACGGTGGGCATGCCGGACGCGGCGACGTATTGGTCGCGGAGGCGGACGAATCCGACGGCAGCTTCTGCAAGTACCGTCCCTCGATCGCGGTGATCACGAACGCGCTCGCAGACCATCTCGACCATTATGGCGACGAGGCGCATTACTGCGCCGCGTTCGTCGACCATGCGGGGCATGCAAGCGGACATGTCGTCATGACGGGCGATGACGAGGGTGCCGTGGCCGTGCTGCGCGACCTCGACCCGTCCGTGGCCCGTCGAACGATCGTGTACGCCACCAAGGATGCCGACCAGATCGGGGACATGCGCGGCGCCACGCTGGTGCGCATCGATGCCGAGCATGAGAGCGCCGACAGCGGCCGGGAGACCTTCACCGTCCATGTGCCGGCGTCGCTCGCGTCGGTCTGCGGCTGTGGCGACGCCGATCTGGCGTTGCCGGTCAGCCTCGCCATCCCAGGCATGCACAACGCGCGCAACGCGACCGCGGCCATCCTGGCCGCGATGCTGCTGGGCGTGACACCCGGGGCCGCAGCCCAGACCGCCTCGACGTTCCTCGGAGCCTCGCGCCGGTTCCAGGTGCGCGGCGAGGAGAACGGCGTGACGGTGGTCGACGATTACGCGCATCATCCCACGGAGATCAGCGCGCTGCTCGATGCCGCCCGGCGCCGGTACCCGCGTTCCGTCATCCGGGTGCTGTTCCAGCCGCACCTGTTCTCGCGCACGCGTACGTTCGCCCACGAGTTCGCCGAGGCGCTGTCCAAGGCCGATGACGTCATCGTCACCGGCATCTTCCCCGCACGCGAACTGCAGCGGGATTTCCCGGACGTTCCGCCATGACCATCGTCGATGCCGCGCAGGACGTGCCGCACGCTTCGGCGCAGGGCGACGGGACGTGGATCAGCGCGGTCGACGACATGCAGGTGGCGGCTCAGATGCTGGCGATGCGCTGCCGTCCCACGGACGTGGTGTTCACCGTCGGCGCGGGGGACATTACCGTCATGGGCGCGGTGATCCTGCACGCACTGGGGGCCCGGCACAATCTCGGTGACCGCTGATGGCACGGCGGGTCGTTTCCTCACATGGCGATGCCGGTCGTGAGGCCGGGCAAGGGTCCGGCTCGCGCAAGCCGCGCACGACGGCAGACAGGGCCTCATCGTCGGGTGCCGAAGCCAATCGCGTCGCCGTGACACGGGAACGCCAGACCAGGAAAAAGCCTCGCACCGCGTCGAATGACGTGTCCCGGAAGGCTGCATCCGGAAAGGCGTCGCCGGGGAGAACCACGGTCGGGAAGGCGACGTACCGGCAGATGACGTCCGGCAGGAAGTCGGAAAAGGCCTTAGGAAAGGAGACTTCCCGACAGGTAAAGGGCGGGAAAACAGTCTCCCGAAAATCGAGGTTCGGAAAGACGGCGTCCCGGAGCGTTTCGTCGTCCTCGTCCCGGTCGGTATCACGCGCCGAAGGTTTCGTCGACGCGCGTCGCCTGCACAGCGAGGATG
>ENA-OQKS01000454-OQKS01000454.1-human-gut-metagenome-genome-assembly--contig:-NODE-454-length-11578-cov-2.696533_pt1 | contig 11578 bp, 11 predicted proteins | sample MGYA00242804_ERZ504808 | MGnify/ENA primary metagenome ERZ504808 (study PRJEB26092, sample SAMD00036375) | human gut metagenome | host: Homo sapiens | study: EMG produced TPA metagenomics assembly of...
AAAAATCAGCTTCTGATTATCTTTGTTAGAAATATCATTAAGAAGACCATTGAGGCTATTAATATGCTGCTGGAGAGAGTCAGTATCTTCAGTAGAATTCACATCAAAAATTAGCATGATCAACTAGAGAAGTATTCCACTCATTATTTTGAGCCTTACGGCAACCTTTAATAATGGAATCATACTTATTAAGCAGCTTAGTCCAATCAGGGGAAGTGCCATCCGCATACTTAAAACTGTCATTTGAGATTTCTTTATTCAAAATCTCTTTATTATTTTGAGCATTTTTAATGGTATCAAGACGTTGCTCAAAAGTTAGTAACCCAGGATCAGCCTTAAAGGCAGCAACACTATCGCTAGCCTTTGAATACAAAACTTCAACCTGCTGATTATGTTCACTACATGCTTGTTTGTAATTGTAACCAGCATAACCACCGACACAACCAGCAAGGAGCAGAGCAACAATACCGGCACCAATAATTACCCGCTTTTTAATCGAAGAATTCTCAACCTCTTCATTTTCCTGAGTATTATCTTCAGGATTGTCAATCTTGTCCCTATTAAGATCGTTCATTTTTAACCCCTCAATATTAAATCTGCGAGCGGTTCATGCATCCAGAAACTTACCAAACCCAACCGCTTACTTTCATACCCGATTTATTAGTCCCAGTCCCAGAAAAATCTTCCTTATGAGTTGCGGTGAAATAGGGACTGTTTGGTGGGTAGAAGCCGCTATTCAATCCCTATTTCACCGCAACTTAGTAGTTACTTGTGGACCAGACGAGCGCAGAAGTGGCCGTCGTAGGAGTCGGCGTTTACCGGCACGCTTTGGAAGAGGCCTCGATCGTTCTGGCGTACGAAAACGAGCTTCTTGGCCTGATCGAACTCGGGGAGTTGCAGAATCTGTGCTTCGGAAAGCGGCGCCACGCTAAAGCCGGCACCCTCGGGAGAAGCCAGGAAGGCATCCACGACCTGAGTGTTCTCCTCAGCAAAAACCGAGCAGGTGGCATAGATAAGCTCACCGCCGGCAGCCACGCGCGCGGCGGCTTCCTTGAGCATCGTCAGCTGCAGTTTAGGAAGCTCAACCGTCACGTCCTTTTCGGTCAAGCGCCACGGAATCTCAGGATGCCGGCGCATGGTGCCGGTGCCCGAACACGGGGCATCGATAAACACCGTATCAAACAGAACAGGCTTACCAAGCATGGCATCGAACGACGTAAGCACCGCATCAAGCTCGCACGCATCACCCGAGACGGTACGAACGCCCTTAATACCAGCCTTATGCAGGCGCGCAAGATTCTGATCACACTTGCGATCGTGCAAATCGAGTGCAGTGTGCTGACGCTCGTAGCCGGCACGCTTGGCCTGGCACATCATCACATAGGTCTTGGTGCCGCGACCGGAGCCGATCTCCAGGCAAAGCCCAGGACGGGTCGCCGCAGTAGCGATGAGCTGGGCGTTAAGGTCCGAGGCCACGGCCGCCGCGCGGTCAAACACACCCGACGCAACCGTAGCCTGCGAATCGACCGGCGCATGGCAGCCCGGGAACACCGGCGCCACAAGCTGCGATAGGTACGGATCAGGCTTAGTTGCAAAGGCGTTCTCGTGCAAAGCGAGCGGTGCGGGCGCCAGATTGCCAGCAAAGTTGAGCGCGCCCTCGGGCGTATCGAATGAGGCCATAATGCGAGCGCACAGCCAGCGCGGCATACCCATCAGGCGAGACAGGCGAACCAAACGACGCTCGGACTCATTGGCATCCGCCGCAGCGGCAAAGTCCTCAACGTTGTCCGCAACCTTGTGCAGCACGGCGTTCGCCAGACCGGCGGCCGACTTAGCGCCGCTGCGAACCAGCTCAACACCCTGACTCACGGCAACGCGGCCAGGGGTATGTAGGTAGAGCATCTCAAAGGCCGAGATGCGAAGCGCCATGCGAACACGCGGCGCCACCTTTTTGGGCTTATCAAGAAACTGATCAAGCAGCTCGTCCAAAATACCCTGCGTCGCGGCAACACCGAGCGCCAAGCGAGCGGCAAACGCAGAATCGCGCTGGTCAATGGCCTTGGCGGAAGCACGGGAAGACAACACGTCGCGTGCGTACATACCGCGGCGATCGGCCTCCATCAACACATCGAGCGCAAGCTTGCGCGCGGGAGACAACTTGCTCATGACAGTACACCCCACCTAAGTTCGGCACCCTGCAGGCCGGCAGCCCAGGCAGAAGCAGTCATGGCACGCTTACCATCGGGCTTAACCTCGAGAAGCTCAACCGCTCCATCGGAAAGCCCCAGGTAGACGCGCTTGCTCTTGACGACAACAGCGCCCTCGCCAAGCGACACGTCAGCCGGCGCAGCATCGAGCACGCGCACGGTCTTGCCGGCAATCATACAACGGGCAGGCGCGGTATCGGACGAAGCGAGCACATGACGCACGCAATCGAGCGCCCCCATCTGCGGATCCAGACGCATTTCCTGCTTAGAAATCTTGGCAGCATGAGTGACGAGCGACTCATCCTGCTCAGTCCACACGGCGGTGCCATCGGCAAGCGAGGGAAGCGTATCGGCAAGCAATTTGCCGCCAAGTTCAGCAAGCTCCATGGTCAGCGCCTCAGCATGCTTACCGGCAACCGACGTGGAAGCCTGAGCACAATAAGCACCAGTATCCACGCCATGTCCAATGCGCATAATGGAAACGCCGGCAACCTCGTCACCAGCAAGATGGCACGCTGGATGGGAGCAGCACCACGCCAACGAGGTAGCAAGGACGCATGAACATTCACAATACCAAGCTGCGCCATATGCAGCACCTCATCGGGCAAAATGCAGCCATAGGCAGCAACGCAGAAAATATCAGCCTGCGCAGCCTGGAGCGCCTCAACAACCTCAGGCGTCATACGATTGGCCTCAACAACCGGCAACCCCAGCTCAAGCGCCTTGGCCTTAACAGGAGACGGCTCCAACTTTTTACCACGCCCACGAACAGCATCGGGACGAGTAATGACAAGCGCAATCTCGTTCCCAGTCTCAACAAGCGAAGTCAGCGAAGGCACAGCAAAATCAGGCGTACCCATAAACACAATGCGCATAAAGAACGTCTCCCCTCAACAAAAACCGAGACAGCTACAAATAACGGCAGAAAGCCAAGTACCCAGCCCATCCGCAATAACAATTCAACAAGAACAAATATACCCAAAACCAAAGAAAGAGCCGCATAAAAGCAGCCCTCTCAACAAAGCAATTATCAGCGAAGACGCCCATCCCCGGCCCGACGGCACCCGGGCGAACCGAGCCAGAACAACGCAGTCCCCGGTGCTGAGCGCCCACATATCGTCCCGCCGCGCAGTTTCGCAGCGAAGCGAGAATGTTTGAGCACGGGATGATATGTGGGCGCTCAGCACCGGGGACGGACAAACCTACTCCGTCTCGCCCGGTCGAGCGCCGCGGGCCAGGGCGTCCTGGTACTCCTTGACGGCCTTGATCCTCTGCATGGGCTTCAGTCGCTCGAACATGGTGTTGCCATGCAGGTGATCGATCTCGTGCTGCAGGCACACGCAGAACAGGTCGCCCGAGGCCTCGTAGCGAATCAGGTTGGCATCCAGGTCATACGCCTCGACGACGACATGGTCGGGGCGCTCGATCTCGCAGCTAATGCCGGGGATGGAAAGGCAGCCCTCGCTAAACGGCACCAGATGGTCGCTCTGCTCTACAATCACGGGATTGATGAGCACATACGGGTCGTAGTCATTCTTGTCGCTGTAGTCGCAGTCGATGGTGACAAGCTGAATGAGCTCGCCGATCTGCGGAGCAGCCAGGCCGCAACCGCCGTTGTCGAACATCATCTTCTTCATCTTCTCGGCAAGCGCCTCGATCGCCGGGGTGATCTCCTCGATGACGGCGCACTCCTGGCGCAGACGAGGGTCGGGCGACAGTACGATTCCGTTGGCTTCCATGGCCATCCTTTCGGGTTGTTACATCAAATCATAGGCGTCGACGTCAACGCTCACGCTCACGCCGCGCACGGAGCCCACCTCTTTGAGGCAGGCGTCGATATCATCAGAGACATGGTACCCCACGGGCGACTTCACAAGCAGGTGGAAGCGGTAACGGTCCTTGGCTCTCTCGATTACACACGAAGCAGGGCCTAGCACCTGCGGTACGGCGCTGCCCGCCCGCAAAAAGTCGGGCGCGGCGGCGTGCCAGCGGCGCTTGAGGAGCTTCGCGATGCGACCGATGTAGTCCCGCGCGTCGTCCGCGTTCGTCGACCATACCAAGATGTTGGCCAGGCGCACGAAGGGCGGATACAGGGCGTCGCGGCGCTGGTCCAGGTCGTAGTCGGTAAAGATCGAGCGGTCGTGCTCGGCGACGGCGCGAATGACCGGGTCATCGGGCAGGTAGGTCTGGATGATGACCTCGCCGGGACGATCGCCGCGACCGGCGCGGCCCGCAACCTGCTCCAGCAGATCGTAGGCGCGCTCCCCTGCTCTAAAATCGGGCAGCTTCAGCGCAAAGTCGGCATTGACCACGCCCACGAGCGTGACCTCGGGAAAGTCGAGGCCCTTGGCGATCATCTGGGTGCCCAGCAGCACCGCGCAATCGGCGGCATCGAACTGTTCGAGCAGCTTTTTGTGTGCGTCTTTGCCGCGCGTGGAATCGGCGTCCATGCGAATGATAGCGACGTCGTCGGGCAGCATCTGGTGCAGTGCGTCCTCGATCTGCTGCGTACCCAGGCCCATTTTTGCTAGGTAGCGGCTGCCACACTTGGGACAGCGACTCGTGGGTGCAGGATAGGGCTGCACGCGCCAGGACGAACCACAGGTGTGGCACTGCAGCGTATGGGTGCGCTCGTGGTACGTAAGCGCCGTAGAGCAGTGGTTGCAGGTGGGAACGCAACCGCACTCGCGGCACATCAAAAACGGCGCAAAGCCGCGGCGGTTATGCAGCAGCACAGCCTTCTCGCGGCGCCCTACAACGCGCTCCAAACCTTCCATCAGCGGTTTTGAGAACATTGAACGGCTACCGTGCGAAAAACTCGCGGCGCAGGTCAGCAATGCGGACCGTGGGTAGCACGGCGTGTCCCGGGCGCTCGGGCATCTCGACGCGCGTCCAGGTGACACCGTTGTACGTGCCGCGGCGGCAGCGATCTAGGGCCTCGGCAGAAGGCGTGGCCGAGCCCAGCACGAGGGGGCAGCGATAGCGGCGCGCCATCTCGGCCGCCACCTCGCGCGCATGGTAGCGCGGGCTGGAGCCCTGCTTGTAGCTGGTCTCATGTTCCTCATCGATAATGATGAGCCCAAGGTCGCTGAGCGGACAAAAGAGCGCCGAGCGGGCGCCCACGACCACGCGGGCCGCACCGCTGGCAACCATGTCCCACTGGTCTAGGCGCTCACCGGCCGAAAGACGGGAATGGAAGACCGCGACCGTCTCGCCAAAGCGCGAACGGAAGCGGCCGACGGTTTGAGCCGTCAGCGAGATCTCGGGCACAAGCACGCACGCTGAGCGCCCGGCCGCGAGCACGCGCTCGATAGCGGAGAGGTAGACCTCGGTTTTACCGGATCCGGTGACGCCGTCGACAAGGACCACGTCGCCGTGTGCGTCCAGGCGAGCACGCTCAATCTGCGCGAGCGCCTGCTGCTGGCCGTTCGTGAGCGCGACCGGCGCCTTGCCGCTCGCGGAGGACAGCGTAGTCTGCTCGCTGCAGTCCGCGCCAGGCACGGCGCTCCTCCACCACCACGACGCCGCGTTTTTCGAGCGCCTTGATGGTCGCCGACATGCTGTTGTAGAGCAGATTGAGATCGCGCGTCGTGACCGGCCCGCACTGGAGCGCCTCGATGAGTTGGCGCTGACGAACGGCGGTCTTGGGCGGCGTATAGTCGAAGCCCTCAGGCGTGAGCATGACCCAGCGGTTTTGAATAGGCTTGACGGCGGGACGCTCGACCGTCCACGCCCCGTCATCACCCTTCACGACCCGAGGGCTGCCACCCGGAGGTAAGAACAGGCGCAGGCATTCGGAAAGCGTCGCGACATATTCGCGGCTCATCCAGCGCGCAATGCGGGCGGCCTCGGCGCCAAAGAGTGGTTTGCTGAGGATGGCCTCGATGGGCTTGATGCGCGCTGGATCAAGGACGGTGTTGCCTTGCAGGTCGCCCAGCTCAGATGCAATGTCGACGATATAGCCCGCGGCCGCACGGTTTCCAAAATGAACTAGGACGGTGGAGCCGATCTGGGCCTCATTGGCAAGAGACTGCGGAATGCCGTAGGCGAACGGCTCGGACAGCGCACGGGTGGGAATGTCGAGGACCACGCTCGCATAGGCGGCAACGGGCTCGGGCGCAGGCGCGGGCTTGGCCTGCTTGGCCGTGCGGACAGGCTTTACGGAAGCCCGCTCGGGTTCAGCGAACCAACAGTGACAGTTGCTCGGCCACGGTCTCTGCACCTCCCATCCCATACGTCTTTGAAACAAGAGCCCCACTCGTGGTGGAGCGGGGCTCGGATACATGCGTTTGCGCGACTGTTACAGCGCCATTGTGCGGGCGCGGTCGATACGCGCCAGGCAGTCGTCGCGGCCGACGAGCGCCATGGTCTCGCCCAGCGGGGGGCTCACCATGTTGCCGCAGACGGCGACGCGCACGGCCTGGAACACCACGCGCTTCTTGAGGTCCATCTGCTCGGGCAGCGGCTCAAGCGCAGCGTCGATGTTCGCGGCAGTCCATTCGTCCACGCCCTCGAGCGCGGTCTTGGCGGCATCCAGAATGGCACCCATGCCCTCCTTGGCCAGACCCTTGTTGACGGATTTCTCGTCATACTCGAGCGTCTCGGCCGTAGCAAAGATGGGGGCGGCGACGGTCACGGCGTCAGCCGGCATCTTGGTGCGCGGCTTGACGATGGAAGCGAGCGCGTCGATCCAGTCCTCGCCGTACTCGACATTGCCCTCAATGAGGCCTGCCTCGTGCAGCTCGGGGACCATGATCTCGTCGGCAAACTGAGCATCGGACATGCCGTTGATGTACTCGGCATTGACCCAGTCGAGCTTCTTGGGGTCGAAGGTCGCCGGGTTCTTGGAGATGCGGTCGAGCGAGAACTTGCTGGCCAAGACATCGCGCGGGATGATCGTGGTCTCGCCGTCGAGCGACCAGCCGAGCAGCGCCAGGTAGTTGACGAACGCGTCAGGCAGGTAGCCCGCATCGCGGTACTCCTCCACCGAGGTGGCGCCGTGACGCTTGGAGAGCTTCTTGCCGTCGGAGCCCAGAATCATGGAGATGTGGGCGAACGTGGGCACGGGCGCGCCGAGAGCCTCGTAAACCATGACCTGGCGCGGGGTGTTGGACAGGTGATCGTCGCCGCGGATGACGTGGGTAATCTTCATCATGGCGTCGTCGACGACGGTCGCGAAGTTGTACGTGGGCGTGCCGTCGGAGCGGAAGATGACAAAGTCGTCGAGCTCCTTGGCATCGAAGGTCACCTCGCCGTGAACGGCGTCGTGGATGACGACGTCGCCGCGGTCCTCGGGCACCTTGATGCGCAGGACGTAGGGCTCGCCGGCCTCGATGCGGCGGCGCGCCTCCTCGGGATCAAGATTGCGGCAGCGACGCTGATAGCCCTGGAAGGGGTCCTTGCGCTCCTGCGCGGCCTTACGGTCGGCGTCGAGCTGCTCCTTGGTGCAGAAGCAGGGATAGGCCTTGCCCTCGTCCCAAAGCTTCTGGGCGGCCTGTTTGTACAGGTCCAGGCGCTCGGTCTGAGCATAGGGGCCAAAGTCGCCGCCCACCTCGGGCCCCTCGTCCCAGTCCAGACCCAGCCAACGCATGGCGCGCAGGATGATCTGCGTGTTCTCGTCGGTGGAACGGGTGGGGTCGGTGTCGTCGATGCGCAGGATGAACGTGCCGCCGTTTGCGCGGGCAAAAGCCCAGTTATAGATAGCGGTGCGGGCGCCGCCGATGTGCAGCTTGCCCGTCGGTGAGGGTGCAAAGCGGACGCGAACGTCTGATGCCATGGAAATCTCCTCGATTGCAGGATGGATGTCTAACTGCACCAGTATAAAGCAACAATGCCCACCTCCGCACAATGGGCACCGACCTACTCATTGGGGACAGACTTAAATGACTACCCAATGAGCACCCGACTGGTCATTTAAGTCTGTCCCCAATGAGTAGGTGCGGAAAGGGTGTGAATGTTGGATTTACGCGCTATGATGTCCCCTTGCATACAGAGCCCGGCGGAATGGTAACGGTCGCCGGGACGCGTTTTTGAAAGGACAATCATGTCAGAAGAACTTCGTTCCATCCCACCCCAACACGGGTCCTTTGTGTTTACGTCGGAGTCGGTGACCGAAGGTCATCCCGATAAGATCGCCGACCAAATCAGCGACGCCGTCCTCGACGCAATCCTCGCCAAAGAAATAGAGCTGCAGGAGCAGGGCTATATTGCGCCCAACGGCGTGCCCGCCAACGTGGAAAACGTCCGTTGCGCCTGCGAGACCCTCGTGACTACCGGCACCGTCATCGTCGCCGGCGAGATCCGCACCCAGGCCTACGTCGACGTGCAGGAGATTGCCCGTGGCGTTATCCGCCGCATCGGCTACAACCGCGCCAAGTTTGGTTTTGACTGCGATACCTGTGGCGTCATGAGCCTCATCCACGAGCAGTCCCCCGATATCGCCCAGGGCGTCGACGAGTCCTTCGAGACCCAGACCGGCGCCACCACCGACCCGATCGACCTGATCGGCGCCGGCGACCAGGGCATGATGTTTGGCTATGCCTCCAACGAGACCAAGACCCTCATGCCCATGCCGCACTACCTGGCGAGCCGCCTGGCCGAGCGCCTGGCCGCCGTGCGCCACGACGGTACCCTGCCCTATCTGCGACCCGACGGCAAGACCCAGGTCACCGTGCGCTACGACGACGGCAAGCCCGTCGAGGTCACGACCGTCGTCATCTCCACGCAGCACGCAGCCGAGATCGAAGACATGGGCAAGATCAAGGACGACCTCATCGAGCATGTCATCTCGCCTGTCATGGCTGCCGAGAACATGCCGTGGGACAACGCCGATATCTACGTGAACCCCACCGGTCGCTTTGTCGTGGGCGGCCCCATGGGCGACACGGGCCTAACCGGCCGTAAGATCATCGTCGACACCTATGGCGGCTACGGCCGTCACGGCGGCGGCGCCTTTAGCGGCAAGGACTGCACCAAGGTCGACCGCTCCGCCGCATACGCCGCTCGCTGGGTCGCCAAGAACGTCGTCGCCGCCGGCCTTGCCGACCGCTGCGAAGTCGAGCTGGCCTACGCCATCGGCGTGTCCAAGCCGTTGTCGATCATGGTCGACACCTTTGGCACCGCACATGTTGCCGAAGACAAGATCGTCGAGGCCGTGGAGAAGACCTTCGACCTGCGCCCGGGCGCCATCATCCGCGACCTGGATCTACGTCGCCCCATCTACGAGAAGACAGCAGCCTACGGCCACTTTGGCCGCGAGGACCCCGACTTCACCTGGGAGAAGACCGATCGAGTCGAAGAGCTCAAAGCAGCCTGCGGCCTGTAATTTAGATCCGCTAAGGTCAGAACAACATACGTGCTTTCAAAAGAAGTACCGCCTCCAAGCGGTACTTCTTTTTTTACAACGGTGGTGAAGATATTTCGATATGCAATGCATGACGCGTCACCAGCTAATGAATTTTGCAGCACGAGCACTTCTACCATGTATCCTTAGTCCCGAGGGGCGGGGCATAAGGTCGATCGCGAGTTCCGCACGAGCCGGAGGCCACTTAATGTGGCCTCCGTGCGAGCCAGGACTGTAGAGCAGGCGACCTTATGCCCCGCCCCTCGGGACGACGGGATAGAACAGGAGCGCATATGGCAGGCAAGCCGCAAACACTAGCTACGACCTCGGCATTCGAGATCTTGGGTCCCGTCATGGTCGGCCCCAGTTCGTCACACACCGCCGGCGCCCTGCGCTGCGCCCAGGTTGCAGCCAGCCTGCTGGAAGGCCGCATCACCAAGGTCACCTTTGGCCTGTGGAACTCCTTTGCCCATACCTACCGCGGCCACGGCACCGACCGCGCGCTCGTCGCGGGTATCTTGGGCCTCGATACCGACGACGAGAACATCAAGCAGGCCTTTGACCTCGCACGCGAGCAGGGTCTCGACTATCACTTTGACATCAAGGGCGACGACGCCTCCATCCACCCCAACACCGTCGACATCGAGATGGTCGACGACACGGGCGCCACGGCACAGGTCCGCGGCGAGAGCCTCGGCGGCGGCAAGATGCGCATCAGCCGCATCAACGGCGTCGGCGTCGACATCTCGGGCATGTATTCCACGCTCTTCGTGGCGCACCAGGACGTTCCCGGCGTGCTCGCAGCACTCACGAACCTGCTCGCCTACGCACACGTCAACATCGCCTTCTGCCGCACCTACCGCACCGAGGTGGGCGGCCAGGCCTATTCCGTCTTTGAGACCGACGGCGCTCCCGACGACACCGTCGTCCCCATGCTGCGCAAGCTCGACAATGTCGATTACGCCACGTTTATCGAGCTCCCGGGCTCGGCCTCGTCGCTCTCCCCCGGTGTCTCGGCCAAGGAGATCTTCGACGACGGCGAGCAGTTGCTCGATGCGTGCGCCGAGCTCGTCCTGAATATCGGCGCCGTCATGGCCGTGCGCGAGGCGCGTCTGACCGGCGAGGCCCATGCTATCGCAGCCATGCGCCGCGTGCTCGACGTCATGCGCGAGGAGACCACGGCCCCCATCGCCAATCCGCAGCGATCGCTCGGCGGGCTTATCGGCGGAGAGGCCAAGCTCGTCGATGCCACCTACCGCAACGATTTAAGCGCAAGCCTGATGGGCCCCGTTCAGACCGATGCCGTGGCCCGCGCGATGGCCGTGCTCGAGCGCTCCGCCACCATGGGCGTGATCGTTGCCGCCCCCACGGCCGGCTCCGCGGGCGTCGTCCCCGGCTGCGTGCTGGCGCTCGCCGATCACCTCCAGCTCGATGATGAACAGGTCATGGATGCCCTCTACTGCGCCGCCGCCATCGGCCTCAACCTCACCACGAGCGCCTGCGTCGCCGGCGCCGAGGGCGGATGTCAGGCCGAGGTTGGAAGCGCTGCCGCCATGGCCGCCGCCGCGCTGGTCCAGATGATGGGCGGCACGCCCGAGCAAGCGCTCGACGCCAGCTCCATTGCACTGAGCAACCTGTTGGGCCTCGTTTGCGACCCCGTCGGCGGCCTTGTCGAGGTGCCCTGCCAAAACCGCAACGCCATCGGCGTGGCCGCGGCCTTCAGCTCGGCGCAGCTCGCCCTCGCCGGCATCAAGAGCCTGGTGCCGTTTGACCAGATGGCGCACGTGATGCTCTCGGTGGGCCACGCCCTGCCCGCCACGTTGCGCGAGACGGCCAAGGGCGGCATCGCGCAGGCTCCAGCGGCGCTTTCGGCGTGCGCAAAATGCGGAATATGCGGATAGCGAGCAAAATCAGAACCACCCTTAAAAAGGGTGGTTTGCTCTTAGGGTATAACCCACGGGCCCCGGGCTCGCGTCTAAAGGCGCGGGCCCGGACTTCGTCCAGGCCTAGTGCATCTTGACCCGTGGCG
>ENA-OQKS01000457-OQKS01000457.1-human-gut-metagenome-genome-assembly--contig:-NODE-457-length-11564-cov-2.494885_pt1 | contig 11564 bp, 11 predicted proteins | sample MGYA00242804_ERZ504808 | MGnify/ENA primary metagenome ERZ504808 (study PRJEB26092, sample SAMD00036375) | human gut metagenome | host: Homo sapiens | study: EMG produced TPA metagenomics assembly of...
ACAGTCTTTTTTCACTATTTAATTTTAGTGAAGCGTGCTTGGAGGGATTCGAACCCCCGACCCACGGCTTAGAAGGCCGTTGCTCTATCCAACTGAGCTACAAGCACACAGCTTCTACAAAATCGTAGCAGCAAGCGGGTGATGGGAATCGAACCCACGTATCCAGCTTGGAAGGCTGGTGTTCTACCATTGAACTACACCCGCACGACATCGGGGTGACAGGATTCGAACCTGCGACCTCCTGGTCCCAAACCAGGCGCTCTAGCCAAGCTGAGCCACACCCCGTAAACAAGGTTTCCCGATTTGCGTTTAACCCTTTCGCGCTCGACGCAAGATTTATTATATTACATTGTTTTCGGTTTGTCAACACTTTTTTTCATTTTTTTCAAAATGTTTTTGTGTTGTTTTGCTCTCACCGGACAACAAAGAGATCTTATCATATCTTTTCTCATCTGTCAACACCTAAATTGTATTTTTTTGACAAACTTTTTAAGGATTAGTCAGAACCTGCTCCGGTACTACCCTGTTTTCTTTGGAATAGTCATGTTAGTTGCGATAATTCATTCGATTTTGGGCTGTTCTCCGCCCTTTTTCGACCCGTTTTTTAATCCAGATACTTGATTTCCACCGAAAGCTCATGCTCTTCATTGATCGTCAGCATGGCATAGCTTGGTTTTCTTCCCATCTGACGCGGATACGTGAGGCTGCCCGGATTGACAATCCAGAGATTTCCACGCTTTTCTGCGACCGGCCGGTGCGTATGGCCGAACAGTACGATATCCACACCCCTGGAAAGCGCCTCCGCATAGATTCCCTCCAGGCCGAGCGATACGCCATAGTTATGACCGTGTGTGATAAAGGCACGGTAATCATCAATGTTCACCTGAATCTCCGCCGGGAGGTTTGAAAACCAGTCATTATTTCCCATGACCATATAGCACGGACCGTTTACCTTGGATTTGATCAGGTCATCCATCCCTTCCACGTCACCGCAGTGGATCATGCCGTCGAACTCCTCACGTTCCATGGCCTCCTCGAGGTTATACATCCGTCCATGGGTATCGCTCACTATCAGAAATTTCATACTCATTCTCTTCCCTCTTCTTATTTCAAATATGATGCAATCTGTTCTTTCATCGCCGCCAGTGCTTTTCCTCTGTGGCTGACTGCGTTTTTCTCTTCCGGAGAAAGTTCTGCGGTCGTGCGGCTCATATCCGGCAGATAGAAAATCGGGTCATAGCCAAAACCGTTCTCCCCGCGTTCCTCGTAACCGATTTTTCCCTCGATCGTTCCTTTGGTGGTACAGACTGTTCCATCCGGGAAGGCGGCTGCAATCACACAGACGAATCGTGCCGTTCTTTTTTCCACCGGCACGCCCTCCAGGCGGTCAACGAGGCTCTGATTTTTGATGCGGTAGGACGTATCCTCTCCCATATATCTTGCCGAATAGACACCAGGCTCGCCGTTTAAGGCATCCACTTCCAGACCGGAGTCATCCGCCAGCACGATCGTGCCGCCGTCTGTGCATCCGGCAACGGTCTGTGCTTTGATTTTTGCATTCTCCTCAAAGGTTTTGCCGTTCTCATCGATCTCGACCGAAATGCCGGCTTCTTTCATCGAATAAATTTCCACCGGCAGATCCGCAAGGATTTCACGGATTTCTTTCATTTTGCCGGCGTTTCCTGTTGCAAATACAATTTTTTTCATAACCGTTTTCCTTCTTTCACGCTGAAATAACTTGCGATCATTATACCGTATGTGTGACGCAAACACAAGAACCCTGTCACAAAAAAAGACCCCCGTTTTATCCGGGAGCCTTTTTTGTAATCACACATTATTTTGCTTTTTTCTGATTTGCCAGAGTCTTGAATCCATCGAAAGCCAGGATCAGCGCCAGGATGACAAGCAGGCCTGCCAGCACGATACGTGCTACGCACCAGCCGATGCCAACGCCTGCGCCAAGGCCCTTGAAGTTTGCGATCAGGGTCTGTACAAGGGATGTGATGGTTACGATCAGCATGAATACCATCGGGAACAGGAACATTTTGTTGTTTTTGCCGACTTTTCCAAGCCAGGTGGCAACAGCAAGAAGTCCGATGGCTGCCAGCAGCTGGTTGGATGCACCGAACAGCGGCCAGATTTTGGAATAACCGGTCAGGCCAAGGCCGATGCCGAGTACTACGGTGATAACGGTTGATACAACCGGATTGGTCAGAACGGCTTTGTAGCCGGTTGCCTCTTTGTAAGTCTGTCCCGGCTCAAGCCAGAACTCCTGGAACATGTATCTTGCCAGACGGGTTGCGGTATCCAGAGAAGTCAGGCAGAATACCGATACAGTCAGAACCAGCAGAGAGTACAGTACGTGGGTCGATCCGCCAAGTCCCGGAATGGTTGCTACCATCTCGGAGATACCGGTTGCAAATACAGCGGTCGGAACAACGGTGGTTCCGTCTGCGTATCTGGACCAGATGTAGCCGACTGCACACAGAGATACAATCGCAAGCGCACACTCAATCAGCATACCGCCGTATGCGATCGGGCGGGCATTTTTCTCGTTATCAAGCTGTTTCGATGTTGTTCCGGAACCAACAAGTGAGTGGAATCCGGAAATTGCACCGCAGGCAATCGTTACGAACAGTGCCGGGAACATAAATCCAAGAGAGCTTCCGGTCGGAGCCAGCGTATCTTTGAAACCGGTGAAAGCCGGGATATCCAGGGATGCATGGCCCATCAGGGCACTTCCGATGACACCGACAATGGCTACGATCATCATAAAGTACAGAAGGAAGGAGCTTAAGTAGTCACGCGGCTGAAGCAGAATCCAGACCGGCGCAACGGAAGCTACTGTGATATAAATACCAACAATCACCATCCATACTGTCTCGGAGAGATAGATCGGATGGAAGTTTAAGCCAACAACTACGCAGACAACGATTGCTGCAATGCCTGCGATGGTGGAAACGCCAAGAGATACATTTCTTCTGTATACCATGAAGCCGAACACAACGGCAAGTACGATAAACAGAATGGAAATCATAGCCGTTGTTGCATTGGCGGAGCTTGCTGCCACATCGACAGCGCCGCTCTCGGTATAGGTCGCTTTAAAGGTGTTTGCAACGATGGAACCGAATGCTGCGACAACGAGAATCAAGGTCAGGTAAGCAAATACGATAAAGAGCTTTTTCGCTTTGCTTCCCATCGTGTCTGCGATAACCTCACCGATAGACTGTCCTTTGTGGCGCAGGGACGCAAACAGTGCACCGTAATCGTGAACGCCTCCAAAGAAAATACCGCCGATGAGTACCCATAAAAGAACCGGAACCCATCCAAAGACAGCGGCCTGAATCGGTCCGTTGATCGGGCCTGCGCCTGCGATGGATGAGAAGTGATGTCCCATTAAGACAGGAGCTTTGGCAGGAACGTAGTCCACACCGTCCTCCTCGGTGAATGCAGGGGTTTTCCGTTTCGGATCAACGCCCCACTGCTCGGCAAGCCATTTTCCGTAGAATACGTATCCGGCGATCAGAATGCCGATTCCGACAACCAGTACAAGAATACTATTCATTTGTTTTTTCCTCCCTCTTTTTGGTAGAATAAATTTATAGATAACTAAGACCGGAACATCTTAGCATATCCCTTTACCAATTCCCAGGCCGCCCGGTTTCCAAACACTTTCTGTTCTGCCGTATCAAAGACGAGCAGCCGCACCTGACAGTAGCCTCTCAAAGAAAACCGGTAATTTTTATAATACTTATATTTTCGGATTCTCTTCTTTACGCTGTCCGCAACCGGTTTGTCCGCAAAAAAAATACCGGTGACCAGCGTGTACATGTGGTCGGTATCCGGTACTTCCTTCCCCTCGCGAACCACCTTTGGCTCTATCCATTCTGTCAGGTCCGTCAGAAATGTTTCGACGTCCTGGTCGTTCAGTTCTTCCACCGCTTTAAAATACGCATGCTCATGACAGCTGATCCTCCACAGCTCTGCTTTCTTTGAGAGCACGTATTTTGCGCCGCTCTCGTGGTAGCTTGCACAGGCATCGTATGTATGGCCGTTTACTTCGGACGGCTTTACGATATCGTAGCTCCTCTCGTAGGAATGCAGCAGCCTGTCTCTGATCTCCTGTCCGTTCATGGTTTCCTCCGCTTGATGAAAAATTTTTCGCATGAGGACAGTTTAGCACAGTAGTGCAGTGATTTCAAGGAAATATTAACCTTTTCTAAAATTTTTCTTTTAATTTTTGTTATCAAAAAGGAACAACGCCAAAAATCATTCGGCATTGCTCCTCCATTTGTATTATTTCTGTTCTTTTTCCCGGCGCGGAGGCTTCGGTCCCGCGTACTGGTAAAAGTAGGTTTTCAGCATTCCATTGTAAATTTTACGGTTTTTATCCGCCTTTTTGCCGAGATACCGCTCGGCATCCTCGTAGCTCGTGATCAGATACATCGACCAGGAATCGAGAGCGCGGTACCGCTCTCCTAATGTCTGATACAGGGCTGGAAGATCTTTTTTGTCCTCCAGGCGCTCACCGTACGGCGGGTTGGTAATCAGAAAACCGTATTTTTTCGGGTGCGACAGCTCGGCAACCGGACGCTGCTGGAAATGGATCAGGTGATCCACACCGGCCAGCTTTGCGTTCTCTCTGGCACTCTTGATGACATCTCCGTCGATATCAAATCCCTGAATATCTGTCTCAATATCGTTCCGGATCCGGTAGCGTGCATCCTCCGCCGCATCCATCCAGCATTTTTTCGGCACGAGGTGCGTCCACTGCTCCGCAAGGAAAGAACGGTTGAGACCCGGTGCAATATCGGCCGCCATCATGGCCGCCTCGATCGGGAACGTACCGCTTCCGCAGAACGGATCGACAAGAATCCGGTCACCCTTCCACGGAGTCAGCATGATAAGTGCTGCGGCAAGGGTCTCGGTGATCGGCGCTTTCGCGGTCAGCTTGCGGTAGCCTCTCTTATGAAGGGAAACGCCGGAGGTATCGAGTCCGATCGTAACCTCGTCTTTTAAAATCGAAACACGGATCGGGTACTGTGCACCGTCCTCCGGGAACCACTCCATGTGGTAGACCTGTTTCAATCGCTCGACAATCGCTTTTTTCATGATCGACTGGATATCGGACGGGCTGAAGAGCTTACTCTTGATGGAGTTTGCCTTCGTTACCCAGAACTTTCCGTTTTTCGGGATAAATTTCTCCCACTGGAGCGCTTTTGTCGCTTCAAAGAGTTCATCGTACGTCTCGGCGTGGACCTGTCCTACTTTGAGCAGGATACGCTCTGTCGTGCGAAGGAACAGGTTGGCGTAGGCGATTCCCTCTGCATCTGCAAGAAACGTTACTTTTCCATCCTCCACGCGCTCGATTTCGTAGCCGAGGTCGAGAATTTCACGTTTCATCACCGCCTCCAGGCCGAAGTGGCACGGGGCGATCAGTTCATATAATTCCATACTCTCCCGTCCCCTCTTATAATGTGAGCTGTTTTACGACGGTGCCGTCAAAGCCTTTGATCGTAAATACGCCGTCCTCGAGGATTGCATAGGTCGGGATATTGCCCTCTTTCGGCAGAGATACAGAACCCGGGTTCAGAAAGGTGTGTGCGCCTTTTTTCTCGGCACGCAGGACGTGGGTATGGCCGTACAGGAAGATATCTCCATCCATCAGCGGCGGCAGATTCTGCTCATTGTAGATGTGGCCATGGCTCATATAGAAGGTATGGCCTCCCTCGATCAGGATGCCGTAATCTGCCAGCACCGGGAACTCCAGTACCATCTGATCTACTTCTGCGTCGCAGTTTCCGCGCACGTTGGTGAGGTACTGTTTTTTCTCATTCAGCATGGCGATGACCTGTTTCGGTGCGTATTCTTTTGGAAGATCGTTTCTCGGGCCGTGATAGAGAAGGTCGCCTAACAGAAACAGGCGGCTTGCGCCCTCTGCCTCGAAGGCTTCCAGCATTTTTCTGCAGTAATAGGCAGAACCGTGAATATCAGATGCAAACATGTATTTCATATCGTGATCTCTCTTTCGTTTTGTGGTTTGGTTTTTGTATTGTTTTCTGTTTCATCTTACCGTATCTTTTCCCGCTTGACAAGAAGAAATGTTGGATTGCCGCCCCCTTACAGTTCTTCTCCCGCCACCAGATATCGTCCGCGGTATGCATGCATTCCGCCGATGACCGTTTTGACCTCGTATCCGTTCTCCGCCAGCCGCTTTCCCTCCGCCATGCTCGCGGCACCCCGCTCACAGCAGATCACAAGAATTTTGTCCCGCGGCAGACAGACCCGTTCGAGCAGATGGTCATAGGGAAGATTCACCGCTCCTTTCACATGCCCTTTTTCGTATTCCCGCCGGTTCCGCACATCGATGATCATCGCCCACGGTTTTCCCACGTACCAGTCCAGCTGGTCTGCCGCCAGCAGTGTCATGCCTGCCATATCCTGGTCCCCCTCTCCGGATCTGACTTTCTCTCCTGTTTTATATGTATGCAGAAACCGGCGGCAGAGTCCGTATGGGACCCTCCGCCGGCTTTTTCTGCCAGAATCCCAAGGTTTACTTAGTATTTTTCATACTCATCCTTCTCGTCCTGCTCCCGGTTCTGCTGACCGTAGGATGACATCTCACGGTCTTTCACATGATTGCAGTCTCTGCTGTTCTTCTGGTTTTTGCTGTATTCGCTTTTCTCGTATCCGTTTTTGCTGTACTCGTTTTTGCTGTATTCATTTTTGCTGTTTCTGGTCATAATCTTGTTTCCTCCTGAATGTTTTTTTGTCCTGCGACATCCTTTAGTATCGCTTTTTCCGCGCAGATTATGCATCCAGAACCCTGTTTTTTCCACGGTATCTGTTCCAAAGTGGGGAATGCAAGCCCAAAAATACAGTGTTTTTCCTGCTTTCGGACCACTGCTTTCCAAATTGTGGTAATTTTTTCCAACTTTTGAATTTCGATGTTGCTTTTTCCCGTTATCTGTATTATAATCAATTTTGTAAAAGAATTTACCCTTCATAAATTTTTTTACAATTAATAACCCCTTATTAATTATTTATACTCCCCTTGAAAGATCGGTAGCTCCCCTGCCGGTCTTTCTTTTTGCAATTATTCAGAGCCATGCAAAATTTCAAGAAGAACTGTGAGTCATGCTCGCATGAACGAACAGTTCTTCTTGAAATTTTATATGGCGAGAAGCCACATCGAGATGCAGCGCAGCGGAATCGAGATGTGGCTCTGAATAATTGCAAAAAGGAGGAAAGTCTGCATCAGCAGACTTTCCTCCTTTTTCCCGTTCTGTATATATGATTAGAATTCTACTTTTTCACCTTTTGCCGCTTTTGCTACGGTTCCTGCGAGGACGATCAACGCCATGAGGTTTGGAATTACCATCAGGCCGTTAAAGAGGTCTGACAGGTTCCATACGAGATCCACTTTCAGCAGAGAGCCGAGGAAAACGAACACAACGACGATCAGCGAGAACGGAACGACTGCTTTCTTTCCGAACAGATACTGTACGTTCTGTCTTGCGAAAAAGTACCATCCGACGATGGTCGAGAATGCAAAGAACAGAAGACAGATCGCTACGAACGCCGGTCCGAAGCCTTTGAGGCCGGTTCGGAATGCCGCCTGTGCGACCGGGGTCCTTTAACACCGGTACTCATCATCTCTTCCAGAACGCCGGAAGAAAGAATAACGAGAGCGGTCATGGTCAGGACAACGAAGGTATCAATAAAGACACCGATCATCGCTACTTCACCCTGATCCTCCGGGTTCTCGACATCGGCAATCGCATGGGCATGCGGGGTGGAACCCATACCGGCTTCATTAGAGAAGAGGCCTCGGGCAACACCGTAACGCATGGCTTTCCGCACGGTAATACCGGCTGCTGCACCAAATACGGCGTCCGGACGGAATGCACAGATAAAGATCGAAGCAATCGCTGACGGCACATGCTGGATGTTGATCAGAATAACAACAAGGGCTCCGACGAGATACAGTGCTGCCATCACCGGAACAACTTTTTCGGTGAAGGATGCGATACGGGAGATACCTCCGATGAAAATGAATGCGGCGAGAACGGCTACAATCACACCCATCACCCATTTCGGTACGGAAAATGCGGTGTAGAACGCATCACTGATGGAGTTCGACTGTACCATATTTCCCATAAAGCCAAGTGCCAGAATAACGGCTACGGCAAAGAAGCCTGCCAGTGCTTTTCCAAACGTTCCCTTGAATGCGTGGGTAATGTAGTAAACCGGTCCTCCGATGACTTCTCCGTTCTCATCGCGGCGTTTGGAGATCTGCGCGAGATACGCCTCGCCGTAGATCGTTGCCATGCCGAAGAACGCAGCAAGCCACATCCAGAAGATGGCTCCCGGGCCGCCGGATACGAGTGCGGTCGCACATCCTGCGATGTTTCCGGTTCCGACCTGTGCGGCGATCGCTGTTGCAAGCGCCTGGAAGGAAGTCATGCCGTCTTTTCCGGCCTTCTTACCCTTTAACGAGAAACCGCCGAAGACGCGGTTCCACGCGGTCTTAAACTTTCTTACCTGTACAAAGCGGGTCCGAACAGAGAAATAAACTCCCGTACCTACCAGCAGAAACAGCAGTACGCTGTTCCAGAGCACATCACTGATCTGCGCAATTGCCTGATTCAATGCATCCATTTTCTTTTCTCCCTTTCCATTCGACGTATGGTCTGAACGATGTGGATCACACATCCGCACCGTTTTGAGAAAAAAAATACCATCTCCTGCGGGACTTTTCCTGCAGAACATGGCTCTGATTGAAAAATACAGCAAAAAACCGCGCTTCCGGAATTTTTTCGTTTCTGCGCACCGCTTTTTTTTGTTCCGCGGCTGTTCTTCTTCTGTATCTTTTTTTGACTCTGTCCTTTTTGCCTGAGAGATTCTGCATCGCTGCATTGCACCTTCGGCACTCTTTTCAAGAGCTTCTCCAGAGACCACTCCGTTTTTAGTCCTCGCCGTCTCCCGTCCGTTCTTGTTTTAAGAAGAGAACCAGCACCTGAAAGTTTTACTTCTTCGGTCGTGCACCTTTCGAAAATTAAATTTCCAAAGGCTCTCCGCACATTTTCTAAAAACTTCTACGTCTTTTTTTATTTTTGTAAAACTATAGCACCTGTGATAGGATTCGTCAATACCCCATGCCGTATTTTTTTCAGAATATTGCAAAAACATATAAAAAATCAGCAGATCTGCGCGCGCACGCCTCAAAATCGCATGCGCGGCACAGATCTGCTGTTCTCTTTTCCAAATATCTTTTATGACGCCTGGAACTGGCTGTTGTACAGATTGTAGTAGAAGCCTTTCTTCTCAAGAAGCTCCTCATGGCGTCCCTGCTCGATAATCTTTCCGTCTTTCATGACGAGGATCAGCGAAGCGTTGCGGATCGTGGACAGACGGTGGGCAACGACGAAACTCGTTCTGCCCTGCATCAGCTTGTCAAACGCCTCCTGAACCTGCAGTTCGGTACGGGTATCGATGCTGGAGGTCGCCTCGTCGAGGATCAGCATCGGCGGCAGGCAGAGCATGACACGGGTGATACAAAGAAGCTGTTTCTGCCCCTGGCTGATGCTGTCTTCGCTGAGAACCGTGTCAAGTCCCTTCGGCAGACGCTTGATAAACTCCCAGCTGTGTGCCTCTTTGGCCGCATTGATGATCTCCTCTTCCGTCGCATCCGGCTTTCCGAAGCTGATGTTGTCGCGCACGGTTCCCTGTTTGATCCAGGTATCCTGCAGCACCATACCAAAGCAGCTGCGGAGCGCATGGCGGGACAGTTCGTCGATCGGCTTTCCGTCGATGCAGACCTTTCCGGCATCGACATCATAGAAGCGCATCAGCAGGTTGATAAACGTCGTCTTTCCGCATCCGGTCGGGCCGACAATGGCAACACGCATGCCCGGCTGTACGTCAAGATTAAAGTTCTCGATCAGTTTTTTCTCTTTGTCATAACTAAATGCTACATCATCGATCGTCACATTTCCCGTCACGGTACCGATCATTCCGGCCGGGTCTGCACTCTCCTCTTTCTCTTCCAGAAGAGCAAAGATACGGCCTGCGCAGGCAAGCGCGTTCTGCATCTCGGTGATAACGGAACTGATATCATTGAACGGTTTCATATACTGGTTTGCGTACGACAGCAGAACGGAAAGTCCGCCGACAGTCAGCGCACCGCCCGGGATCATGAAAGCTCCCACAAGGGCAACACCGGCATAGATCACGTTGTTGACAAAACGGGTAGACGGGTTCGTTAAGGAACTGTAGAACACGGCCTGCTGGCTGTATTTCTGCAGATCTTTGTTGATCTCTGCAAAACGCTCGGAAGCTTTTTCCTCATAGCCGAACGCTTTGACTACTTTCTGGTTTCCGATCATCTCATCGATGAGTGCGGTCTGTTTTCCTCTCGTCTCACTCTGTTTCTGGAACATTTTGAACGAGCGGCCGGAAATAAATTTTGCCACGAAGAAGCTCAGAGGTGTCAGGCAGATCACAAGAAGGGTGATCCATACGTTCTTCGAGAACATGAAAAACAGTGTCACAATAATGGTTACGATGCCGGAGAACAGCTGTGTAAAGCCAAGCAGAAGACCGTCCGATAAGATATCGGTATCTGCGATAACACGGCTTACGATGTCTCCGGAGCTGTGCTGATCCAGATAGGACAGCGGCAGCACCTGGATATGACGGATCGCCTGGGAACGAAGGTCGCGCACGATGCGGTACGTCATACGGTTGTTGATCAGGTTCATGATCCATGCGGAAAGTGCGGAAACGAGGGTAAAGAATACGATTCGTTTCAGATAGAACCACATCTCCGGGAAATTGACCTGGTGGGCTGCAACGACCTCATCGATCGCATCGCCGAACAGGATCGGAATATAAAGCTGTAAAATAACGGTAACCGCAGCCAGGACAATACTAAGGCCTAAGAAAATTTTATAATTTCCAATAAACGCCATCAGCTTTTTCATGACCTGCATGCCGCTTTTTCCGGACTTGTTTTCTGTCTTTTTCATGCGATCACCCCGCTTTCGTTGTTATAAGCTGCACGCTCTTCCGGGAACTGGGAGAAGTAAATCTCGCGGTAAACCTCGCAGGTTTTCATCAGCTCGTCGTGTGTGCCGTTTCCTTCGAGCGTACCATTTCCAAGGACGAGGATCTGGTCTGCCTGACGGATGCCGGCGATTCGCTGGGATACGAGGAAGGTTGTCGTGTTTCCTTCGAGATTGTGGACGGCTTTGCGGAGTTTTGCATCCGTTGCAAAGTCAAGCGCACTCGAGCTGTCGTCCAGAATCAGGATTTCCGGTTTTTTTACCAGCGCACGCGCAATAGAAAGACGCTGTTTCTGTCCGCCGGAGAGGTTCTTTCCATTCTGCTCCAGCATAAAATCGAGCTGATCCTGTTTGCCTTCTACGACTTCTTTCGCCTGGGCTGTGGTGAGCGCCTCCCAGATTTCTGCATCGGTGGCGTCCTCTTTGCCCCACTTCATATTGTCGCGGATGCTGCCTTTAAAGAGCACTGCTCTCTGCTGAACAACACCGACTTTATTG
>ENA-OQKS01000458-OQKS01000458.1-human-gut-metagenome-genome-assembly--contig:-NODE-458-length-11536-cov-3.429310_pt1 | contig 11536 bp, 15 predicted proteins | sample MGYA00242804_ERZ504808 | MGnify/ENA primary metagenome ERZ504808 (study PRJEB26092, sample SAMD00036375) | human gut metagenome | host: Homo sapiens | study: EMG produced TPA metagenomics assembly of...
AACTTTAAAATTTAAATTTGTACTTGACCAAACCAATGACAAGGTAAAGTAAAAAAATCCGTGTTCCATCCGTCACTCCCATTCTAATAAACAAATATTTTGTGGTATGATTGAGGATTATCATTTCATATATTCCCAATGGAATGGACTTTTACATATTTGTCTGCCCGAACCACCGTCCACGACTCCGGAAGTAATGCACCGTAAGTTCGGGCTGAAAAATCCTTCAGATGTTTCAGCCCAATCCCAAGGAGGATATAGCGGATAGTTTAGTTTTGACACATCCGGTTTTAACAGGTCTGTTTGTAAAAGATATGTAAGATGCGGCGATGCATGATACATAATGATTATCCGCCATCATACCACCGGATGATAAATGGGAATTGATGGATGGAACGCGGATTTATTTCGTTCTATAAATTAAAATTGGAACACAAATGATACAAATTAATAACAGTACAGCATGGATATAAACCTGCCGGAGGTTAGATTTGTGTCATTTGCGTTCCGGTTTAACCGATAAATAATTGATATTGTTATGAAAAAATTATATATAACTTTCTGCCTCTTACTGGTTTCTCTTTGCATACATGCACAGATGATTAGTGGAATAATAGTGGATGAAAAAAACAGCCGCTAGAGTTTGCCAATATAGTGTTGTTTTCTTTGCCTGATTTTACTTTTTTACAAGGTACTATCAGTGATCAAACCGGAGCTTTTAATATAAAATCAAATGAAACAAAAGGAGTATTACCAATTTCTTCAGTTGGCTATTCCACTATTCTCCTACCTTGCACTAGTTCAAATATGGGAACAATACAACTATATTCAGATGCGCAACTATTATACTCTCGTCCATATTATGCTCAGTTGCGAAGTAATGTAATGTATATTAATCGGTATACATATGAGGGTGGTAATCCTTTTTTATTACCTTCTTTATCTCATAATATAACTTTAGGAACAACTTATAAATGGGTATACTTATCAGCCGGATATCAATATGTTAAAGATGCGATTATTTCTTTTAGTGGAGCTTATTCAGAAGATGATCCTACGATTGCTTTAATTAATATGATTAATGCACCAGACTATGATAAGATTTTTGCCTCGCTGGTTTTATCACCTACTATGGGGCTTTGGTCTCCACAGAACAAAAGAATCGTATGTAATAAAAAACTTAGTTTGACGGCTAAGGGGTTCAATCTGCCCCTATGGAATAATTGGACTTGGCTTACTCCATTCATTTCCGTCTTAGCTGTGTTACCATTTCCCTGAACCAGGGATAATTTAGCCAGATATATTCATACCAGCGGTTCAGTCTTCTTTTCCATTTCCTACTCCACGGATACAACTCCCACCATTTTAGTTGAAAATCCGTTTTCTGCATAAATTCGTGGGTGGGAAACAGAGTAAGAGTTATTCCTCTTATCCATAATGTTTTCATTTGGTTTTCCCAATATTGCATAGGGCCGAATCCCGGCTCCCAAATAATGAAGCGGCCTTCATGAATGCCATAACAAACCACATATCCCGGTACTTCGAAATCATTGATGGCAAAAAGTATGGCAGGAAATTTTCTGGTGGACAATTGTTCCATGTTTTGCAAGCAGATTTCCGCTTCCATTCCTGCACGTATAGCTGCCTGTTTCATACCCATCAACGTATATTTTCCATCTACTTTACACCATTCGGCTAGTGTGCGTGCATCTTGTTGACCGCCATAGTATTTCATGACAGTGAGCAGACAGGCCACTTCCATGGGACATTCGTCACTGGAACGGACAAATGATTTTTTTATTCTGTCAAGTTCGTCTTCAGTCATAACTTAATTTATTTTTCATGGCAGGAGCAAAACAGCAACGCGGATCGGGAAAATCCCAACAATCCTTTCCATAAGCTTTTATGATATCACTCCAGCAACGGTTCTGATAACTGAAACAGTCTTCAAAAAGACGGCATTCCCTGCATGGACTCTCTTTGTTGATATCCTGACGTGACAAGGAACAAAGGTGCAAGGCTTGAGGGGAATGCCAGACTTCTTTCAGACTTTGTGTGGTTACATTCCCTATGATAAATTGTGGATGCCAGTAAAGTTGCTCGCATACAGTCACTTTACCATCAGGCAATATAAACATATGAGTGGTCAATGCAGAGCATTCGCTTCCTTTGAAACACCGGCTTCCACCCCAGGTATCTTGATAGTTTTTATCGGTTACTTCTTTCCCTAAAATCACGGGAAAGGAAACCTGTGTGAGAAGAGGGCGTATTTGGTTGAATACCTTTGTAATTTGCGCTTTAGTAGGTTTCAAATGCGAAAATACATTATACTCTTTGTATATGGAATTACTGGCGGGGATAATACGCCAGTCGCGTATATGCTTCAGATGAGATAATTCATGCAGTAATTCTGCCAAGACATTCATCTGGCAATTGTAGTTGGTCAGCACAGATGAAATCTGATAATTCAGTCCGCTGTCATCCAGTAATTGCAGGCCGTGAAGCATCTCTTTGGCATAATTTCCGTTTACTCCCAGTGAGGCGGTCAGTATTTCGGAATGAATGGCATCCAGTGAAATTTGAACAATTCCCTGATACCCTGTTTCCTGTACATCTTGCAACAGTTTTTGGGTTACAGGCATTTTGGTCGATATGAATTCGGGGGCAATACCCCGTTTTACCAATTCTTTTAATATGATTTTCCAGTCTTTATGCAGGAATATTTCACCACCTATCAGATTTACTTGTTGTACTTGCAGGTCTGAAGCTTCCTTGATCAGCTCCATCATGCGTTGGGTGGTGAGTGGGGATTTTATTTGCGTTGATGTATCTGCATAGCAATACTTACAATGCGTGACACATTGGTTGGTCAGCATGAATGTGAGGAGCAACGGACCGGAATACAGCCTTCTTGTAGTAAGATCCAGTTTTTTCCAGACAAAAGAATTTGCTTGCAGCCGGTCAAAACGCAATGCTTTGCCTGCCTTTTCCGCTTCAATCAATATACGTTTGGGAAAATAAATTTCTCCCTGCTGGGAGGAGGTATAAATGGGGGTCGGATTATCAATGAAGTCCGATACCCATTTGATCATCTCCTCCTTGCTCCGGCAGAAGAAGTCGCACAGCAGAGGGAGAGTTGTCTGCAAAGGTCTGTCATACGTGAAAAAACTCAGCATGACAGCTTGCAGCGGGTGAATAAAAGTATGCCAGTTCCGGGAGCAGTCGGTATCTGTCCCCGTACTGGAGAATAATGCGACCCTGTGAATATCATGTCTCAGATGATAATGAGGGTTCAGCACATATACTTTATTCATTTCCGGTATTTTCATCTTGTGTTTTTGTAGGATCGACGAATCCGCCTGTATAGCATCCCAGGCCACATTTGGATAACTCCTTGTCATCTATGCCACCTTGTACGTCCATCAGTTCGTTCAAGTCCAGCACTTGTTCTTCATCTTCGGAATAGCGGGTGTATTCCGGTTGCTTGTTGTCGGGGTCTTCTTTTTTCATATTCTTCTTTGTTTAAGTTGGTTATTCTCTGTAGTGAAAAAAACGGTGTTACTCCGTGGTGGAAAACAATTCATACACGGGTGCGAAAATCCTGCTCAGTATGCTCCGGCTCGAAGTGATGATCTCCGCCCGGCCGGACATGTCTATTTCATATTTTATTTCCTTTCTGTTGGTTGTCACCAGTCCGTCCGGAAAGTCCACTTCCACGGCATAACTTTTATTGTAAGGCACAAAAGAGACGGAGGCGATTCTTCCCGGCAGTACGCCATACGAGTGGGTGGGGTATTTGTTCAGTTCGATATTTACTTTGTCACCCACGGCAATTTCCGCCACTTCGTCTTGTGAAAGAGTGATGTGCCCGAGGGGATTCCCCTGTTGCTTGGAGATAACGGTGCACAGGGTGTCTCCTTCATTTACCCGGGCGCTCATGCCCCATGTCTTTCCCCATACCACTATGCCGTCGTGATGGCTTTTGATGAGGTACTTCTTGTCCCACGTGCGGAGGCTGTTCACCATGTTTTCGTAAGCCAGTTCCAGCATCCGGAGGTTTTTGGCAGTCTCCATCCGGTGGTTTATATCCAGTTCAAAGAGTTCGCGTTTCACATTCAGCACCGCCATGGCATCTGCCTTACCGGTACTTTCCAGTATCCGGAGTTCTTCATCCAGGTATTTTTTCTTCTGCGGATAGATATCAAACTCCTGATACATCACGCACGTACGCACGGCTTGGGTGAACTGTTCGTAGGCGGAAGACATTTCACCCATGATGAGGTCAAAGGGATAGTCTTGCAGGTACTTGATGTCGTTGGTGCGGTAGTACCATTCTATTTTGGTCAGTACGCGGCAAAATGTTTGTACGTCTTCCAGTAGGGCAGTATTTTTCAGTATGCCCAGCGTGTCGTTCTTTTGTACAGGTGATTGGTTTTCCACAAAAAAGCGGTCTATCATTCCTGCCTGATTGGCAGTGATCCATTCCGCACTTCCCAAGTCATCAATGGTTATCGTTTTTCTTATTGTGTCAGGATACTTAAATAATGCCGTGCCTGCAATAAGAAAAACAATCAGTCCATATACGATGTAGCTTCCCGTATGGATCAACCATTCGGGCATATCTCCCAGCATATCATTGTTTTCGCGGCTATATACTTCTACCTTTTCCGGTCCGTCCGTATTAGGTTTATAGATTTCCTCCATACCTTATTGCTATTATTTTTTAATTCTCAATTCTCATTTTTAAATTTCCTAAGCGCTCAGTTCCAGCTGATTCTTCACCAGCCTGTAGTAATCACCCTGCCGGGCAATGAGTTCTTCGTGCGTGCCCCGTTCCGTTATCTCCCCTTCTTTCAGTACCACTATCTGGTCGGCATTCTTTACGGTGCTCAGGCGGTGCGCCACGATGACCACCGTTTTGTCCTTGAAGAATCTCTCCAGATTTTCCTGTATCACTTTCTCATTGTCCGTATCGAGCGCATTCGTCGCTTCATCAAAAAACAGGTAATCGGGATTACGGTAAATGGCGCGCGCTATCAGGATGCGCTGCTTCTGCCCTTGGCTCAATCCTTGCCCCGTGTTACCTATTTTGGTGTTATACTTTAAAGGCAAGGATTCGATGAACTCACGTATATTTGCCATCTCTACGGCATACAGCAGGCGTTCTTTGTCTATCATGCTGCCATCCGGCGCTATGTTGTTGGCAATGGTATCGCCGAATATGAATCCCTCCTGCATCACTACTCCACAATGTTTGCGCCACTCCTTGAAACTGATTTTTTGTAGCGACTGATTGCCTATCATCACCGCTCCTCCGATGGGAGGATAGAATCCGAGCATCAGTTTTATCAGCGTTGTTTTCCCACTGCCGCTGAGGCCCACGATGGCGGTAGTCTTTCCGGCTGGTATGTCCAGCGATAGCCCTTTGATGATGCGTTTCGATTTTTCTGATCCGTAAGTAAAGACTACATTTTGCAATTGAATCGGGTCTTTGCCTGATATTTGGGTATCCTGGTCCATGCCTTCTGTCTCTTCATCGGGCTTGCCATGTATTTCTCCGAGACGTTCCAGGCTGAGCTGCGCGTCCTGCGTGTCCTGCATGAAGGAAACGAATTGGCTGATAGGCCCTTGCATCTGTCCGATGATGTACTGTATGGAAAGCATCACACCCAGCGTGATGCTTCCATGTAGTACGGCGGTGGCAGAGAGAACTGTTATCAGTACGTTTTTCACTTCGTTGATAAGTACGGCTCCCACCTGCTGCCACTGCCCCAGGTTGAGTGAACTCATATTAATGCGGAAGAGAGAAGCTTGTATGTTTTCCCATTCCCAGCGTTTTTGCTGTTCGCAGCCCAGCAGCTTGATGTCCTGCATACCGTAGATGAGTTGCATCAAATTATTCTGATTGACGGACATCTGTTCAAAGTTCTTCCTGTTCAAGTCGGCCCGCTTGCGCATGAACAGCTTTACCCAACCCATATAGGCTGCGCTGAACAGAATGAAAATGAGGAATATTTTCCAGCTGTATATGGCCAGCACGATACCGAAGATGACTACCGTGAGGGTAGAGAACAAAATATTGAGCACGGACTGGGTGAGGAAACTCTCGATGCGGTTGTGGTCTTCGATGCGGCGTATCAAGTCGCCTGCCAGTTTGCTGTCAAAGAACCTCATGGGCAGCCGCATCAGCTTGGAGAGGAAATCCGAGATGAGCGACACGTTGACGCGCGTACTGATGTGGAGCAGTATACAGCGCCGGATCACCTCAATAAGTGTGCGGCTGAATACCAGCATGAGTTGTGCGACCAAAATGAGCTGTATAAAATTCAGATTCCTGTGCCCTATGCCTTGGTCTACAATGGTTTGGGTGAGAAAAGGGAAGACCAGTTGCAGCAAACTGCCGGCCAGCAGGCCGATGATGAGCTGTATCATCGCCTTTTTGTAGGGACGTACATAGTGAAACAGATACCATAATGACAGCTTTTCATATTTTATGGGTTCCGCTTCATAAAATTGCGGGGTAACATCCAGCAAGAGGGCAATTCCTTTTTCTATTCCGCCTTGTGTGGTACTGATCCAGCATTTTTTCAACTCCTGTTCCTCATATTTCAGCAATCCGTAGGCAGGGTCGGCAATGTAGAACCAAGTTTTGCCCCTTTTCTTTTCTATTTTTATAGAGGACCACGAAATGTTCCTGGTTCCAGTGGATGATGCATGGCAGTTTTGACTGTTGTTTCAGTTTTTCCATTGAAGTGCGTATACCGGTGGCGCGCAGCCCTATGCTGGCTGCCGCTTCACTGATACCTAGCAAGTTAACTCCCGTGCGCTGTATGTATGATTGCTCGCGTAACTGCTGTACGGAGAATGTCTTTCCATAATATTTGGCTATCATTCTCAGGCAGGAGGGGCCGCAGTCCATGCCGTCCAACTGTTTGTAGAATGGAAATTTGCTCATAATTGTCTTTTTTGTTTTACTCTGTTTATCAGCCAGTCGGCTATTTCGTTCATCCTTTCACTTTCGCTCTCAAAGAAGGCGCACAGGTGTTTTTGCCGTTCTATGATGTATTCCCGGTTTGCCAGTAGATCAATGATCTGCCTGTCCAGTTTCACGGGGGTAATTTTTTTTATTTCCTGTGGCGTGAACTCTGCCATGGGCACATGGGCAAAGGTGCATTCCGTCCAGTGGGTTATTCCTCCGGTGATAAGCGCCATGTCGCACAAGGGCAACAGGGCTTGCAGGCGGGGCAGGCGGTAAATGGCTATATTGGGCGGTAATGAAAACAACCGGGTTTCCACCTCTCCATGATTGGTCAGCAGGATGAATTGATATTGCGGATGGATGCTCGCACTCTGCTTTATGGCTTTGTAGAATGATTCCGTATGTGAGGGGGTGTTCACTTTTCTTTCTTCTTCCTCGTCTTCCAGCAAGCCTATAATAACAGTGCGTGAACGGTCTTCTTTTATTTCCGTCAGTTTGTCGATGAAATCGTCGTCTTTTGCACCTTGCGGCAGCAATTTATAAGGAATAGGCGGCAGGGTGACGACGGGCATTTCCGGCATTAGGTCTATCTTTCTGTCGGTTTTGTTTATGGCTATAAACAGATAGTTTATGTCATATTCATTATAGACTTGCTGCTTATCTTGCAGTTGATAGTCCAGCAATGCCAAATGTGGCGTAAACCATCGGAAATCATGTGGATAAATGATGCGTCCTATTCCTTTCCGCAGCAAACCGGTAGTGAAAACGGAGTCGGAGGTATCGGTATAATAGACCTTGTTTCCCCGTTCACTAATCAGGTATGCCAGTCGGGTGGTGGGACATACATTTCCTGCATCCGGTTTTATATCAAAAAGAAATTCAAACATGCCCCGTTTTTCTCATCACATTTCAATTCGTATTATCCTACTACTTTAAAGCCTAATGACGTATATAGATTTTTGCCATCATAATAATATGTTCCTAAGAATTTATCGAAAAGGATGCACACTTCCAGTTCATCGCGCATATAGGCAATGTACTCAAAGAGAGTGGAACGTGACATATCCATCTTTGCTGCAAATTCCTTGGATGTGCCTGTGCACTTGTGCCGGATAAGAAAATCCATATAGAGGATTTTCTTAAGGTCTACTCGTTTCATGGTCTTTGTAGTTTTTTAGGTATGAATAATTAGGGTTATCTTTTAAAAGCTCCAACCAAGTATTTCCCATCTTCACTAGTTAGTTCTAATGTATATTCTCCGGATGGGAAACTGGCTATGGAAATGATAATATAGCTTGTTTGTGCTTGGGGCACTAACTGTTCATACATCACTTCTCCTGTTTGATTACCGGTGATGGTAATTTGTATGTCACAGTCCGGAGATGTGTTTTCAATGTAGATGTTCTGGCCATCGGTGCAGGCTGTGATGGGAATAGATGGCAGGCTTCGTGTATTAACTTTTTCTTGATTGCTATACCACTTCCCATTTATAATAATTTCTGTACTATTACAAAAAGAATACACTTTCTGCACCGATAAACCACTAAGCAATATGGTGAATAATACCATACGCAAACTCCAAATCTTTAATTCTTTAGTTGTTTTCATAATAATATTATTGATGATTGTTATGCTGCAAAGTTATGGATTTAGAATGAAAAACAGATAGACCGGATATGTACGTTATATGGACAATTAAAAAAGAGATAATATGCTAATAATTAGAATATTACCTCTTTGTGCGAATGCGGAATGTGGACAGTTGCTTCCCTAGAACTCCCATAGCCACAGATCCAGTGTCTGTCCTTTGCCGAATGCTCCTATCTTTTGAGTGATACGTTCTTTCAATCTTAATTTTCTTTTAGATACCGAAGTCGATTCTATCCCCAGCAAATCAGCTATTCCCGGATTGGCTATTCCCAACTTGATGAAGCAGCATATCTGCAAATCGCTTTCTGTCAATGAAGGTACAAGAGTGGAAAGCCTTACTATATAATTATCGAATAATAGATTCATTGTTTCCTTTACCTCTTCCCATTGCTCGTCTTTCATGTATTGGGGCTTTGTCTTTAGCCGGTAAAGGACATCTGTCTTTTTTATCAGTTGGTTGCACAGGAATCTTTCACGATCATGCAATCGTTGGTTTTCTTCTCCTAAAAGTCCCAATCTTTCAAGTTCTTTGGACTTTTCATTCAGCGAAGAAGAATATTTATCAATATGTTGCTGCAACATTTTATTCTCTTGTTGCAGGGCTTCATTTTGGCATTTTATTTCAGATAGTACATTCTTTTGCTCCTCCAACTGTTCCTGCGCATCTTTATTCGCCTCCATTTGTTCTGCCAGTTCCTTCATGCGGCTTTGGTTACGACTGATTATTCTCTCATTCTCTTGTCTTTTTAAGGTATTCAGCTGTATTTCTTCTTCATGTCTTTGTATGATATGCTCTTTACGGATTAATTTTCGCTGGTATATATAGATAAGGATAGCTATCAGGCAGAATACCACTACCAATATGATTAGTACATTACGGATGATAGTATTATTTTCTATTTTTAGCTGGTTCTTTTCATTCAATAGTTTTTGCTGGTTATACTTTTCCTGCATATTCATAAGCTCTTTATTTTTATGCAATTTCCAGACAGAATCTTGATAAACTACCATACTATCGCAATATAGGCTCATTTTTTCATAGTCTTTTTTCTCTTTGCTTAGATTATATAAAATTTCATAAGTTGCACAAATCGTTTCCATGCGATTGGAGGATAATGTTTTATTCAGATAATAATAGGCAGAATCTGTTTTATTAATGCGTCTATATATGTCACCAATTACCAAGTAACTTTGTTCTAGCCTTTTTTTAGGGGTAATTCGCTTGTTTCTTTAAGTATTAAAGCTTTTTGGGCATAGGATAGGGCAGGTTGATAATCTTTTGTTTCGGTATATACTCCTGCTAATTCGTTCATTCCATTTATTAATATACCATTATTATGTAGAGTTTCTGCCATTTGTATAGCTTCTTTATAATATTTGATGCTATTATCTAAAATCAAATAATACGGAATATACTTTTCCCAAATCATAATATGCAGAACATATATAATTCTTATTTTCGGATAGTTTCGCATAGTGCAATGACTGTTTAAACATTTGCAATGCATATTCATTCAGCGAATTATATAGGTATATATTTCCTATACTGCTATAAATCAAATGTGCCAGTTGATAGTCTTTCGTCTTTTCTACTTCTTCTATTGCTTTTAAATAGGATTCTTGTGCTTCATTCTTTTTATCAGCTTTTTCATATAATACACCTTTATAATAAAGTACCATTGCTTTCCGTTGGGGATTGTTTTGCTTCATAAAGTAATCATAGGCTATATTAATTAAGGTAGAGTCAGCAAGTTCTTCTTTATAATTCTTATACTTGGCTTGCACTGTTAGCAACGCCCAAGTAGCATTTTGCAATTTGTCCGATACTGCCGGAACTTTCATCCCTTGTAATACACCCAGTGCACTATCCGGATGTTCATACATCACCGCTTCCGCTTGAACCAATTCAAGCAACAACGCTTGTTGAGAAGCATTTTCTTTTTTTTGTGCAGGCAGAAAGGAGTATACTTATTATTATAATAATAAAGTTTCTTTTTATTCCAATTGTTTTTTTCATAGTATTTGCATTTATGTATAGCGAACAAATATAGAAATTAAAAACGATATTGAAAAGATTTTATATCACTATTTACAAAAAAGAGTGATTGATTATAGTTTGCATCCAGTGTTGATAGAAGTATTATGGATCTTAAATATTCAATTTAGTAAGGAGGCATGCCCTCCTTACTATTTTATGTATAAAAACGGCTGTATTATGTATATCTATTTGAATCCACAATATGTGATTAGAAACGAAAATAATTGTTCTTATATCATTGCTAAATCAGCTTTAATTACTGCTAAGCTAGAATATGCCATGGCTTTTGTCAAGCGTAGTTCCACCTTCTATTGGATATATCTTGTCACATATTGGAGAAGGAGAATTAAATGCTTCAATAGAAAAATATAGCAAATACCCTAAATATAAAACCAGACCTGATAGATAAGTTTATTCGAAAAATAATCGATAATCCAGTAAAAGTAGGATGGAATTATAAAGGAGTGACGATTTCTTTTCCCCCGTATCTGCTGACTTCTGTTAAGGAAGAATCGGAGGGAAGTGTTTATACGGATAATGAATTATTTTATACTACAGACTTTATACCTAAACGTCCTTCTGTTCCGCTGAATCTTAACTTTATGATTACAACCCAATGCAGGACGGATTGTATGTATTGCTATGCGGATAGAAACAGGAAGAACGATTTGACAAGTTGGCAAATTATAAAGGTGATAGATGAAGCTCATGATATGGGGGGGGGAATCTGGCTTTGACAGGGAGGTGATATTTTTGCTTTCCCTGATTGGAAGAGGTGATACGAAAAGTGGGGCAATATGGATTCACACCTTTATTGAGTAACTAAAAAATACCGTCTAAAAGAAGGATAGATATTTACTTTTTAAAAG
>ENA-OQKS01000461-OQKS01000461.1-human-gut-metagenome-genome-assembly--contig:-NODE-461-length-11392-cov-3.259476_pt1 | contig 11392 bp, 9 predicted proteins | sample MGYA00242804_ERZ504808 | MGnify/ENA primary metagenome ERZ504808 (study PRJEB26092, sample SAMD00036375) | human gut metagenome | host: Homo sapiens | study: EMG produced TPA metagenomics assembly of...
CGTCGGTTTTTGACATAACATACGACCGTTGCGCCGCACTCGGTCGCCGCACCCAGCCGCCATATTCAATCGCCACGTTCAGCCACCGCAACCGGCGGCATGAATCGTCAACATGGTCGAAACGGCAATCAGAACGAGCTGTTCATCATCTCGTCATAGAATGCGCTTGCAATCCGGGCACACCGGGTAATGCGTGGGGTCAACGCTTCGGCACCCACACCTTGACCGCACAACGCCACAACCGGACGACCCGTCATCTTCGATTCGGCGATACGGTCACGCGACACATAATGCGCGAAACGGTCGGCATCGCCATTGCCACCGTCATCAAGCTTCGTTTCCTCTTCAGGACGTTCCAGAACGGCGGTACCGGTACCCGCATCCGGGTTGGACAGCGGCGAAACCGGATCGTCGGATCCGAACAGGCCATCGAAAATCGCAAATGCCATAATTAAGACTCCTCACACAAGCCGCGATCGCGGCCCCACTGCCTTCCATCATAGCCGAGCCGCATTGCGCCGCCACCCGTGCGCACGAACCGCGCCAACACGGGCATACGCCGATGTTGCGCACGTTCTCAACCAATCGCGGTACGCTTAAGGCTATGACAATTGCAGTTTGCCCCGGGTCGTACGACCCAGTGACCGCCGGCCACCTGGACGTCATCGAGCGTTGCGCGCGCTTTTTCGACGAAGTGCATGTGGTGGTGGCCGTGAACGCGGCGAAGACGCCGATGTTTTCCGAAGAAACCCGTGTTGAGATCATTCGCCAGGCGCTCGCCAAGCGCGGTTGCACCAATGTGAAGGTGGCGTCGACCACCGGCCTGATCACCGACTATTGCACGAAAATCGGTGCGACGGTCATCGTCAAAGGACTTCGGCAGAACGGCGATTACGAGGCTGAGCTGGGCATGGCATTGGTCAACCGCAAACTCGCCGGAGTGGAAACGCTGTTTCTGCCTGCGGCCCCGGACCTGGAGCACATCTCCAGCTCCATCGTCAAGGACGTGGCACGGCACGGAGGCGATGTGACGGGCATGGTGCCCGATTGCGTGATTCCGCTGCTCGGCGAGGCGCTCAAGAACGAAAAGAGAGCATGATGAGTGAAGAGACCAACGATTTCAAGCCGCTTGCTGACGCCGATGACGCCACGTCGCAGCAGCCGGTCACGGCGGCGGCCGATTATCCGGCCACCGGCGCTGTTGCCGGTACCGCAGCGACCAACAATTCCGCAACCGGCAATGCCGCCGACCGTGCTACGGATGAGCCGGCAAAACCCGCGAAATCGTCGAAACCGTCGATTTCCATGTCGGACCTGCCCGACCTTCGTGCCACGTTCGACCCCAACGCACCACTCGACGACAGTTCGGATCGCAGCCGCGACGAATTCACCACCGTCTACGACATCATCGACAGCATCGAAGAGGAATTGGACGAGGCCAAGCCGATTCTGTTCGCGCCGAGCTCGGTGCGCGTGGACCGCGAATCGTTCACCGGCAAGCTCGACAAACTCAAGAAGATGCTGCCAGTGCAGCTGGAACGCGCCTCCGCGCTGATGCGCGAATCGGAACGCCGTCTGGAAAGCGCGCAAACGCAAGCCAACGTGATCATCGCATCCGCGCAGTCGCGTGCCGCCGACACCGTACGCGAAGCCAACGAGCAGGCGCAGTTCCTTGCCGGGCAGGAGAACGTGACGGAACTCGCCAGGCAGAAGGCACGCGGCATTCTCGACCAGGCGCAAGCCAAGGCCGACAAGCTCACGCAGAACGCCGACAAATACTGCATCACCATGATGGAATCGTTGCAACAGCAGGTCGACAAGATCGGCACCGGCGTGCAGGCGGGCCTGAACGTGCTGTACGATCGCCAACGCGAAGCCGGCGCGCATCTGGACCATCTCGATGCGGACGATTATCCGGAAAACTAAGCAAGACGCGTAACACGCGTGGAACGCATAGCAAGAAAGAGCGAAAGACTGAACTATGGCACGTACTGAAGATTCCCCATGGGCCGTTTCCGTGGCGCAGGTGGCCTCGCGTCCGGGGCAAAGCAAGGAGATCGACGCCACTTTCCCCGCGCCGAGCGGCATCGGCGATGAGGTCGTGGGCGTGGACGAAGGCGCGGATGTGAGCGTGGTCGGCTCGTTCGATTCGATCGTCGACGGTCTGATTCTGAACGCGCGTATCAGCGCTCCCGTGCATGCCGAATGCACGCGCTGCCTGAAGCCGATCCAGCGCGATTGGACGGTGAACGTCACCTCCTTCTTCCCGTATGAGGACAAGTCCGCCGCCGGCAAGGGCGGAAAGGCCGGCAAGAACGGCAAGGAAGAGGAAGTGGACATCATCGCCGGCGAGGACGAGGCGGAAGACACGTACCCGCTGCTCGACGGCGGCGCATGGGCCGACCTCGAGGCGCTGCTGCGCGACACGCTGGTCGAGGAACTGCCGCTGCAGCCGTTGTGCAAGCCGGATTGCAAGGGCCTGTGCTCGCAGTGCGGCATCGACCTCAACGAGAACCCCGACCATCAGCATGACATGACCGACATTCGTTTCGCCGCGCTGGAAGGGCTGAAAGCCAAGCTGGAAGGCAAGGAATAAGCCGTTCGGATGGGATGGTCCATCGTTTGTACGGAGCTCACGTTAAGATACTGAACGCTTAAGCTCAATCGTTCGAACGAAATAGAGGAAACACAATGGCACTGCCTAAGTACAAGACCTCGCGCGCGAATACCCATTCTCGCCGCGCAAACTGGAAGGCCAAGGCCGCCCAGACCGTTACCTGCCCGAACTGCGGCGCTCCGACGCTGCCGCACATGGCATGCCCGAGCTGCGGTTCCTTCCGCGGCCGCGTGTACCGCGAGGCTGTCCGCTCCATCCACACCAAGTGAGTGGTTGCCAGATAACGGTATAAAGCATCGAAACCCTGCCATCGACGGGTGGCAGGGTTTCTTTTATTATTATCAAGTGATACGGCGATTGCATTGCGATTTATTTCCGCGTGCGATCGGCGTACGACATACGTTGCTTGCGTAGCAAAACCGCCAGATCAGCTGGCGTCTTGCCATGTGCGCAACGGCCACAACCACAGACCGCGGCGGGCTCGGCCCGCCGCATGAACGGTAAGGAACATCCATGGCCAAAGAGACCAATCAGGACAACGCACAGAACAACACCCAAACCGAAAACGGCAACAATACCAACGCCGGCCGCATCGGCACGTCCATCACCCCCGAAGGCGAGATGACCGCCAATGTGTTGCTCGAGGCACTCGGCACCACAATCGAGCCGGACCTGCTCGTCGAAGCGCTCACCCACCGCTCGTTCTCACACGAGCACGAAGGCGCCAAGAACTACGAACGACTCGAATTCCTCGGCGACGCGGTGCTCGAACTGGTCTCCACGGAAACGCTGTACAAGGTGCATCCCGACATGAACGAAGGCCAGCTGGCCAAAATGCGTGCGAAGGCGGTTTCCGAGGAATCCCTGAGCAAAATCGCCCGTGAAAAACTGCACGTCGGCCCGTACATTCTGCTCGGCCACGGCGAGGCGGAACAGGGCGGCGCGGACAAAAGCTCGATTCTGTGCGACATCGTCGAATCGCTGATCGGCGCGACGTTCATCCAGCACGGCAAAGATCATTTTCTGAACCGTGTCGAGACGGCGCTGAACGACCGCGTCAAAGTATCCGGCGGTCAGCCGTATATCGGTCAGTATCTGAATAAAGCACTGGTAAATGCTGAGGATGAGGCGAAAGCCATGGGAGACGAGTATGTTTCCGTAGAACACCTCTTCCTGGCAATGCTGAAAAACCCAAGCCCGTCCATGAAAAAACTGTTTCAGGAGTACGGCATCACAAGAGAACGTTTCCTGCAGGCATTAAGCACCGTGCGCGGAAACCAGAGAGTTACCACCGACAACCCGGAGGCAACATACGACACCCTGGAAAAATATGGCCAGGATATCGTAGAAAAAGCCAGAAACCAGAAAATGGACCCGGTTATCGGCCGTGATACCGAAATTCGGAACGTTGTCCGTATCCTGTCCCGTAAGACAAAAAACAATCCGGTTCTGATCGGTGAGCCTGGTGTTGGTAAAACCGCAGTCGTAGAAGGCCTGGCCCAGCGAATCGCCAACGGCGATGTACCGGAGAGCCTGAAAGATAAAACCATTTTCTCCCTCGATATGGGAGCCCTGGTAGCCGGAGCAAAATACCGCGGCGAATTCGAGGAGCGTCTGAAAGCCGTTCTGGAGGAAGTCAGAAAGAGCGACGGAAAAATCATTCTGTTCATCGATGAGCTGCACCTGATCGTCGGCGCCGGAAAGACCGACGGCGCGATGGATGCCGGAAACATGCTGAAACCTATGCTGGCACGAGGCGAACTGCACTGCATCGGTGCCACAACGCTGGATGAGTACCGCCAGTACATCGAAAAAGATGCCGCCCTGGAGCGCCGTTTCCAGCCGGTTCAGGTTGATGAGCCGACCGTAGAGGATACGATTTCCATCCTGCGTGGCTTAAAAGAGCGCTACGAAGTTTACCACGGCGTAAAAATCACCGACGGTGCCCTCGTTGCAGCCGCAACCCTTTCGAATCGTTACATCAGCGACCGTTTCCTGCCGGATAAAGCAATCGACCTGGTCGACGAGGCATGCGCTCTGATCAAGACAGAACTGGATTCCATGCCGGCCGAGCTGGATGAGCAGCGCCGTAAGATTCTGCAGATGCAGATCGAGGAAGCCGCACTGAAAAAAGAGACCGACAATCTGAGCCGCGAGCGTCTGGAAACACTGCAGAAAGAGCTGGCTGAGTTAAAGGATACCTTCAATTCTGCAAAGGCACAGTGGGAAAATGAAAAGAGTTCCGTTGAGAAACTGTCCAAACTGCGTGAGCAGATCGAGGACATGAACCGCCAGATCCAGAAAGCAAAGAATGATTACGATCTGAACCGCGCCGCTGAACTGCAGTACGGTGAACTCCCGAAATTACAGCAGATGCTGGAAGCAGAAGAGAAAAAAGTTAAAAATGAAGATCTCTCCCTGGTACACGAGAGTGTAACGGATGAAGAGATTGCCAGAATTGTCTCCCGCTGGACTGGAATCCCGGTTGCAAAACTGACCGAAGGCGAGAGAACTAAGATCCTCGGCCTGGAAGATGAACTTCACACGAGAGTTATCGGCCAGAATGAGGCAGTCACCAAGGTTTCGGATGCGATCATCCGTTCTAAAGCCGGAATCAAGGATCCGACAAAACCGATCGGTTCGTTCCTGTTCCTTGGACCTACCGGTGTCGGTAAAACAGAGCTTGCGAAAACGTTGGCAGAAAAGCTGTTTGATGATGAGAACAACATGGTTCGAATCGATATGAGTGAATACATGGAGAAATACTCCGTCTCCCGTCTGATAGGAGCGCCTCCGGGATATGTAGGCTACGAGGAGGGCGGCCAGCTGACTGAGGCAGTGCGCAGAAAACCATATTCTGTTGTTCTGTTCGATGAGATCGAGAAAGCGCATCCGGACGTCTTCAACGTTCTGCTGCAGGTACTCGATGACGGCCGTATCACCGACTCCCAGGGCCGTACCGTAGACTTTAAAAATACGATCCTGATCATGACCTCCAATATCGGATCCCAGTATCTGCTGGACGGCATTCAGGATGACGGCAGCATCTCCGAAGAGGCGAGAAACCTGGTCATGCAGGATCTGCGTGCACACTTCCGTCCGGAGTTCCTGAACCGTCTGGATGAAACAATTATGTTCAAACCATTGACAAAAGACAACATTGGTCATATCGTAGATCTGTTGCTGAAAGGACTGAACAAACGTCTGGCAGACCAGGAGCTTACCGTCGAACTGAGCCCGGCTGCAAAACAGTTTGTCATCGAGGGCGGCTACGACCCTGTTTACGGCGCCCGTCCATTGAAACGTTTCGTGCAGAAAGAGGTAGAAACCAGCACCGCAAAACTGATCCTTGGCGGTCAGGTCAGCGAGGGCGATACGATCCTTCTGGATGTGGAAAACGGCGGCCTGAAAGCAATGATCAAACCAGGTGTGGAGGTAGTAGACGAATGATGCCGAAAGATCCCGTAATGCTGCTGAGCTATGTCAATACGCAGTTAAGAGATTTTTACCCGTCGCTCGCAGAATTCTGCGCGGTCATGCAGACAGAGGAATCCGATCTGCGGGAAAAACTGGCGCTCATCGACTATGAGTACGATGAGAAAACGAACCAGTTTGTATAAGAATAACCAGGCCCTGAAAAAAAATGGCGGAAAAAGGCGTTCCGTATGTGGAAAAAACACATACGGGGCGCCTTTTTTACGCAAAGCGTGTTTCTTATAACTGACAGGAAAAATCATATCTATAATAGAAGAAATGTGGTAAAATGGAGGAAAAGAAAATCCGCTGAAAATGGGGAAACAGCGGATCTGGAGAAGGAGGAAACAAATATGTATTTTGGTGTACAGATGTATGGGGTATCCAAAGAATGGAAACAGGATCCCGAAGGATTTTTAAAGAAAATCTATGAGGCAGGCTACCGCCAGATCGAGCCGTGTCTCGGATTCCGTGTTGATGCCAGGGACTACGGTTTCTGGATCCCGGAGGATCTGGAGCAGGCAATGCCGCTGCTTGCAAAATACCACATTGAGGTTCATGCGGTCCACATTTTCCTGGATGAATACCACTATGAAAGAGAACTTGCCATTCTTACAGAACTGGCGCAGAAATACCACATTTCCTGGTTTGTCGTAAAGAGCCCGGCACGCCTGACAAAAGATGTTCTGGACGAAACCGCTGCAAGATACCGCGAACTGGCAGAAGAACTGGAAAAAGCCGGAGCAGGTCTTCTGATCCACAACGAAAAAGAAGATATCTGTATCCGCGTGAATGGAAAAACAGCGTACGAATATCTCCTGGAAGCCTGCGGTGAAAAAGTCGGAGCAGAAGTAGATGCCGGCTGGATGTACTGCGGCGGCGTCGACCCGGAAGAGTTCCTCTGGGCGCATGCGGACCGAGTCAAAGCCGTTCATTATAAAGATATGAAAATCACCGGCCAGGAAGCGCCGCTTGGAAAAGGCATGGTTGATCTGAAAGCCTGCTTCCAGTTCGCCCGTGCAAACGGTGCACTGCAGATTGTGGATATGGATGCGGCAACACTGGAGGATACCTGCCGCGCCGGAAAAATGCTCTCCGGATGGACAGGGGACAGAGACAACACCGACAGCATTCTCTGCACGATGGATGTGGAGACCGGAGAAGAAACCGTGCTGCATGAGTTTCCGGGAATCATCGAGGCACCGAACTGGCTGAACGATGGAAACACCCTGCTTTATAATGCGGATGGAAAAATCTACCGCTATGAGATCGACAAAGACCATGTGGAGCAGGTTGATACCGGTTTCTGCGTGCAGTGCAACAATGACCACGTTCCGTCACCGGACAACCAGCTGCTGGCGGTAAGCTGCATGCCGCCGGAACTCACAGATGGAACGTATGAATCCCACATCTACGTGCTCCCGATGACAGGCGGTGAACCAAAAGACCTCACCGGACCGGGTCTCAGCTATCTGCACGGCTGGTCGCCGGACGGAAAAGAGCTTGCGTACTGTGCCTTCCGCAAAAAGCCGGAGGAGGAGACTATGCGCATTGAGATCTGTACGATTCCATCAGACGGCGGCGAGGAAACCTGCCTGACGGACGGCAAGGGCTACAACGACGGTCCGGAGTATTCACCGGACGGAAAGCACATCTGGTTCAACAGCACCAGAAGCGGTCTGATGCAGGTATGGCGGATGAACCGTGACGGCAGCGGTCTCACCCAGATGACCGATTTCGATGCCAACAACTGGTTCGGCCACGTTTCGCCGGATGGAAAACACGTCATTTACCTGACCTTCGCTAAAGGTGAGCTGGAACCGAATGAGCATCTGCCGAACATGTATGTATCGCTTGGAATGATGGATTATGACGGACAGAATAAGAAAAAACTGCTGGATCTTTTCGGCGGCCAGGGCAGTATCAACGTCAACTCCTGGGCACCGGACAGCCGTAGAATTGCGTATGTGAAATATGTGCTTCATCACAAATAAAGGAATATCTTAAGAAAATCTGACGGGACCGTAAAAATTCATGGAAGTATTGTAGAAAAACGTTAGAAAGTATTTTAGCGGAAATGCACAAGAATTCTTACGTAATTTTTACGGCCCGTTGACTCTTTTTCTGACACACGTATAATGAAAGTAACAAGAGAAACTGCGGCCCCTGGCGGCTGCAAAACAATCAAAAGGAAAGGAGGATTTGTGTTATGAAGAAAACGAAAAAAATGCTTTCGTTTGTACTGTCCATGCTTCTGATCGTGACGATGTTCCCAACCATGGCATTCGCAAAAGAGGAAGCCAAAACGTGGAAGTTCGGAGAGCTTTCGCTGAAAGCAGGCGACGTTCTCGGCAAAGATACGGAGATTAAAAATGATGCAGAGAACAGAGAAATCCGAATACTTTCAGAAAAAACAAATCCGGATGAAAAGAAAGATCAGAAAGATGACAAAGAAAGAATAAAAACAGAAAAAGAGGCTGTGATCGCAGCGGCGGCTTCCTGGAATCTGAAGGATCTTACGGAAAAGGCCAAAAAGGCTCCGGCAGATTATCTGCTTAAAAATGCAGACAGCTGGAACGGAAGCTGGATTGTAACAAAGATCGCAGAAACGGAAACAAAAGATGCCATTGAAATCCAGATAAGAACCTATGAGTACGCAGCTGTAACAGAAATCCAGGGCATACCGAAAGAAATCCCGGGAACCACCGCACTGACGGGCAAAGCAGTTCCAGAAAATGCAGATCAGAAACAGATCACATGGGAAATCACGGATGCCGGAATGACAGGTGCTGTTTTAGACGGCACAAACCTGAAAGTAACGAATGCCGGAACCGTAAAACTTCTGGCGACAATCAAAGACGGAAAGAAAACCGGCGTTGACTTCACACAGGAATTCACTGTGATTGTAAAAGCCGCAGATTACACCAAAGTAACAGAAGCACTGGCGCTGATCCCGGAGGACATGGGCCGGTATACAGAAGAAAGCGCGGCAGCTGTTCAGAAAGCAAAAGATGCGGTAAAAGAGAACCTGCCATCAGCTGAACAGGAAACCGTAAATGGTTATGCGGCAGCCATTCAGACAGCAGTAAACGCACTGACGCTTCTTGGCGCAGATTACACAGAAGTTGATGCAGTACTTGCCAAAGTTCCGGGAGATCTTTCTATCTATACGGAAGAGAGCGTGGAAGCACTGAATGCAGTCATCGCATCCATCGACCGCACCAAAACGATAGAAGAGCAGCAGGCAGTTGCTGCTTATGCGGAAGCACTGGAGAATGCAATTGCAGCACTGGTACGCAAACCGGTTCCGGCAGATTATCAGGGAGTGGAAGAACTCCTGGGAAAGATTCCGAAAGACTTATCCATTTATACCGAAAAGAGTGTAAAAGCACTGAATGCGGCAAAAGAAGCCATTGTATGGGATCTGGATGACAGCAGACAGGAGGAAGTCGATCAGTTTGCAGAAAACCTGAAAGCAGCTCTTGACGGACTGACCCTGAAACCGGCGGACTACAGCACCGTAGACGCGGCTCTTGCCAAAGTTTCGAATGATCTGAGTATTTATACGGAAGAAAGCATTCAGCCGCTTCAGACAGCGATCAACAGCGTAGAAAGCGGAAAAACCATTCTGGATCAGGCAGAAGTAGACGGCTGGGCAGTAGCAATTGAAAATGCACTGGCAGGACTGCAGGTTCGGAAAGCAGATTATTCCAAAGTAGAGGAAGCCATCAAAAAGATTCCGGCGGACCTCAGTCTGTATACCGATGCGTCTGTAAAAGCACTGGAAGATGCAAAGAACAGCGTCGTAACCGAGCGGCCGGTCACAGAGCAGGAGAGCGTAGACGGTTACGCAAAAAAGATCGAGGCAGCGATTGCCGGCCTTACGTATAAAGATGCGGACTACAGCAAAGTAGATGCCGCAGTGAAGAAGATTCCAAACGATCTGAAGAAATACACGGACGAGAGCGTAAAAGCAGTCAATGATGCAAAAGCAGCGATTGTACGCGGAAAGAATATCACGGAGCAGAAGATGGTGGATGGTTATGCGGCAGCGCTGGAAAAAGCGATTGCCGGCCTGAAACAGAAACCGATGACTGCGCAGAATCTTCCGAAGATTACCAAAGGAGTCAATCAGTCAGGTATGCAGGGCAAGGAGCTTTCCTTCACCGCAGATTTTGAAGCAAAGGATCTCAAAAAGGTTCTCATCGACCAGAAAGAGATTGATGCGAAGAATTATGTGACGGCTGGAAAAGAGAATACGCAGGTTACGCTGAAGGCCGAGTATACAAAGAGTCTGGCAGAAGGCAAGCATACGATTTCGATCGTTTCAAGCAAGGGCCAGGCGGATACCGTATTCTATCTGAAGAAAGCAACAAAGAGTCCGGACACGGGAGACCGCACACAGGTGATGCTGTGGGTGATCCTGCTCGGCGTTTCTGCAGCAGCAGTGGTCGGAGCAGTTGTTTATCGTAAACGTGAGAAATAAGAGTTGAAAGGGAAGGGGCGCCGGAAGGCGCCTTTTCTTTTGGACGGTTTTGGATAGATTGTAAATAGTCAGATAAAATACGAAATATGCAGAATTAACTATATTTTTCTAAAAATAAGAAAATTCGAAAAAAGGTGTTGACTTTTGCTTTTGGCGGTGTTATTATAACTAAGCTGTCAGCGAGAGCTGATGCGAATGAGTTCCTTTGAAACAGAAAAACCTAGTTCGGAGCCGGGTGGCTGCCGCAGGTTGCAAAAACTGCTTCGAAAAAACTTGAAAAAAGTTCTTGACAAAAGCAAATGAGTTTGATAAAATAAACGAGTTGCTGATCGAGAGAACAGCAAAGAAGTTCGAAAGAGCTTCAAAAAATAAATTAAAAAAAGTTCTTGACTAAACGAAAAGTTCTGTGATAAAATAAACAGGCTGATCCGAGTCGGAACAGCAAAGATCCTTGATAATTAAACAGTGAAACACATCCTCGAAAGTTCTTGAATAAGTAATTCAAAACGATCGAAAGATCCTTTAAAACAGTAAAAGGGATAAATTAGCTAGTATGTTGTATTTTGAACTTGGAACAAATCTTTTATCAGAGAGTTTGATCCTGGCTCAGGATGAACGCTGGCGGCGTGCTTAACACATGCAAGTCGAGCGAAGCGGTTAAGTTGATTTCTTCGGATTGATTCTTGACTGACTGAGCGGCGGACGGGTGAGTAACGCGTGGGTGACCTGCCCCATACCGGGGGATAACAGCTGGAAACGGCTGCTAATACCGCATAAGCGCACAGAGCTGCATGGCTCGGTGTGAAAAACTCCGG
>ENA-OQKS01000462-OQKS01000462.1-human-gut-metagenome-genome-assembly--contig:-NODE-462-length-11371-cov-3.893899_pt1 | contig 11371 bp, 4 predicted proteins | sample MGYA00242804_ERZ504808 | MGnify/ENA primary metagenome ERZ504808 (study PRJEB26092, sample SAMD00036375) | human gut metagenome | host: Homo sapiens | study: EMG produced TPA metagenomics assembly of...
GTAGGCCGCGGCCTGCTGCTTGGACTGGGAGACGACCGCGAGTGCGGAGCCGCCGTCTTCAGCGGAGACCTCGTCACCTTCGTTCCACTGGCGGGAGCGTGGGCCACGCGCCAGTTGCCGGCCTGGTCAGGAGCGCCGTTCATGAGGTTAACCGGCATCCATGCGCCGATGGTGAGAGTGGCGATGTCGCCTTCGTTGAGCGCACGGTTCCAGTCGTCGGACCAGTTGGCGATCTTGGTGTCGACGAGGTCTTCGTCGATGAGCTTCTGCTGGAATTCGATGTACTTCTTCATGCCGGCATCGTTGGTCATGTCGATGGTAATCTTCTCCCCGTCGACCTTCCACGGCTGGGCGCCGGCCTGCCAAGCCTGCGCGGTGAAGGGCTGGTATTCCATGGAGGAGCCAGAGTTGTTGGTCATGTAGGAGCCAGCGGCCTTGACCTTCTTGGCGGCCTCATAGTAGTCGTCCCAGGTCTTGATCTTGGTGCCATCGACGCCGGCCTTCTTGAAGACCGCGTCGTTGTAGAAGAACACTTCAGGGCCGGAATCAATCGGCAGCGCGTAAGGCTTGTTGTTGTACTGCAGCTTGTTCCACGGGCCTGCGGAGAAGTCGTCGGCAATCTTGTCCGCACCGAACTGGCTCAGGTCGGCGAGGTCACCGGTGACGGCGAACTGGGTGACGGTCGGATCTTCAAGCATCACTACGTCCGGGGCGCCCTTGCCTGCGGCGATGGCGTTGCTCAGTGCGGTCTGGGTGTCGGAGGCGGTACCGGTGTTGTTGAATTTCACGGTGATGCCGGGGTTGGCCTTCTGGAAATCTTTGATCAGGTTGGTCATAGTGTGGCCGGTGTCCCAGCCCCAGAACACGATCTCGGCTTTGTTGGCGTCTCCCGTGCTGCCCTTGCTGGCGTTGTCGGATCCGCCGCCGCAGGCCGCCAGACCGATGAGGGTCGCAGCTGCGGTCAATGCCGCGAGAGCCTTCTGTGTGGTGCGCATGTTTCCTCCTTCAGGTGCCGACCGGCTTCGAAACATTGGCTAGATGGTGTTCATCCGTGCCGGACGTTTCTCTTCTGAGTCTCTGGTGCGGCCGCCTTGTTCTTGACGGCGTTCCCGGCTTCCAGACTTTCCTTGTCTGGGTTCCTCAGACTTCCTCCCTCTTTTGGTACATCGGTGTATCATCAGCTAAACCGACAATCGCCAGCTTCGCGATGCTTCCGGTGTCCATTGAGTTCGGCCGCCTTCGTCGGCCTTTGTTTCTCACTGGTACAGCCGTGTATCAGTAACTCATATGGTACACGGCTGTACCAATAAGTCAAATCGTTATGCGGTGTCGCTAGAGCTGAATCGCTTAATATGTTGCGAGATTCGGCGTTTCCCGATGTCGCTCCGTCAACGGCCGCTTCCGTGCATGGCCGTTCCGCGGCGCCCGTGGCGTCAGCTGGCGTCGCGGTCGCCGGCCGCGCGTCCCGAAAAAACGTTGTGGACAAGTCGGTGTATTACTGGGGATTGTTTTTCCGATGGATTCCCCGGTATTGGCTGGGATTGGAAAGCAACGGACCACAGACCACGGATTACAGGCCCAGGAACAGCTCGTGGATGCGGGTGTCTTCGGTGAGTTCGGGATGGAACGCGGTGGCGAGAATCTTGCCCTGACGCAAACCGACCACATTGCCGTCGACCGACGTTTCGACCGTGGCCCGCTCGCCAACCTCAGCCACGAACGGTCCACGGATGAACACCAGCGGGAAATCCTTCAGCACGATAGACTCGGAAGCGGCACTTTCCGGAACGTGCTCCCCCGACGCAACCGGAACGGCGGAATCGCCAGTAGCGGAACCGAAATCGGCAGTGGCAGCAAACGAACCAAGCTGACGGCCGTACGCATTGCGACGCACGACAGCGTCAAGCGCGCCAAAGTAGACGTTCGAATCGTTATCCAGCTTGCGAGCCAGCAGAATCATGCCCGCGCACGTGCCAAACACCGGTTTCCCGGCGGCGATATGCGCTGCGATCGGCTCAAACAGGCCGGTCGAACGCAACAACTTGCCTTGCGTAGTGCTTTCGCCGCCAGGCAGAATCACGCGGTCGATCGAATCGTCGAAATCCTCGGCGGCACGCAGCAGTTTCCACGGCGCGCCAAGCCGATCCAGCATCGCTGCATGCTCGGCGAACGCGCCTTGCACCGCAAGAATGCCAGTCACGCCATGCTGCGCGGAAGCCGCACCTTCGGCAACGTCGGACGACTCTTCCTTCGAAATGTATTCAACGGCAACAACCATCGGATCTCCTTACCCAAACCATCGAGACCATCACGAATCACGCGAAACGCAATCATGCGAAACAGGCGGCATAAGGCGACCGATAGTTGCTCCCCATCCGCCCGCAATACGTGAAATTACAGCAAAATCACAGCGAAATCACTCGCCACGCGCCGCCATGATGGTTTCGATCTCGTCTTCGTTGATGCCGACCATGGCCTCGCCGAGGTTCTCGGAAAGGCGGGCGAGCAGGTCGGCATCCTGCCAATTGGCGGTGGCCTGCACGATGGCGGCGGCACGCTTGGCCGGGTCTCCGGACTTGAAGATGCCGGAACCGACGAACACACCTTCGGCACCCAGTTCCATCATGAGCGCGGCATCGGCCGGAGTGGCCACGCCACCGGCAGCGAAGTTGACGACCGGCAGACGACCGTTGTCGTGCACATACTTGGCGAGATCGTACGGCACGGCCAGCTGCTTGGCGGCCTCGTACACCTCGTCGTCGCGAAGGGAGACGAGTTCGCGGATCTGCTTGTTCATGGTGCGCATGTGGCGCACGGCCTGGATCACGTCGCCGGTGCCCGGCTCGCCCTTGGTGCGGATCATGGACGCGCCCTCGGCGATACGGCGCAGCGCTTCGCCCAGGTTCTTCGCGCCGCACACGAACGGCACGTCGAACTGGTTCTTGTCGATGTGGTACACGTCGTCGGCGGGGCTCAGCACTTCGGATTCGTCGATGTAGTCGATTTCGATGGCCTGCAGAATGCGGGCTTCGGCAACATGGCCGATACGAACCTTTGCCATGACCGGAATGGACACGGCTTCCTGAATGCCCTTGATCATGGCCGGATCGCTCATGCGGGAAACGCCGCCGGCAGCACGAATATCGGCCGGAATACGCTCGAGAGCCATCACCGCGCATGCGCCCGCGTCCTGTGCGATCTTCGCCTGCTCCGGGGTGGTGACGTCCATGATCACGCCACCCTTGAGCATCTGCGCCAGATTCTTGTTCAGTTCGTTCCTGTTGTTGGCCATCGCCAGCCTTTCGTCGAATCGTATTCCACCCTGCTGCGGAGCGGATATCTCTTGACACAGATACTAACGATTTTTCGTTACAAAATCATGTGAACTGAATATTTGCACGTCTTAAAAAGTTGCTTTTCCTAAATTCTGACTACCATTTTCATGATTGTTTCATTTTCTTACGATTTCGATTCTGCCGACGATTCCGCAATTTCATTCGCTTTTCTTGCCTGATATGCGCCATTCGCTTTCGATTCGCGCGCACGGCTCCTTTCGACCGCGCTTTCGATGCACGCTATAAGAAATACGAATGACGCATGATTTTCATACGACCACATTGCGGACGGGGGTGCAGATGGATTCGCGTATTGCGCACTACATACGCAGTATGCGATCAGCGATGCGCATGGTGGAATCGCGGTGCGAGACGAGCAGCACCGCGCTCCCCTGCTGCGCCAACGCGTCAATCGATTGCAGAATCACGGATTCGTTGTAGGCGTCGAGGCGACTCGTCGGCTCATCGAACAACACCAGCGACGCGTTGCGCAGGAAGACGCGAGCCAGGCCGATGCGTTGCCGTTCACCCTCTGAAAGCCGCCCGCCCAACTCGCCGACGGAGGTATCAAGACCCTGCGGGAGCGAGTCGACCAGTTCAAGCGCGGAAGCCTTGGCGAGCGCGGCGCGCAGCACGTCATCACCGACAGAAAGGGGCGTCCGGGTGGAAAGCGCGGAATCAGCGGCATTCCACGAAACGGGAGGAGCGGGCGGGGTAAGAAGCGCTCTGCCGGAAGTCGCGGAATCGTCCGGATCGCCAGCATTATCAGCATTACCAGCCGTATCCGCACCGCCCATATCGCAGGCCATGAGCAGGTTTTCACGGATAGTGCCGTCGAACAGGTACGTTTCCTGTCCCATCATCGTTTGCACGCGACGGCGATGATGCGCGTCGATCTGCGGCAGTGGCACCTCGGACAGGGCGACTAAGCCGGATTGCGGGTCCCAGTAACGCATGAGCAGCTTCAGCAGGGTCGATTTGCCGCGGCCGGACGGGCCTTGGATGCCGAGGATGCCGTGTTGTGGTATGCCGAACGAGACGTGGCTGAGGATTGGCTCGGCGGACGACTCGGGGGCATCCGCATCGCTTCCGGAAGTTGGAGCCTCGCCCGAATTGCCGTAGCCGAACGTGACGTCGTGCATGGACATGCCGTGGTAGCGCGGCAGGAAATCGCCCCGCTCCTCCACTGCGGGGGTTTCGTCCATCAGCGCGAACAGGCGGCGGGCGGCGGCAAACGTTTGCGTGAGATTGGCCGGCAGCGCGCTCAACGCGAGCGTCGGACCGAACGAGCTGGCCAGCAGCACGAAAGCGGCGGTCAGGCGGGCGGCGGGCGCGGAAATGACGGTTTGGATGGTCGCAGCGGCAGCGGAAGCGGCGGAAGCGATGGGCATCGTCGTACCGGACGTGACCATCGCCAGCAATGCCGCGATGGCAGTGAACAGTACGACCAGCACCGCGCCGAAGCCTGCGAAATCGCCATTCTTGGCACTCAGCCGGGCGCGGCGGCTCCAGAGCGAGCGCGTGCGTGACGCGATGCCGGCAAGCCGCGCATGGCCTTGGCCGAATCGGATGATTTCGTCGAGACCGCGCATATCGTCGAGCATTTCGTCATCAAGTTGGGCGGATTCGCGGCGAATATCCCCACCGAGACCGCCTACCGCCGTGGCGAAGAGTTTCGGCAGCACGATGCCGACGGTCAGGTGCGCGATGACCAGCGTGACAGCGATCGCAGGGCTCAACGTAAGCAATGCGACCGTGTAAAGCACGGTGGTCGCGATGGCGATGACAACCGGCGAAATGGTGTGCGCAAAGAAGATTTCCAGCAGTTCGACGTCGGTGGTGACCAGCGCGATCAGGTCGCCTTTGCCTTTGCCGGACAGTTTGGCGGGCGCGAGGCGACGCAGCGCGGCAAACGTTTTCGACCGGAACAGCGCGAGCAGGCGGAAGGCGACATTGTGGTTCATGTACTGTTCGGCGTAGCGCATGCCGCCGCGGATCAGTGCGCAGATAATCATGGCTGCGATTGCCGCAGGAAGGCTGAGATTCCAGACTTTTGCGCCAGCTGCGGCGAACAGCGCGGCGACGCCGAAAACCGGCAGGAACGTGGCGGCGAGGTGGCCGAGGATGCCGCACGCGCAGGCGATGGCCATGGGTTTGCGCAGTGGGCCGACTTCGCGCAGCAAGCGGGCGATGACTTGGGTTGTTGGCATGTCCGATTTGGCGCCACTGGCGTTCGATTCGGCGGAACCAGACATCCGAGACACGGCAAACGCACCAGACGCATGAGTCATACGCGATACGCGCGGCGCGACGCGACCAGACAATCCCACCCGTTCCACGCTTTCCTGCGCCCGGAACAGCTTGGCATACGTGCCGTCCGCGGCCATGAGATCGTCATGCGCGCCCTGCTCGACGACGACACCCCCATCAAACACTACGACATGGTCCGCGTCGGCCGCGTTCGCCATGCGGTGCGTGACCATCAGCACGGTTGCGCCGGCGTCGGCGAGCGCGCGAATCGTTTGCAAAATCAACGTTTCGCTGTCCGCGTCGACGCTGCTGGTCGCCTCGTCGAAAATATAGACGGCCGACCTGCGCAACAGTACACGGGCGATCGCAATGCGCTGTTTCTGCCCGCCGGACAGATTCGCGCCGTCCTGCGTGATCGGCATATCGAGTCCTCGCGATTGCGCGCGCACGAAATCGTCGATATGCGCGGCTTCCAGCGTCTGCCACAGCTCGTTGTCGGTGGCGTCGGCGCGGGCCATGAGCAGGTTGTCGCGCAGGGTGCCGGCGAACAGGTGGCTGTGCGCGGAGACGATGGAGATTTCGCGGGTGAGCGATGCTGCGGTGAGGTCGCGGATTTGGTGCGATTTCAGGGTTTCACTGTCATCCGGCGCCGCACTGCTTAACATAGCGCCCAGCACTTCGTCCTGCATTCCGGATGGCATTTCGGACAGCAGCACATCGCCTTCATATCCGACAAGCGTGCCGGCAAGCAGCTGGACGGCTGTGGACTTGCCGGAACCGGATGGCCCGACGATCGCAGTGACTTCGCCGGGCAGCGCACGGAGGGCCACGTTGCGCAAGGCGTAGCGCGTTTCGCGCGCGTCACCCGCGCCGCCGCCCTCATCAACGCTGTCCACATCCGCGTTCCGCATATCGGAATGCGATGTGGACGATATACGACGGGGACTCGCAACACCGGCACCCGCAGACCCGGCAGCGTCAGGCCCCGCACCAGCAGCACCCCCAGCATCCACATCCGCGTCCGCATACCGGTACGAAACACCACGAAACTCCACGCCGACACCACGCCCGGAAGCCCCGAATTCCGGCAGTTCCTTGCTGCCATGCTCCGGTTCGGGCGCGTCGAGCAGCGCGAAAATACGTTTCGTGGACGTCATGCCGTTCATCGCAACGTGGAAATACGAGCCGAGCTGTCGCAGCGGAATGAAGAAATCGGCGGCTAGCAGAATCGTCAGCAATACCGCGGCGATCGGCGTCAAACCAAGCGGCAGCACGCCGGACAGCGCGAAAACGCCAGACGGCGAGAGCGAGCCGGATACGAATCGCCATACCGCAACGCCGATGCCGGCGGCCGCGCCACCGTACGCCACGGCATCCATCGCCGTGAGCGAACGCAGTTGGATCTGCAGCACGTTCATGGTCATCACGCGGAACTGTTCGGCCTTCTCGTCCATGACTCGTGCGGCGCGCTCGTCCGCGTCGAAGGTTTTCAGCGTCTCAAGTCCCTGCAGATTGTCGAGGAACGCGGCGCCCATATCCGTGTATTTGCCCCAGTATTTCTTGAATACGCGGGCAGCACGCATCGCCACCATGCCGACGATGAGCACGATGAGCGGCGCGCAGGCGAGCAGCGTCGCGGCGGTGGGCAGGTCGATCGGCGCAAGCACGGCGAACAGCGTGATGGGGGCGAGCACGGCGTAGCACAGTTGCGGCAGGAACAGTTCGAAGAAGCTTTGGATTTGTTCGATGCCTTCGCCCGCGGACTGCACCACGCCGGCGGTGCGCACGCGCTGCGCGTAGGACGGGCCGAGCGCGAGCATCTTATTGAACAGTTTCTCACGCAGCGCGAGTTTGACGCGTTCGGCGGCCTCGCTACCGAAACGTGCGGCGGCGCGAATGGTGACGAATCGCACGACCGCGGCAATAAGAATAATGACGATGCAGGGCGCGGTGGCGGACGGTACGGGCGCGAACAGCGGTTGCAGCATACGCACCACAGCCACGGCGAAGGCGATGTTGGCCACGAGGCCCAGCCATTGGCAGGCGACTTTCGCCGCGATCAATCGACCGACGCCGTCAGCCAAGGAAAACAGCCGCTTGTCGAACATCATGCCCCTTTTCCAATCGTTTGCAATCCCGCCATCCGCTCCAAGCGTATCGGGCATACCGACGAAAGGCAATGACGGAACGGCAATCGCAGAAAATCGTCGGAAAAATATAGAGAACCATCAGAACTCGCAAGCAAATGCACAACAGCAAAACCACAGAAAACCAAGGGAACGGCGAAAAGTGAGGCGGCTGAATGTTCGCCGTTGAGCAAACAGCCTAGGCGCAAGGGGTAGTTGCGCCAAACTTGAGTGTACACGGAACATGTTGTGGTTCGCAACGTCACTCCGCCCAGTTTTGCCGCATTTTCCACCGTTTTCGCCCGTAAGGGCCACCCCTCTCGAACCCGTCGCGCAACCCGTTGGACACCCTGCGATCGAACGCGTCAAACCTTTTTTCGAGATGATGCATCCGTGTACCAATCCCCCGTTCCGTTGACGTTTCGTGCCACTTTGTCAGTTCAAACAAACCCGTCGCCGTATTTCTTGTTGTTTCTTACAATGCGGACTTACGTCACCGTAACTTACGATATGCGAGGCGCGACACAGGACGCGAAAAGCACGTCACCGATCACCGCAATCGCAGCGATCGCATATATCGCAAAACCCACGAAAACCGCGGAAACGCAAGAAAAGAGAACACTTCATGCTCACCGAGTACACGACCCCGGGCGCATCCGTCGAAGTACGCGACGACGAATCCATCTACTCCCTGCTTACCGAACGCATCAAGCGCACCGGCGAAGACACCGTGATCGCGGAACGCAAAACCGCTCCGGGCCAGTGGACCAAGATGACGACCGGCGAATTCCACAAGAATGTGCTCTCCGCGGCCAAAGGCCTGATCGCGTTCGGCATCGGCAAGGGGGATGCCGTCACCCTCTTCTCCACCACCCGTTACGAGTGGGGCGTGCTTGATTTCGCACTGGCCGCAATCGGCGCGGTCAATGTGCCGATCTATGACACCGATTCCGCGGCGCAGGCCGAACGCATTCTCAACGATTCCAACGTGAAGCTCGCCATCGCCGACGATCGCGAACGCTTCGACCGTCTTGATTCCGTGATTGGCCGCTGCCCGTCTCTGAAGCATATTCTGATGCTCGACGCCAATGCCATGGGCGCGCTGGAGGGATTGGGCGTCACCGTGTCCGACGAAGAGCTGGATGCGCGTATCAAGTCGGTTCGTGCCGACGATCTGGCCACCATCGTGTACACGTCCGGCTCCACGGGGGCACCGAAGGGTGCCGAGCTGTCGCATCGCAATTTCGTGTCGATCACGCGTGCCGGCAGCCTTGCGCTGCACGAGATGATTCTTGAAGACCATCCGCGTCTGCTGCTGTTCCTGCCGCTCGCCCACTGCTTCGCGCGCTTCATCCAGTACGCGTCGATCGCTTCCGATGACGGCGTGGTCGGCTATCTGCCGGACACCAAGACGCTGCTGCCGGATGTGCGTTCGTTCGAGCCGACGTACCTGCTGGGCGTGCCGCGCGTGTTCGAGAAGGTGTACAATGCGGCTTCCCGCAAGGCCGGCATGGGTTGGAAGGGCCGCCTGTTCCTCAAGGCCGCCGAATCCGCGCGCGACTGGTCGCGCATGCAGCAGGCTGGCGAGAAACCGACCATGAAGCAGACCGCCGAACACCTGTCGTATGAGGCGTCCGTATACCACACCGTGCGTGGCGCGTTGGGCCCGCGTATCCGTTATGTGGCGTGCGGTGGCGCTCCGCTGGACGTGTCGCTGGCGCATTTCTTCAATGGCATCGGCCTGCCGATGATCCAGGGCTACGGTATGACGGAAACCGCGGCGCCGTTTGCCGCGACCCGCGTCACGGACAATGCGATCGGTACCGTCGGCCAGCCTGCGCCGGGATCGTCCGTGCGTATTTCCGACGATGGCGAGCTGCAGGTCAAGGGACCGAACGTGTTCATGGGTTACCACAATCTGCCGGAGAAAACGGCCGAGGTGTTCACCGAGGACGGTTGGCTGCGCACCGGCGATCTTGCGTCGATCGACGATGAGGGTCGTATTACGATTACGGGCCGCAAGAAGGACATCATCATCACCGCCGGCGGCAAGAACGTGTCGCCGATTCCGATGGAGCAGGAGATTGCGAAGTGTCCGATTGTGGAGCATGCCGTGGTGGTGGGCGATAATCGTCCGTTCATCGGCGCGCTGGTCACGCTCGATCCGGAAGGATTGGCGGCCTGGCTGCCGTCCGTGGGCCTGTCCGCGGATACGCCGCTTGACCGCGTGGCGGCTACCGCCGCCGTTCATGACGAGATTCAGAAGTATGTGGACAAGGCGAACGCGACGGTTTCGCGCGCCGAATCCGTGCGTAAGTTCGTGGTGCTGGATGCGCAGTTCACGCAGGAGAACAAGTGCCTGACGCCGTCGCTGAAGGTGGTGCGTCCGGCAGTGAACCGCGTGTTCGCCGACGTGATCGACCAGCAGCTGTACGCCGGCAAGCGCTGAGCCGCACATAGGTAAACAAAAACAGCACGGCGGGGAACGCTGCGTACAAAAGTACGTCAACTTCCCCGCCGTGCTGTTTTTTAAGCGCACCCCGTATCGCTGAGATAACGCGTGCGGTAACAGTGCGGCAGGAAACGCCGGCGTACGAAGGTACGTCAAGTTTCCCTGCCGTGCTGTTAACGCTCCGTTATTTCAGTGACGGTTGTTGAGGCGGTGGTACATTTCGCTCAGCTCCAGCTCCTTCTCGAACTGGCGGGCGTTGGTGTTCTCGTCGATGACGGCGAGTTCGACGCCGGCGATGCGGGCGAAGTCCTCCCAAGCCTCACGACCGACGGACGTGGTCATGCAGGTGTGGTGGGAGCCACCGGCGGTGATCCAGCACTGCACGGCGGTCTTCAGGTCCGGCTTCGGCTTCCACACGGCGCGGGCGCACGGCAGGTTCTTCAGGGAGCCCTGCGGTTCGACGATGGTGACCTCGTCCATGAGCAGGCGGAAGCGTTCGCGCTCGTCGGCCATGGAGACCACGACGGCGTCGGCCGGCTTGCCGGAGAACACCAGACGGACCGGGTCGGACTTGCCGCCGATGCCCAGCGGGTAGATGGCCAGCTTCGGCTTGGCGATGGTGCCGATGGACGGGGAGACTTCCAGCATGTGGGAGCCCATGTCGAACTCGTTGCCCGGCACGAAGTTGTAGGAGTAGTCCTCCATCAGGGAGGCGCCACCCTCAAGGCCGTAGCCCATCACGGCGCCGATGCGCACCAGCACGGAGGTCTTCCAATCGCCTTCGGCGGAGAAGCCCCAGCCGTACTCGGACGGGAAGCGCTGCGGGCCGACGCCCGGCAGCTGCGGCAGGGTGCCGAGGTCTTCGAAGTTGTCGACGCCGGCGGTGCAACCGTTCTCACGCATCATGTTGACCATGGCGGCCTCTTCCTTGGCTGCGATGAACAGCTCATCGTAGCGGGAATCAAGCAGCTCGGGGGCCACGTCGTACTTGGCCTTGTAGTCTTCGATGAGGTCCTTGACCTGGCTGTCCTTGACCTTCTCGTAGGCGGCGACGAGGTCGTTGACGGCCCAGGTGTTGATCGAAGCGCCGAACACGCGTTCGGCTTCGGTCTTGTCGCCTTCGGTGACGGCCACGTTGCGCATGTTGTCGCCCCAACGCATGACCTTCATGTTCTGGGAGGCATCCCAGCCGGCGCAGGCGCGAGCCC
>ENA-OQKS01000464-OQKS01000464.1-human-gut-metagenome-genome-assembly--contig:-NODE-464-length-11359-cov-3.262375_pt1 | contig 11359 bp, 12 predicted proteins | sample MGYA00242804_ERZ504808 | MGnify/ENA primary metagenome ERZ504808 (study PRJEB26092, sample SAMD00036375) | human gut metagenome | host: Homo sapiens | study: EMG produced TPA metagenomics assembly of...
AAAAAGCCTGACGGTCAGGTTCAGGCTCTCCCTTTGGGAGAGCTGTCACCGAAGGTGACTGAGAGGGCAAGGACGGTATAAATCATGCATTCTCTTTGCGGAACTTCTCCATGAAGTCCACCAGCTTGTCGATGCCCTCGGCTGGCATTGCGTTGTAGATGGAGGCGCGCATACCGCCCACGAGGCGGTGGCCCTTCAGGTTGACGAAACCGGCGTCTGCGGCCTCGGCGCAGAACTTCTTGTCGAGGTCAGGGTCAGGGCTGGTGAAGGTGACGTTCATGGTGCTGCGATAGCGGTGCTCCACGGGATTGTTGAAGAAGTCCTGACCATCGAGGTAGTCGTACAGGACCTTAGCCTTGGCTTCGTTGATCTTCTGCATATTGGCAAGACCGCCGATGTCGTTTTCCAGATACTTGAGCACCAGACCGGTCATGTAGATGCACCAGCAGGGCGGCGTATTGTACATGCTGTCCTTGGCCAGCAGGGTGGTGTAGTTCATCATGGTAGGTACATTGTCGGCGGCGTGACCCAGCAGGTCGTCCCGGACGATGGCGATGGCCATACCGGCGGGGGCGACGTTCTTCTGGACGCCGAAATAGATGCAGCCGTACTTGGTGACGTCCACGGGCTTGGAGAGGATCATGGAGCTCATATCCGCCACCAGCGGCACACCCTCCACCTGAGGCACCTCGACATACTGGGTGCCGAAGATGGTGTTGTTCTGGCAGATGTGGATGTAGCTTGCATCCTTGTCGTAGTCGATGGCGTTCACGTCCGGGATGTAGGTGAAGTTCTTGTCCTTGCTGGACGCGACGATTTTGGCCTCGCCGAACTTTGCAGCTTCCTTTGCGGCCAGATTGGAGAAGTTGCCGGTGACGATGTAGTCGGCCTTGCCGGTGGTCATGAAGTTCAGCGGCACCATGGCGAACTGCTGGGTCGCACCGCCCTGGAAGAAGCCGACCTTATAATGATCGGGAATGTTCATCACCCGGCGCAGGGTGGCTTCGGTGTCGGTGATGATGGCGTCGAACCACTTGCTGCGGTGGCTCATCTCCATCACGCTCTGGCCGCTGTCGCCGTACTCGAGCAGCTCTGCCTGAGCCTGCTTGAGCACCTTTTCGGGCAGCATGCTGGGACCTGCGCTGAAATTATAAACTCGTGCCATGACGTGTTCTCTCCTTTTCCTCTATCTGACGGCCCGTTCGGGCGTTGTGCTCTGGATTTGTCCGTAGTATAATGGTTTTGAGGGGTGCAAAACAAGAGCATCTTTGCACAAAGTTGAGCCGTCAAAGCCCGGGCGGGCGCACGAAGCGCACAAATGTCCCCGTGCGGAGGACATTTTTAGAGACATTTGTAAAACATCCAGTGAAAAACCGCATGACTGCTGGGTTTTCTGCTCTTGTCCTTTCTCCTGATTTTTGCTATAATGGCAGCATTTGAGACAAATGTAAAATCAAGTTTTTTACTCATAAAGGAGAGATCGCCCCCATGTATGGCATTCCGGACAGGCTGAAAGCCCTTTCGGCGGCGGAGGAACAGGTGCTTCTGGCCCTGTGGGACTGCAAACCGCCCGTGTCGCGGCGGGACATCGGTGCGCGTCTGGCCCAAAAAGGCTGGGCCGCCGCCACCGTGCTGAACTTTCTGTATCGGCTGGAAGAGAAGGGCTGGGTCACCTGCACCAAAGAGCAGAACCACAACCTCTACGCCCCCACCGTCACCCGCCGGGCCTATGGCGTCTACACCATGCGCCAGCGGCTGGACACCGTCTTTGGCGGCGACCTCGCACAGGCCGTGCGGGCGCTGGTGAGCGAGAGCGGCTGTTCCCAGAGCGAGCTGGAACAGGCCATCGCTGTACTGAACGAAAAGCACGCAGAAGCAGAAGAATATGACCTGTATGACCCATACGGTTAAACCTCTCAGTCTCGCTGCGCTCGCCGGCTTCCCTGTCAGGGGAGCCCTTGGCAGGCCGCTCAACTCGTACTGGATGAAAATGCACTGCCATCCGTAAGGCAATGGACCCTGCGGTCTGGTTTCAGGAGGATATGATAATGGATTGCAAACTTCGCGCCAAAAACTGCGGCGGCTGCCCGATGCTGGCCACCGAATACGCCGCACAGCTCAAAAAGAAAGAGGCCGACGTCCGCGCCCTGCTGGGCAAATACGGCCCTGTCGCCCCTATCCGGGGGATGGAAACGCCCTACCACTACCGCAATAAAGTGATTTCCACCTTTGCCCCCGCCGCCGGTGGAAAACTCACCTCCGGCATCTACGCGGCCCGCACCCACAAGGTGCTGCCGGTGGAGAGCTGTCTTTTGCAGGATGAAGTGCTGGATAAGGTGATGCTGGCCGTCCGCGCCGCCGCCAACGCCTGCCGCTACCAGCCCTTCCACGAGGACAAAGGCACCGGCCTGCTCCGCCACTGCCTGCTCCGCCGGGGCGTCGCCACCGGTCAGGTGATGGTGGTGCTGGTCACGGCCCAGCCCGTGCTGCCCGGCGCGAAGAACTTCGTGAAAGCCCTGCTGGCCGAGGCTGAAAAGCGGGGCGTCCCCGTCACCACCGTCGTACAGAACTACAATCCCCGCCGCACCAGCGTCGTTCTGGGCGAGGACGAAAAAGTCCTTTACGGCAAGGGCTTCATCCTCGACACCCTCTGTGGCAAGACCTACGCCCTCAGCCCCCGCAGCTTTTATCAGGTGAACCCCGTCCAGACCGCCGTGCTCTACGGGCTGGCCGTCGATGCCGCCCACCTTACCGGCAAAGAAGTCGTCCTCGACGCCTACTGCGGCATCGGCACCATCGGCCTGACGGCCTCTGGCAAGGCCCGGCAGGTGGTGGGCGTGGAAGTGAACCGTGACGCTGTCCGGGACGCCATCGGCAACGCCAAGCACAACGGCGTAAAAAACGCCCGCTTCTTTGCCGCTGACGCCACCGCATGGATACGGGAAGCCGCCGACGCGGGCCAGAAGGCCGACGTCGTCTTCATGGACCCGCCCCGGGAGGGCTCGACGCCCGCCTTCATCGAGAGCGTGGCCCGCATGGCCCCGAAGCGCATCGTCTACGTCAGCTGCAACCCCGAGACGATGGCCCGCGACCTCGCTCTCCTGACCCAGAAAGGCTACCGCGCCGAGGGCTTCACGCCGGTGGATATGTTCCCCCACAGCACACATTGTGAGGTGGTCGGGTCGCTGGTTCGTGTAAAATAAAAGAGGAAAAAGATATGTCATCGTTTTCTGGCATCAAGAACACCCTGCTGGCCGAGCAGGTGGAAGAGCAGCTGTACGAGTACATCACAAAGCTGCCCCTGAAGGCAGGCGACAAACTGCCCAACGAATTCAAGCTGGCGGAGATGTTCGGGGTAGGCCGCAGCACAGTGCGGGAAGCCGTAAAGCTCCTGGTCTCCCGGAACGTCCTCGAGACGCGGCGCGGCTCCGGCACCTATGTAAAAGACCTCGTCCCCACCGACCTCGACCCTCTGAATCTGCGCAACGTAGAAGATAAGGTCACACTGGCCATGAATCTGGTGGACCTGCGCCTCATCCTGGAGCCGGGCATCGCCGAGCTGGCAGCCTACAACGCCACCGACGAAGAGATCGAACATCTGAAAGACCTGTGCGACACTGTGGAATATAAGATAGAGCATGACCTCTATTACATCCAGGACGACATCGATTTCCACACCTACATCGCCCGGTGCAGCAAAAACAAGGTGGTGGAGCAGATCATCTCCATCATCGAGACGGCGGTGCTGATGTTCGTGAACCTGACCCACCGCCGCCTGCGGCAGGAGACCATCATCACCCACCGCGCCATCACAAAATCCATCGCCGAGCACGACCCCGTGGGGGCGCGCAGCGCCATGACGATGCACATTTCCTATAACCGGGCCGCCATCAAAGAGATCTACGATGCACGGAACCGGGAGCTGGAAAATCAGGAACAATGACACTGCAAAGAGGTGCTGCGGCACCTCTTTTTTTGATTTTCAGGCTGCTGTTTTGCGGCAAAAGCTGTCTGACTGATTTTGCAAAAAAGTTTACATTTTCGATTTAATTCGTTCACGCAACGAAATTTTCCTTCATTTTTGAGCAAAATGCACAATCAAAAAATCGCGTAATGTGGGAAAAGTAGAAGCTTCCGGAAACAACTTGCTGTGAAAATCCGGAAGTGGTATCATGAAGCCAGAAAAAGTCGTGCGACAATTTTCCTGTTCAGAGCATCAAGAAAAGGAGAAAACAATGAAGTTGAAAACCGGTATCATCGGCTGCGGAAAGGTCGGCGATTTCCATGCAAAGGCATACGCCCAGCTGGAGAACAGCGAGTTCACTGCCGTGTGTGACGCCAATCTGGAGCGTGCAAAAGCCTTCGCAGAGCGATACAATGTCCACGCTTACTCGGACATTGCGGAGATGATCCAGAAAGAACATCTGAACGTCGTCAGCGTCTGCACCCCGCACCCCATCCACTGCGACCCCGCTGTGACCGCAGCGGAGAACGGCTGCAACGTCCTCATCGAGAAGCCTCTGGCTTCCAGCCTCGCTGACTGCGACCGCATCATCGAGGCTGGCGACAAGAACCACGTCACCATCGGCACGATGGTGCAGCGCCGCTTCTACCGCCCCTGTATGCGCATCAACGAGGCCATCGAGGCCGGCAAGATCGGCAAGCCGGTGCTGGGCATGGTCACCATGCTGGGCTGGCGTGATAAGGCCTACTACGACAGCGACGCATGGCGCGGCACTTGGAAGGGCGAAGGCGGCGGCGTTCTGGTCAACCAGGCACCCCATCAGCTCGACCTGCTGCTGTGGTACATGGGCGACGTCGATGAAGTATACGGCGTCTGGAAGAATCTGAACCACCCCTACATCGAAGTGGAAGATACCGCCGTGGCCGTCGTCAAATTCAAGAGCGGCGCCGTGGGCAACATCGTGGTCAGCAACAGCCAGAACCCCGCCCTCTACGGCAAGGTACACGTCTTCGGCGAGAACGGTGCAGGCGTGGGCGTCCAGACCGACGGCGGCGCAATGTTCATCGCCGGTATGTCCACCATCACCGAGCCGCCCTACAACGACCTGTGGACCGTTGAGGGCGAGGCCGACAAGCTGGAGGACTGGAAGAAGGGCGACTGCGACTTCTTCAACAGCGTGGACTCCATGTACTACTACCATCAGGAGCAGATCAAGGACTTTCTCCACGCCGTGGAGACCCACACTAAGCCCCTGGTGGACGCCCGCGACGGCCGCAAGACCGTGGAGCTGTTCGAGGCCATCTACCGCAGCACCCAGACCAACTCCGTCGTCAAATTCCCCATCCGCTGAGATGGGCAAAAAAGGAGTGCTGCTGCTTATGAAGACCTCTTATAATGAAGCCTGCGCCCGCGACTGCTCTACTCTGGAAAAGGATCTCGCCCTCTGCGAGAAAGCCGGCTTCGATTACATCGAAATACGACTTGATCTGCTCCGGGGCTGGCTCAAGAAGCACACGGTAGAGCAGCTCACGGAATTTTTCGAAACGCATCGGCTCAAGCCCCACGCCATCAACGCCGTCTACCTGCATCAGGGGATGCTGCCGGACGAAACGCCCGACTGGGATGACCCCGCCATGCAGGACTTCAAGCTGGCCTGTGAGGTGGGCAGCGCCATCGGCAGCGGCTACGTCATCATCGTGCCGCCCCTCGACCCCAGCGGGGTGTTCACCGGTGATGTGGCCGCTGCAGAGCAGGAGTGCATCCGTATCCTGAAAAAGCTCTCGGCGCTGGCCCGGCCCTACGGCATGAAGCTCTGCTTCGAGCTGGTTGGCCTGCGCAAGAGCTGTGTGCGCAGCATCGAGGCCGCCGACCGCATCGTGCGGGCCGTGGACGAGGACAACGCAGGCTTCGTGTTCGATTCCTACAACATCCACCTCAACGGTCACTGCAACGATTTCAGCGCCATCAAAAACGTGCAGCCCGAAAAGATCTTTGCCGTCCACCTGATGAGCGCCGACGACGTCCCCGAAAGCGAGATGGGGCAGGACAAGCGCTGCTTTGCCGGCACCGGCGTCGTGGACACCGACAGCTTTTTTGCAGACCCTGAAATGCTGCGGATACGACGGCATGGTCTCGGTGGAGACCTTCCGCCCCGAATACTGGGCCAAGACCCCTGAGTGGGTCATCGAGAACGCCTATCACACCACCCGGGAAGCTCTGGAGAAAAACGGTTGTCTCTAATGGTTCGCCCCTGCCCTGAGGGGCAGGTAATATAAATTCAAGCAATAGGAGGAAACACAATGGATGTTACACGATTGCTCATAGCCTTGTTCGTTGGCATGGCCGTATTGATCTTCCTGATCATGAAGACCCGCCTTCACCCGTCCTTGTCGCTGGTGATCTCGGCCTGCGTGGTCGGCATTGTCGGCGGCGTCGAGCTTGCCAGCATCCCTGGCCTCATCACCTCGGGCTTCGGCAACACGCTGGCCGGCATCGGCCTTGTGATCGCCTTTGGCTGTATGATGGGTCAGATCATGGAGGAGTCCAACTCCGCCAAGGTCATGGCGCACACCTTCATCAAGGCGCTGCACGGCAAGAATGAGGAGATCGCACTGGCCATCACCGGCTTCCTGGTCTCCATTCCCATCTTCGCCGACTCTGCCCTGATCCTGCTGGCTCCGCTGGTCAAGTCCATTTCTCAGACCAAGAAAAAGTCGCTCACCGGTCTGGCTCTGGCTATGGCCTGTGCCCTCAACATCACCCACGCTTCCGTACCTCCCACGCCCGGTCCTCTGGCCGTCATTGCACAGTTTGGTGACACCATTGATCTGGGTACCTACATCTTGTTCGCCATTGCGATGGGCATCCCCCTGATGGTTCTCATCGGCATCATGAGCCGCATCGTCGGCCGCAAGTGGTACAAGGTCGTGGACGAAAACGGCGAAATCGTTGATGTCGCGCCCGAAAATATCGAGGAATACGCACGCATCTCCTCCCAGTCTACCGTGCCTGAACTGGACCCCAACGAGAGCTATCCCTCCGTCGTCATGTCCTTCGCCCCCATCTTTGTCCCTGTTATCCTCATCCTCGCAAGCACCTTCACCAGCATGATGTACAAGGGCGACCCCACCCCGGTCACTGAGATCATCGGCTTCCTGGGCAGCCCCGTTATCGCCATTTCCATCTCCCTGCTGGTGTCCATCTACGGTCTAGCCGGCAACAAGTCCCGTCAGGAGGTTCTGGACTGCCTCGAGCGCGGTGTTAAGAGCTGCGGTACCGTCATCCTCATCACCGGCGCAGGCGGCGCATTCGGCAACATCATCAAGTCCAGCGGCATCGGCGACGTCATCGCAAACGGCCTCGCCAGCACCAATATGCCTATCCTGCTTCTCCCCTTCCTGATGGCCGCTATCCTGAAGCTGGTCCTCGGCAGCGGCACTGTTGCCATGACCACTACCGCAACCATCTGCGCACCCATCCTGATGCAGATTCCCGGCGCAAACATGATGTACTGCGCCTACGCAGCCTGCATCGGCTCTCAGGTGTTCTCGCTGCACAACGACAGCTTCTTCTGGGTCCTCACCCGTACCTTTAAGTTTGATAAGCTGGATGTTCAGATCCTCGGCTACGAGGGTATGCAGTTCATCTGGTCCTGGGTTGGCTTTGGCCTGCTGTGCATTGTAAACGCAGTGTTCTAACTGAACAGCAAAAGCCCGGACGCTCTCCGGGCTTTTGCTGCTATAAAAAGAAGGATATTTACCATGAGATTTGGATGTTGTGGCAGTCTGGTGGCCCAAAATCCCGATAAGACCGGTGTTGAGATTGTTGAAAAAATTGCTCAGTACGGGTATGACTATATTGAGTTGCCGCTGGCCGAAATGATGCAGCTGTCCGACGCCGATTTCGCCGCGCTCTGCAAACGTGTGGAGCGCAGCGGCATCCGGTGCGAGGCGTGCAAACAACTTCTTCCCCGGCAGGATTCGCCTTACCGGTCCGGACGTGGACGAGCAGGCCATCCGTGCCTATTACGCCAAAGCGCTGGAGCGCGCCGCCACTCTGGGCGTGAAGTCCATCGTGTTCGGCAGTGCCGGTGCCAAGCGGGTGCCGGAGGGCTTCGATATGGATAGGGCATACCAGCAGGTAGTGCAGGTGACCCGTGAGACCGGCGAAGCTGCCGCCAAGTACGGCATCACCATCGTCATCGAGCCGGTGCGGATGCCTGACTGCAATATCATCAACACCTTTGCCGAGGGCGTACAGCTGGCAAAGACCGTCGGCCTCGACAACGTAAAGGTGCTCATCGACTTCTACCACATGGTGTGCGAGAAAGAAACCACCGAAGTACTGCGGAAATACGGCAAAGAGTATCTGCGCCATGTGCATTTCTCCTATCCCAGCATTCCCGAGATCGACGGTGTACGTGACCCGGACAACATCCGCACCATCTTTGAGGGCGAACTGCACCGCCGGGGCTGGTGGCGCACCTTCCCCTCCTGCCGCGAAGAGTGGGACTACACCGACTTCATCCAGGCGCTGAAGGACTGCGGCTATCAGGGCCGGGTCAGCCTCGAAGCCCCGGTAACGGATTTCGACCGGCAGGCCCAGGAGGCCCTCGCCTTCATGAAAGCTGAATTTTAACTCCGAAGGAGGTCTTTCCCGTGACAGAACAAACAACGCTTCAGGCCCTCACCCGCCGCCGGATCGCGCTGATCGCGGCTTACGCCGTGACCGTAGCGGCCTACGCCGCAGCGATCCTTCTGATCTTAGTCGATCTGCGCTACGCCGTAGCGGTGGTAAACGTAGCGACGCTTTTCTACCTACTGGTGGTGCGTCGGATGGACAAGCGCTATGAGCTGGCATTCGCCAACGCCAGTATGCGGTACGGCTGCGGCCACTGCCTGCAGGACGTTGCGGTAAAGACCAAAGCACGGGACGCCCTGAGCCACGCGCAGGTAGAGCAGATGAGTCTGCTTCCTACCCGCGAGGCCGGCGGCGTAGCCACCTCGATGGAGATGACAGGCCGGCTGGACGGTCGGAGTGTCAAGGTGTGCGAGGCAGCTTTCTGCTACGACCTGCCGGCCAGCAGCCGTCAGAAAATTGGCCTGAAAAACGGCGTCTGGATGGAGCTTGAGCTTCCCGGCACCGCCGCCCACACCGTTCTGGTACCTGAGACCGCGCTGGATGAGGCCGTGTGCGCCGGGTACTATGAGGGAAAAGGGCTTCACTCCTTTGCAACGGCCCCCCGGGGCTGGGCCGTTTTTACGGAGAATGATCTCGACGCGGCCCGTCTTCTGCGCAAGAGCGAGAGTCTGCGCCAAAAGCTGGAAACTTCCCAAAGCAGCATGATTCTCGCCGTGAAGGGCAACCGTCTGGCGGCCTACAGCTTCCCCCGCAGCCTGAGCTTCACCACCCCGCTGCTGGGCCAGCTGACACAGGAGATCCTCGAGTGGGACCACCTGCCCGAGCTGGGCTGGCTCGCCGAGCTTTCGGCCATGCTGGGACGTCACACCGCCAAAAACGGCCAGACCGTCACGCTGAATGCCTCCCCCGTCAGTGACGCCATCTAAAAAGAGAACGAACAACCGATAAAACAAGGAAGACTTTATGGAACTCACTAGTCAAAAAATGCGCAAGCTGGCTCCCGAGCTGGACCCGCTCCGTCTGGGTACCGGCTGGACGCCGGATGAACTTTCCAAGCCTCAGATCATCGTAGAAAGCACCTTTGGCGACAGCCACCCCGGCAGCGGCCATCTGGACAAGCTGGTCAACGCCGCCTGCAAGGGCGCAGCCGAGGCCGGCGGCCACGGCGCCCGGTACTTTGCCACCGACATCTGCGACGGCGAGAGTCAGGGTACCGACGGCATCAACTTCAGCCTCGCCAGCCGCGAGATGATCGCCAACATGATCGAGATCCACGCCAACGCGACCCCCTTTGACGGCGGCGTCTATATTTCCAGCTGCGACAAGGGAATGCCCGCGAACCTCATGGGCCTGGCCCGGGTGAACATCCCCTCGGTGGTGGTCACCGGCGGCACCATGCACGCAGGCCCGGAGCTGCTGACGCTGGAGCAGCTGGGTATGTACAGCGCAAAGTATGAGCGCGGCGAGATCGACGAAGCAAAGCTCAACTGGGCCAAGCAGAACGCCTGCCCCAGCTGCGGCGCCTGCAGCTTCATCGGCACCGCCTCCACCATGCAGATCATGGCTGAGGCTCTGGGTCTGGCCCTGCCGGGCAGCGCCCTGCTGCCGGCCACCAGCCCCGACCTGGTGGAGTACGCCCGCCGGGCCGGCTATCAGGCCGTCGTCCTCGCAAAACAGGGCCTGCGCCCCAGCGACATCGTGACGATGGACAGCTTCGAGAACGCTATCATAGTCCACGCGGCCATCTCCGGCTCCACCAACGCCCTGCTCCATCTGCCTGCTATCGCCCATGAATTTGGCATCTCCATCGACGGCGACACCTTCGACCGTCTCCATCGCGGCGCAAAGTACCTGCTGGACATCCGCCCGGCCGGCCGCTGGCCCGCAGAGTTCTTCTACTATGCCGGCGGCGTGCCTGCCATCATGGAGGAGATCCGGGATGTGCTCCATCTCGACGCCATGACCATCACCGGCAAGACGCTGGGCGAGAATCTGGACGAGCTGAAGGCGAACGGCTTCTACGAGCACTGCCAGCAGCTGCTGGACGAGGCGAATGCCCGCTGCGGCATCAAGCTGACCCGCGCCGACATCATCCGCCCGGCTTCCGACCCCATCGGCACCGATGGCAGCATCGCCGTCCTGAAGGGCAACCTTGCCCCGGAGGGTGCGGTCATCAAACACACCGCCTGCCCCAGGGAGATGTTCCAGGCCGTGCTCCGCGCCCGCCCCTTCGACAGCGAAGAGGAGTGTCTGGACGCCGTGCTCCACCACAAGGTGGAAAAGGGCGACGCCGTCTTCATCCGCTACGAAGGCCCTCAGGGCAGCGGCATGCCGGAGATGTTCTACACCAGTGAGGCCATCAGCTCGGACAAGGAGCTGGGCCGCAGCATCGCCCTCATCACGGATGGCCGCTTCTCCGGCGCATCCACCGGCCCCGTCATCGGCCACTGCAGCCCTGAGGCCCAGACCGGCGGCCCCATCGCTCTGGTGGAAGAGGGCGACCTTATCGAGATCGACATCCCCGCCCGCAAGCTGAACATCATCGGCATCAAGGGGGAGCGCAAGCCCCCCGAAGAGATCGACGCCGTGCTGGCCCAGCGCCGCGCTGTCTGGAAGCCGAAGCCCCGCCGCTACAAGCGCGGCACCCTGCGGCTGTTCAGTGAGCACGCCGCCAGCCCCATGAAGGGTGCCTACCTCGAGTATAACGACTAAGCTATTTTCTCATTCTCAAAACCTCCTTCCTCTGCTTTGCAG
>ENA-OQKS01000466-OQKS01000466.1-human-gut-metagenome-genome-assembly--contig:-NODE-466-length-11348-cov-2.426878_pt1 | contig 11348 bp, 13 predicted proteins | sample MGYA00242804_ERZ504808 | MGnify/ENA primary metagenome ERZ504808 (study PRJEB26092, sample SAMD00036375) | human gut metagenome | host: Homo sapiens | study: EMG produced TPA metagenomics assembly of...
TAGATAGAGTTATCACGAAATCAGTCGCTTTTGCGTCGTGTCGATGACGTTGCTGCAGTATGCCGTCCTGCCGGCAGTCACGTCGGCGTAGAAGCGCTGTTTTTCATCGATGTAGGCGATGGCTTTACGCAGTTCCTCCAGTTGCGTCTCCAGATGCTCGCGTTTTTCGGCAAGGATTTCCTGACGTTCCGGTATCGATGACTCACCTTCAAGACAGAGTTGCGTGTAGTGCCGCATCTCCTTGATGCCCAGACCGCAGCGTTTGAGGCATGTCAGGTCGTTGATCCATGCGATGCATCGCTCGTCGAAGACGCGTCGGTTGTTCTGGTCTCGTTTGAGACCGGGCACGAGTCCTGAATTGCAATAGAACTTCAATGCTTCGTAATTCATGCCGGTTAGTTTGCAGGCCTGCTTCATCGTATAGGTTTTCATGTTCTTATGGAGTGGCACTGCCGTGATTGCTATACGTGGCTCCTTTCGGACGCTGCGCGGCAGGACGTCGGCGGGTGCCGCCGGAGTGGGGTCGGGCTTGAGGCGCTATTGTTTCTTTTTTGTTTGTACCTATCATGTCACATTTCCGGTTATTAATACCGGTAGATAGTACCGGCGTGCCGTAATTTGACCGGTAGCAGCTACCGGATTTTATCGTGGGGGTCAGAACGGCATACATGCCGGCACTGAATACCGACGAATTTATGGAAGGAAAAACAGTGGAATACGTGAAACTTGCCAACGGTGTTGAGATTCCGAAGATCGGATACGGCGTCTTCCAGATCAGCAAGGACGATGCTCCTCGCTGCGTGCGCGAGGCCATCGAGACCGGGTACCGCCATATCGACACCGCACAGTCGTACTTCAACGAGGCCGAAGTCGGCCAAGGAATCAAGGATTCCGGTATCGATCGTAAGGATCTGTTCCTCACTACCAAGATCTGGATCAGCAATTACGGCTATGAGAACACGCTGAGGTCCGTCGATGTGTCCTTGAAGAAGCTTGGCACCGACTATCTCGATCTGGTGTTACTGCACCAGCCGTTTTCCGATACCTACGGCGCGTGGCGTGCACTCGAAAAGCTCTACAAGGACGGCGTGATCCGCGCCATCGGCGTGAGTAACTTCTATCCGGATCGTCTGGCCGATATGGTCGCCTTCAATGAGATCGCCCCGATGGTCGATCAGGTCGAGACTAATCCGCTCAACCAGCAGATCGAAGCTCGCAAGAACATGGTCAAGCGGGGCGTGGCTCAGGAAGCATGGGCTCCGTTCGGGGAGGGCATGCAGAACATGTTCTCCAATCCCACCCTGGCCAGGATCGGCGAGGCGCATGGCAAGTCCGTCGCGCAGGTGATCCTGCGTTGGCTCACCCAGCGCGACATCGTCGCTCTGCCCAAGTCCACGCACAAGGAGCGCATGGAAGAAAACCTGAGCATTTTCGATTTCCGGCTCTCCGACAGCGAGATGGCAACCATCGCGGGCCTTGACACCAAGACCAGCATGTTCTTTCGCCACGACACCCCTGAGGCGGTCGACCGCTTCGTCGGTTATGTCAAGGAACGTGCCGGCCGCGAATGATTCCGGCCCATGACATGGTCGGTGCCGGCAGCACTGTGTATCTGGGCTTCCCGATTTGGTGGATGGCACCTGTTTGGCTGGTGAACGATTCCGTCAAATCCAACGATTTCGCAGGTAAGACGATCATTCCGTTCTGCACTTCCGCCAGCTCCGATATCGGCAACAGTGCATCCACGCTCCAGAAAATGGCAGGCAGCGGTACATGGCTTACCGGGCACCGTTTCTCGGAATCTGTTTCCGAGAAGGACGTGACCGATTGGCTGATTTAGTCCAAAAACGGTATCGCCGAATAGCGAAGACATGGGGCGACCATTGTACGTTCGGCTGCAGCATTTCGTGTGCTGAATAGCAGGTCGCCTCTTCCACGCTCTTTTGAGTATCCCATCCGAATGTTTAAGCCGGCGTGGAAGTAGTAAGTGGTATGTGTGCTGTCCTGCCTGCAGGAAGACATGGCGGGCTATTTTCATTATGATGAAACGTCATCAAATATCGGATTATTTCCGATAATCATTCCACGAGATGGGCTTCCCCGTATTATTTCCTGAGACGTTTGTGACGCCCCTATGTATTTGCGTGCGGGGATAGAATTGTTGACGGAAGAGAACCGTGAAAGGAATGTGCGTTGGCGAGAAATGACGGGAGTCGAAGGAGGCGGGGCGGTCTTTGCGATAGGTTGTTCGGCGATCTCAGTGCAAAAAAGTTGCGTAAGGTGTTGTTTGGCGCTGTTGCGGCAATTGTCACTGTTGCAGTTGTCCTGTTTGTGTGGAACGGTGTCGTTAAACCTGTTTTTGACAATGCAAGGACCGAATCTTCCATCAGTGTGGAAAGCCAGTTGCAGGCGGCTGTGAATATCGACGATCTATCGACCGCGAAATTCCATTATGGCGGTGTTGCTGTAAAGAAAGACAATGCTGGTAAGGACAAGTGGCATGTTGCATATGAGGCGACGGTGACTGCTGGCGTCAAGATGAGCGATATCACGTTCGAAGTGGACGATACCGCGAAGACCGTCACTCCGATTCTGCCGAAGCCGACTATTGGGGACGTCGTGGTTGATAGCGGCAGCCTCGACTTTTTCGAGAACAATCCGTCCGTTGAAATTGATGAGGTGATCAAGCTTTGCAAGCAGGATGCGCAACAGGAAACCAAGACAAACGGAGACATTATTTCTATTGCTGCCAGCAATCTTGAACAAACTGTGGATGCGTTGACCAAGGATCTCGTGGAAGCAAAAGGATACAAATTGCAGAAGGCCGAGACCGTAAAGCTCACTAAGGAGACCGCGCATGCTGACGAATAATCGTTCCATGAAACGTGCGATTGCCGCATTATGTGTTGCTACGCTTGCATGTTCTGCTGTAGGGTGCGGCGAGGAAAAGAAAGAAGCTATCCCAACTTTCTCGAATGCCACGTATATCGCACAGATGGCCACATTAAAATGTTATTACCACAACACGGCCAAGCTCAGTCATGAGGGATCGTGGTTCTTCAATAATGGCTACAAACGTATGTGGATGGAATACAGTGGCATCGTGAAGTACGGTATTGATGCCGATAAAGTAACAATTAGTCCAGATGCCAACGGTCATAGAGTAGTCATTACCGTGCCTCCAGCTCACGTGTTGGATGATCCGGACGTAAATGAGAAGTCGTTCAGCAAACCGCTGGTGAGCACTGGTTTCGCCACTTCGATTACCGCCGAAGAGAAAACGGAAATGTTTGATAAGGCCCAGCAAAGCATGCTGAAGCAGGCGAAAACCGATTCGGCGTTGCTTGCCCAAGCCGAAGCTCGCGCGCGGACTATTCTAGAGCAGTATGTGCGCAATGTGCTTGGCGACGACGCGAAGAACTGGACTATCGAATTCAAGGATGTGCAATAGTCGCCAAGCGGAAACCGACTCACATCACCCGCAATTGCCATCGTGGATGGCTGTGGCCAGCTGGTCGCTGTGCGCATCCATCGCGTATTCGGCGACACCCTGCTGCTGATTCGTGATGCGGTCGCGATCGGCCCCGAAAAACAGCACCGAATAGGAATTCGTCACCGCCTCCGTGCGGTCGGACGTAATCTTCGGCTGTGTGGTGCCGCAGGAGATCATGATCGAACGGTGCGAAAGTTCGTGCTTGACCATGTCCACCAGCCAGGGGCTTCGCGCGGTCTGCGTCCAATCCGGGTGTGTGGTGAGGATATGCATGATATCCCGCTGCGAGCGGTCGGGCATCTGGCAGTAATATGCCGCCACGAATCCATTCGGATTCTCGCCTGACTGGCCGCCGCAGTTGAATTCCATGGTCTGTTCGATCTGTACGCCCATCGTCGATGCCACGTTCGTGGCGAGCGTGTACCATCCGGCCGGATCGAGATCGCCGTTGCGCTCGGGCACGGCGATTGCAGCCGCCGAGGCTTCCGCGTTATGCAGATTGCTGACCGCAGTCGAGACCTGCTGTTTCACGTCCGAGCGTAGTTTGTGCAGCGACCGTAGGTCGGCGAGCATCTCCCTCATCGATGCATACGCGCGCTGTTTGCCGTATCGGTCGATGAGCTCGTTCACCTGCGTCGGATTGTCCACTTGCAGCAGCCATTGCGCCGCATGCTGGCTGAAATCATCCGACATGGCCGCGTCGACCGCGCTGAGCAGTTCTTTGGTCTGTTTGTCGAGATTATGCGCCGCCACGCGCATGTTATCGATGATGGTGCGCTGTTGGTTGCGGTACAACAGCCCGATGATGCGTTCCTGCGGATTGTCCGACAACAGGTACTTGATCTGCTTGGCGTCGGCAAGCCGGTCGTAATCGTCAATATATCGTTGCACGGTTTCGATGTGCGTGGCGAATTGGTTCGGATCATCCATGCTCTGCGCGAACGTGATGCTGTCCTGCGCGGTCTGCCGGATACTTTGCATCGTTTCGATCTGCGGCTTGACGTTACTGACCGCGTCGCTGGTGGTGGTGCGGAGGAAATTGGCGACGCTGGCGATGACCGCAAGCACGACAAGCACGCCCACGATGCGCAAGACATTTCGCCGGCCGCGCGAATTCGGGTTGTGGTACAGCATATCTCCAGCCTACCTTGTGTGATGCATCGTCTGCCGCCGTTCCGATCGCTTGCCGCATGGTCTCCCGTGCGCATGCGGGACGGCGGCTGGGCTGTCAGCCTGTGACGGTAGGCTGTGCGGTTGTAAAGACCCCAAACCGTTCAAACCAGAAGGTGCATTGTGGCTGTATCCAAACTCGATGAAGTCGTATCCCTCGCCAAGCGTCGTGGCTTTGTTTTCCCCGCCGGTGAAATCTATGGTGGAACCCGTTCCGCGTGGGATTACGGTCCGCTCGGCGTGGCGCTGAAGGACAATATCAAGCGCGAATGGTGGCGTTCCATGGTCGTCACCCGTGGCGACGTGGTGGGCGTCGACACCTCCATCATCCTGCCGACTCCGGTGTGGGTCGCATCCGGCCACGTGGCCGTCTTCAACGATCCGCTGGTGGAGTGTCTGAACTGCCACAAGCGCCAGCGCTCCGACAAGCTGGAGGAATCGTACGCCGAGAAGCATGGCGACAAGCTGCCGGAGAACGGTATGGCCGACATCGTGTGCCCGGATTGCGGAACCCGCGGCAAGTGGACCGAACCGCGCGACTTCAACATGATGCTGCGCACCCACCTCGGCCCGGTCGAGGACGAGAACTCCCTGCATTATCTGCGCCCCGAAACCGCCCAGGGCATCTTCGTGGACTTCAAGAACGTGATGACCTCGTCCCGCAAGAAGCCGCCGTTCGGCATCGCCAACATGGGCAAGTCCTTCCGTAATGAGATCACGCCAGGCAACTTCATCTTCCGTACCCGCGAATTCGAGCAGATGGAGATGGAGTTCTTCGTCAAGCCCGGCGAGGACGAGGCCTGGCACCAGTATTGGATCGACGCACGCACCCAGTGGTATCTCGACCTGGGCGTCAAGCCGGAGAACCTGCGCCACTACGAGCACCCGAGGGAGAAGCTCGCCCACTATTCGAAGCGCACCGTCGACATCGAATACAAGTTCGGTTTCCAAGGCTCCGATTGGGGTAGAGCTCGAAGGCATCGCCAACCGCACGGACTTCGATCTGTCCGCGCATGCCGAGCATTCCGGCGAGGACCTGAGCTACTTCAACCAGGCCACCGGCGAGAAGTACGTGCCGTACGTCATCGAGCCGGCCGCCGGCCTGACCCGCTCCCTCATGTGCTTCCTGGTCGACGCCTACGACGTTGACGAGGCTCCGAACACCAAGGGCGGCGTGGACAAGCGCACCGTGCTGCACCTCGATCCGCGTCTGGCTCCGGTCAAGGCCGCCGTGCTGCCGTTGAGCAAGAAGCCCGATCTGCAGAACGTGGCGCAGAAGCTCGCCGCCGACCTGCGTCAGCACGAGTGGATGATCGATTACGACGAAGCCGGAGCCATCGGCCGTCGCTACCGCCGTGAGGACGAGATCGGCACTCCGCTGTGCGTCACCGTCGACTTCGACACCCTTGACGACCAGGCCGTCACCATCCGTGAACGCGACACCATGCAGCAGGAGCGCGTCAGCCTCGACAAGGTGGCCGACTACATCGCCGAGCGCATCGGCGAGAAGCGCGTCAGCGTGCCGCAGATGCCGGTCGAAATGGGTGGCGAGGCTTGGCCTGAGTCCGTCAAGATCGCCGAAGCCGGTGGCCTGTACTGATCGCCACGAATCGGTCATATTGAACGGAACAAGTCTGACCTATGCCAGATAGCATTGTGAATGCCTACGAGGAATCCGACGTGCTCGACCCGCGTACCGACGCGGAACGGCCGTCGGTTCCTCCTGTTATGAAGCCCGTTGATCTGGGTCCGGTGCACGTCGAAACGCCGGTGGTGCTTTCGCCTATGGCGGGCGTCACCAACTGGCCGTTCCGCGTGATCTGCGAAAGCTACGGTCCCGACGGTCTGTACGTGGCGGAAATGATTACCGCGCGCGCATTGGTGGCCCGCAATCCGAAAGCCCTGCGCCTATGCCGTTTCGCACCCAGCGAGAAGATTCGCTCGCTGCAGCTGTACGGCGTCAATCCCTCGATTGTGGAGCAGGCCGCGAAAATCGTCATCGACGAGAACATGGCCGACCATGTCGACCTCAACTTCGGCTGCCCGGTGCCCAAGGTGACGCGTCGTGGCGGCGGATCCGCGCTGCCATGGAAAACGGACCTGTTCCGTGAGATCATCCAACGTGTGGTCAAGGTGTGCGACGCGGCCAACGTACCAGTCACGGCCAAAATCCGCGTCGGCATCGACCATGAACACGAGACGTTCCTCGAAGCCGGGCACATCGCGCAGGAGGAAGGCTGCAAGGCCGTCACCCTGCACGCGCGCACCACCGCCGAATATTACGGTGGGCATTCCGATTGGTCCCGCATCGGCGAGCTGGTTTCCGAGCTTGATATTCCCGTCTTCGGCAACGGGGATATTTGGGGTGCCAACGACGCGTTGGCGATGGTCGCCGAAACCGGTTGCGCGGGTGTTGCGATCGGCCGCGGCTGCCAAGGCCGTCCATGGTTGTTCGCCGACATCAAGAACGCGTTCGCCGGCAGTGACGAGCGCGTCGACCCCACGCTGGGCGACGTGTGCCGCGTGATCGAACGGCATGCCGAACTGCTGACCGAATTCTATGATGGCGACGAGCGGATGGCCGTGCATGACCTGCGCAAGCACGTCGCGTGGTATCTGAAGGGCTTCCCCGTGGGCGGTTCCACACGCCGTGCGTTCATGGAATGTGAAAATCTTGAGGATGTCCGGCGCGAGATAGGCAGACTCGACCCGAACATTCGGTTCCCAGAACGCATCGCCGATAAGCCAAGGGGGCGCGTGCGCTTCGCCAAAAAGGTGCATCTGCCTTACGGATGGTTGGAATCCCGGGAAACCACGCACGAGGAGCGTGAGGCGCTGTTCGGGGATGACCCGATGGATGCCAGCTACTAAAGCCCGTCACGCATGTTCGAAGAGCCGTGTACAAATGACTGAAGGGGTCAACGCAGGCAGAATGAACATGCTGACAGCAAAAAAGTGAAAAAACGGTGGTACACGCCTGGAAAAGTGCGCGTATCATCGGTGCGATTGCGATAGAGTTGTTCATATACGTGAGTGAACAGGAGACAATGGTGAGCGAGATTGCCCAGACTGACAATTTCAACGACAAGACCAACATCAAGGTCGTCGGTGTCGGTGGAGCCGGAGGCAACGCTGTCAATCGCATGATTGCGGAGGGTCTTCAAAGCGTCGAATTTATTGCGATCAACACTGATGCAAAGGATCTGCTGCGATCCGACGCCGATGTCAAGATCTCGCTGAACGATGCCTCCAGCCGTGGTCTGGGCGCTGGCGCCGACCCGGAAAAGGGTGCCAAGGCGGCGCAGGATCACCAGTCCGACATCGAAGAGGCGCTTAAGGGCTCCGACATGGTGTTCGTCACCTGCGGTGAGGGCGGTGGCACCGGAACCGGCGCCAGCCCGATCGTGGCACGTGCGGCCCACCAGCAGGGCGCGCTGACCATCGCCGTGGTGACCCGTCCGTTCAGCTTCGAAGGTCCGCAGCGTTCCGCTTCCGCCGCGCTCGGCATCGAGAACCTGCGCAAGGAAGTCGACGCGCTGATCGTCATTCCGAACGACCGACTGCTGGAACTGTCCGACCGCACCATTGGCATCGTCGACGCGTTCAAGACCGCCGACACCGCACTGCTGGCCGGCGTGCAGGGCATCACCGACCTGATTACCTCGAATTCGTACATCCACGTTGATTTCAACGATGTCAACGCGATTCTGCGTGGTGCCGGCACCGCGCTGTTCGGCATCGGTTCCGCTCGGGGAGAGGACCGTGCCACGCAGGCCGCGGAAATCGCCATCAGCTCGCCGCTGCTGGAGGAAAGCATCGAGGGTGCGCATGGCGCACTGATCAACATCGCCGGTCCGACCGACCTGAAGTTGCAGGAGGCCTCTGCTGCCACCGAACTGGTGCGCAAGGCCATTCACCCTGAAGCCCAGATTATTTGGGGTCTTGCTCTGGACGATGCTTATGGCGATGAAGTGCGTGTCACTGTTATTGCTGCTGGTTTTGACCCCGTCGCCGCTCAAGATGACGACACTCAGAGCACGGTGACGCCGGTTGTGCCAACCGCCGCCGATCCTGCGACTCCCGTGGCACAGCCAGCTCCAGCACCGGCACCGGCTGCACAGCCCGCTGCCACTGCCCAACCGGCATTCACACCGGCTACCGGTGACTCCGCATCGTTGCCTTTTGATGATCCGACTTCCGCTCATCCGAATATCGCCGTGAACGATCCGGCTGGCGATCTCGACATCCCTGACTTCCTGCGCTGAAAGGATTGATCCATGGCTGGGTTCATGAAAAACGCGATGTCCTATCTGGGCATGAGTGACGTTGTGGACGATGAGGACGACTACATCGAGGAGGACGAGGAGCAGAAGCCGGCTTCGAAGTCCGCATTTGATTCCGACCATACGGTCACGCCGCTGGCGTCAACCACCGCGCCTGCCGCATCGTCGACTACCAAGCCGTTCCCCGGTGGTCGTGTGAACAGAATCACCACCATCCATCCGAAGTCATATGAGGATGCTCAACTGGTCGGCCGTGCATTGCGTGACGGTGTTCCGGTCGTACTGAATCTCACCGGTGTGGCCGAAGCCGTGGCATATCGCATCGTGGACTTCTCCGCCGGCGTGGTGTTCGGCGTGCGTGGTTCCCTCGAGCGTGTCACTCCGCGCGTGTTCCTGTTGAGCCCGGCGCAGGTGAACATCAAGGTCGAAGAGCCGACAAAACCAGCCTCGGCACACGATTTGTTCGCTGACTGACCGGTTCAGTAGTTTTCGCATTCGACGTTATATCGGTATTCGGCCGACTCCCAGCAAGGAGTCGGCCGATTCTTATTGTGCTCCGAGCAAACTTTTCATGCGCGGTTGTTAGTCTGTCAGCATGCTTTCCTTAGTGTTCTCTTTGATCGGCCGCATTCTTGCATGGCTCATCAACGCGTATATCACGGTTCTGTTCGTGCGCATGATTCTGGACTGGGTCTCCGTTCTCGCACGAAACTGGTATCCACGTGGTGTGGTGGCCCAGCTGATCAATATTGTGTATTCCATTTACCGAACCCCCTCTGCGCTGGCTACGTCGCTATATTCGCCCATTGCCGCTCGGTTCGATTTATCTTGATGTCAGCTTCATTGTGCTGTATTTTGCGCTGGTGGTACTGGAAAGTGTTGTTCTGATAGTGTTCTGAGGCCGTTTTTGACCCGCCGGAGGCATATATCTGGCATAAAAACCCACGTCGAATGTTCTGAAACGATGGGGTCGTGATAGCATTCTGACTTGAGACCAACGTAAGTGCGGGCGATGCCCCAAAGCGAGGTGCAAGATTTATGGCTCTGTTGACGCCGAAAGATATTAGGGAGCATACCTTCCAGACTGTTCGATTCAAGGAAGGTTATGATGTCGACGAGGTCGATGACTTCCTTGATCAGGTCACGGAACCGTCGAGGCTCTTGGACGTCAGGCGGTAGCCGGCGGTCAGGCCACCCAGTCTCTGGGTCCTGACGTGACCAACCTTAATGCGAAGATCTCCGATCTTACCGGTCAGGTGCAGCAACTCGAGTCGGAGAATGCTGGTTTGAAGAACGCTGTGGCTCAGGCCCAGCAGGCCGCTCAGGCTGGCAATGATCAGGCAGCACAGCTTGTCTCTGCCAAGCTCAGCGAAGCCGAGGAATCCAACCGCGCGCTGTCCTCCCAGAATGAGCAGCTCAAGGGTCAGGTCGATCAGCTGAACGCTCAAATCGATCAGCTCACCGCTCAGGCTGCTCAGGCCTCCGGTGACCAGGAGGCTGTCGGTCAGCAGATCGCCGCCATTCAGCAGGAACGTGATCAGTTCCGCGCGGCCAACGAGGAGCTGTCCCGTCAGCTCGCCGCTGCTCAGCAGCAGGGTTCCGCCGCTCAGCAGCAGTCCGCTCAGATCGCTGAGCTGTCCCGTCAGCTCGAAGAAGCCAAGCAGCGTGAAAACCAGCTTCGTGCTCAGGTTTCTAAGGTCGAGCCGAGCACCGAGACCGGTTCGCTGCAGAAGATCGCTGGCGCCGCTTCCATGCCGGGCACCGAGCCCGAGCGCGCCACCGCCATGCTGACCCTGGCTATGCAGCTGCACGATCAGTACGTGGAGAAGGGCAAGAACAAGGCCAAGGAAATCACCGAGGCCAGCCAGAACAAGTACAACGATCTGGTCACCAAGGCCAACAACTACTCCGAGCGTACCCGTTCCGAGGCCGACGACTACTCCACTCGTACTCGTTCCGACGCCGACACCTATTCGGATCGTACCCGCTCCGAGGCCGACGCTTACCGTGACCAGACTCACGCGGATGCCGAGACCTACTCCCAGAACACCCGTTCTGAGGCCGACGCATACTCCGTCAAGACTCGTCAGGATGCGGACAACTACTCCAAGTCTCAGCACGATGACGCTGACAACTACGAGAAGGAAGTGCAGCAGCGTGCCGCCGAGTATGACAAGAACACTCGTTCCGCGGCTGATGCGTACGACAAGAACACCCGCTCTGCAGCCGATACGTATGCCGAGCAGGTGCGCGACAACCTTCAGGCTCAGTCCAAGGTCGTCGAGGGCAACATCCAGAGCCTCAAGCAGTTCGAGACTGAATACCGCGCCCGCCTCACCGAGTACCTCGGCCAGCTGGCATCGCAGGTTTCCGAGTCGAACACTACGTCGACCAGACCTCGT
>ENA-OQKS01000468-OQKS01000468.1-human-gut-metagenome-genome-assembly--contig:-NODE-468-length-11304-cov-3.549163_pt1 | contig 11304 bp, 7 predicted proteins | sample MGYA00242804_ERZ504808 | MGnify/ENA primary metagenome ERZ504808 (study PRJEB26092, sample SAMD00036375) | human gut metagenome | host: Homo sapiens | study: EMG produced TPA metagenomics assembly of...
CCGGCGCGCCACGGGTCAAGATGCACTAGGCCTGGACGAAGTCCGGGCCCGCGCCTTTAGACGCGAGCCCGGGGCCCGTGGGTTATACCCTAAGAGCAAACCACCCTTTTTAAGGGTGGTTCTGATTTCCCAGATAAAACCTACCAAAATGAAGCTGTCGCTTTTTGGTAGGGAGGGTGTATCGTTTTATCATTATGAGGTAACATGAAACTAGACGTTATATACGTATTAGTTATTTCGATATTTCGATAAGAGTGATCAGATATGCCCGCGCCCAAAAATGCACCGCTTTACCAGCAGATTTACGACGAGATCAAGGATGCGATCGAGAAAGGTGTTTATGCACCCAAGGAGCGTATTCCGTCCGAGCTTGAGCTAGCCGAGCAGTACGACGTGAGCCGCATTACGGTGCGCCGCGCCGTCGAGGAGCTGTGCTCCGATGGCTACCTGGTTAAGCAGCAGGGCCGTGGTACCTTTGTCTCCACGCCGCACATCAATCGCCAGTTTCACGCCTCGACGCTGCAGACGTTTACCGCGCTGTGTGCCAGCAACGGCATGAAGGCGGGCGCGCATGTGGTCGATCGCCAGATTGTGCCGGCACGTCAAAACGAGATGGAGTTCTTTGGCCTGCAAAAGGACGCGCTGCTGCTGCATATTAAGCGCGTGCGCACAGCCGACGGCGAGCCCATCTTTGAGGAGAACATCTTTGTGCCGTTTGACGCCTACCGTGAGCTGTTGACGGCCGATCTTGAGGACAAGTCGATTTTTGCCGAGGTCGAGCGTGTTGGCGGAACGCCGATTGTCTCGGTTGGCTACCGCACGGTCGAGGCCGTTTCGTGCCAATACCGAGCAGGCGGCCGAGTTGGGCATTGCCCCGCACGATCCACTGCTCAATCTGCGTGCCAGCTTTACCGGTCCCAATGGCGAGCCGGTCCTGATGGGTAAGCAGTACTACGTGGGTAGCCGCTACGTCATGGTTATGTAGCTCTAGTTGCGCGGTTTTCCAAACCGCGTAACGGCTCGACGCTGCGCCTTTGGTTCCGCCGTTCTAACGAACGGCGGACCGGCCGACGCTGCAAACGCCTCTAAGCGGCAATCTGCAGAATGAGCGTGGATAATCTCCCGTTTTTGGCTCAATGGTGGGTCCAAAGTGGGAGATTATCCACGCTCATCAGGAAAGTGTCCAAAAATCCACGCTCGTTCGCCTTGGATTACGTTGCCCGTGGCCGATGGCGGCGCGGCACCGGTCCGCGTGGCGGCGTATAATCGGCGGCAGATGACTTGAACGTTAGGAAACCATGACCGATAGCATGCAGCAGATGGCGCTCGACACGCTCGGCGCCTATTTTGGCTACACCTCGTTTCGCCCGGGACAGGACCGCATGGTCGATGCGATCCTTGCCGGTCGCGATGCGCTGGGCGTTATGCCCACGGGCGCCGGCAAGTCCATTTGCTACCAGGTGCCCGCGCTCATGCTGCCCGGCATCACCTTTGTGGTGAGTCCGCTGCTGTCGCTTATGGAGGACCAGACCCGTGCGTTGCTCGCGGCGGGTGCGCGACCCAGCTATCTCAACTCCAGCCTTACTCCGGCCCAGCAAAACACTGTGCTCAAGCGGGCGCGCGAAGGCCGCTACCAGCTTATGTACGTGGCGCCCGAGCGCTTGCTTGAGCCGCGTTTTTTGGCCTTTGCGCAGGAAGCTGCGGCCGAAGGCGGCATCGGCGTGCCGCTCGTGGCCATTGACGAGGCCCACTGCGTGAGCCAATGGGGTCAGGATTTCCGCCCCGCCTACCTGCAGATTCGCGAGTTCATCGATTCCCTGCCGCAGCGCCCTATCGTGGCAGCCTTTACCGCTACGGCGACCGAGCGTGTGCGCGCGGACATTCAGCAAATGCTCGGCCTGCAAAACCCCGCGACGGTGGTGACGGGCTTCGATCGCAAGAACCTCTACTTTGGTTGCGAGGAGATGGGCGACAAGGCCAAGACCGCCTGGGTGCGCGACTATGTGATTGCGCATTCGGGCGAGAGCGGCATCGTGTATTGCTCGACCCGCAAGACGGTCGATGCGCTGGCAGGCGAGCTTGCCGAGGCACTGGGCCCCAGCGGCATTCGCGTGGGTCGCTACCATGCCGGCATGGGCAACGACGCCCGCCGCCAGAGCCAGCGCGCCTTTATCGACGACGATATTCAGGTGATGGTTGCCACCAATGCCTTTGGCATGGGTATCGACAAGCCCAACGTGCGCTACGTGATTCATAACAACGTGCCCGAGAGCATCGAGGCCTACTACCAAGAGGCAGGTCGCGCCGGTCGCGATGGCGACCCGGCCAGCTGCCATTTGCTGTGGAATGGCAACGATTTTCGCATGCGCCGCTTTCTGATCGACCGCGGCGACGCTGCCGACGAGGCGCTCGACGACGAGCAGCGCGCGTGGGCGCTCCAGAATCGATATCGTCTGCTCAGCCAGATGGAGGGCTACTGCAATACCACCGGCTGCCTGCGCGAATATATGTTGCGCTACTTTGGCGACGAGGCCGCGGCCGAGCATGCTGCCGCGGCTGGTGCGGGCGCCACCGCCACGGACGAGGCCGAGGGCTGCGGCAACTGCAGCAACTGCCTCACGCAGTTCGAGGTCGAGGACGTCACCGATATGGCCCGCGCCGCTGTGCGCTATGTGGCCACGCGACCCATGCGCTTTGGCAAGCCGCTCATCGCCGACGTGCTCCACGGCGGCAACACCGAGCGCATTCGCCAGATGCATCTGGACGAGGACCGCGGCTATGGTGAGCTGTCGAGCGAATCGGTCGGGCGCATCAAGGACATCATCGGCCAGCTGTGCGGCCGCGGTTATCTGGCTACCTCGCAGGGGCAGTACCCGGTCGTGGGGCTGGGCCCGCGTGCCGGCGAGGTCGAGAACGAGGCGTTTGCCTTTACCGTTAAGCGTCGTGCGTCCAAGCACAAGGCCTCGGCCCGTGCCCGCCGCGCGGTGGATCTGCTGCGTGAGGAGGCCGAGCTAGATCAGCGCCCGCGCGTGGGTGACGATGCCGAGCTGTTCGAGCGCCTGCGTGCCCTGCGCAAGGAGATTTCGACCGAGCTGGAGATGGCGCCGTACATGGTCTTCTCTGACAAGGCCCTGCGCGGCCTGTGCCGCCTACGACCTCAGACACGCGACGAGCTTATCCAGGTCAACGGTATTGGCGAGAAAAAGGCCGATGCCTTTGGCGAGCAGTTTATGGCGGCGATTGAAGAGTTTGAGTCCGAGCATGCACGGGATGGAGCGTAATGATGGCATCCGACGATAAAACCGAGCGCACTGAGGTGTCCGCCGTGCCGCTGTACCAGCAGGTTATGGACGACTTAAAGGGCGAGATCGCGCGCGGCGTGTACGCATCCGGCTCGCGCATTCCTTCCGAGATGGAGCTCGCGAAGTACTACGGCGTGGGACGCATCACCGTGCGCCGCGCCGTCGAGGAGCTGTCGCGCGCGGGGTATCTCAACCGCCAGCAGGGGAGGGGCACGTTTGTGTGTGCGCCCAAGCTCAAACGCAAGATTGTCCAGAAGGGTGACGTTCAGAGCTTTTCCGAGGGTTGCGCCGCCAACGACATGGTGGCCGGAGCACGTCTGGTGTCGCGCACGGTGGTTGCGGCGACGCGCGAGGACGCGGCGTTTTTTGGTGTGGAACCCGGCTGCGAGCTCATCGTTGTCGAGCGCGTGCGCACGGCAGACGGCGTGCCCGTCATGCTCGAGAACAACGCCTTTGTGCTGGCCGACCATCCCTATCTGCAGACGCTTGCCGACAAGGACCTCACGGACAATTCCATCTTTGCGCTCGTTGCCGAGCATTCGGGCCGTGCGCCGCTCAAGTCCGACCCCTGTACGGTGGAGATTGCGCTTGCCGATGCTCAGGCGGCCTCGCTGCTGGAGGTGCCGGTCGGCGAGCCGCTCTTCTATATGGAGGCGTACTTTACCGATGCGGACGAGCGGCCCTTGCTGCTCGGACGCCAAAAGATCGTGGGCTCGCGCTACGTGTTCGACATCTAACGTCCACAGATAGAACAACATAGAACAAGTTTGGTGAAATGACTTCACGTGCATCGTCGTGCGTGCTATAAATAGGACAACATAGAACGACAGCAGGTACGAGCTGCCGTCGTCCAAAGCCGCCACACAAGGAGGAACATCACCGTGAACGCACACGATCTGGTTCAGGAAATTATCGAGCGCAAGGGCAAGATTGAGAACGTCTTTTGGATCGCCTGCGGCGGTTCGATGATCGACCTGATGCCGGCCAACGAGCTGCTCAAGCGCGAGGCAACCACGTTTACCTCGACGGTCTACACGGCGCGCGAGTTTTGCCTGATGGCTCCCAAGAGTCTTGGCGAGAAGTCGCTCGTCATCGCCTGCAGCCACAGCGGCAACACGCAGGAGGTCGTCGACGGTTGCGAGATAGCGCTGGCCGCCGGTGCTGAGGTTGTGGCCATGACCGACTGCGAGGGCTCAAAGATCGACAACGGCAAGTGGACCACCTGGGTCTATCCGTGGGGCGAAGGCGTGCCGCAGGCCGAGGTACCGCAGGGCATCGGCGCTCTGATCGCCGCCGAACTGCTCGACCAGCAGGAGGGTTACGAGGCGCTTGCCGACATGTACGCCGGCCTTAAGCAGATGGATGCCCTCGCTGCCCGCCTGCCCGCGAGAAAGTCAACGCCGAGCTGGGCGATCGCTTTGCCGAGCTCTGCCAGCAGCATAAGTTCTTCTATATTCTGGGTTCCGGCCCCAACTTTAGCCAGACCTACGCCATGGCCATCTGCTCGCTCATGGAGATGCAGTGGCAGCACTGCTGCTACATCCACTCCGGCGAGTACTTCCACGGCCCGTTTGAGGCCACCGAGCCCGGCGTGTTCTACTTTGTGCAGCTCGGATCGGGCGAGTGCCGCCCCATGGAGGAGCGCGCGTTGGCGTTCCTCAACACGCACACCGACACGGTCATGGTGCTCGATGCGCTCGAGTACGGCGTGGGCGAGGTGCCCGCCACCGTGCGTTCGTTCCTGGAGCCGATCTTCTTCTATGCGATGAGCTGCGAGCTGCGCGCCGCCCGCGGCAAGGTCTTCGACCACAGCCCCGAGGTTCGTCGCTACATGGGCATCGAGCAGTACTAATCGAGCGGTATTAAGTTACCGGGATAACAACTTCTCACGTCGGGGCCTACGCTAAGCGCAGGCCCCGTTTGCGTTGCGATGACCGGTTTTGTTTGTCGAAAAACGAAGTCAAATACTTTTCCCGAGAAGTGAACGACCTATTTTGGACTCTCGAAGCATCGACACTTTTTGGCGCCAAAACCGCAGGAAAATCTCAATGAAACTGCAGGAAATGGCTCCCATAAAGTGTCGATGCTCCGGGGGCTCGATTTTGCTCGTTCACATCGCGGAAAAGTATTCACCTTCGATTTGCAAACGTGTTGCATGAGCAAAAAAGCGGGCCGCGCCGGGGATTTCCGGCGCGGCCCGCTTAGTATCGCGCTTAGATTCGTAAAGTTGCGGCAGCCAGCGGCCTACTTGCCGACAACGCCTTCGGCGTCCCACCAGTCGAGCTGGGCGATGTTGTCGCGGATGTGCTGGCAGCTCTTGTGGAAGCCCTCGAGCTCGTGCTCGGAAAGGTCGAGCGTGTAGACCTCCTCGACGCCCTCGGCGCCGATCACACACGGCAGGGAAGTAAAGATGCCCTCCTCGCCATACTGGCCGGTCATGAGCGTGGAGGCGGAAAGCACGGCGTGCTCGTTGTGAAGCACGGCGGCGCAGACGCGCGCGGCGGAGTTGGCGACGGCGTACTCGGTGCACTGCTTGCCCTGGTAGGTCACATAGCCGCCCTTGCGTGCAAGCTCCTCGACCTCCATGTGGTCGAAGGCGTACTTGTCGGGGTTCTCGGCCTGAAGTTCATTAAGGCTCTTGCCGGCGATGGCCGCGGCCTTAAAGGCTGCAAGCTGGCTAAAGCCGTGCTCGCCGATCATATAGGCGTCGATGGACTTGGGGCTCACGCCGACCTTCTTGGAGATCTCGGTGCGCAGGCGGGCGGAGTCCAGGCCGCAGCCCGAGCCGATGATCTTCTTGGGATCGTAGCCGGTCAGGTGCCACAACTCGGTGCACACGACGTCGCAGGGGTTGGAGATGCTCACGAAGATGCCGTCAAAGCCGGCGTCGACGATGCGCTTGGCAAAGGTGCGGGCGGCATCGGTGGTAAAGAACAGCTCGCCGTCGCGGTTGCCGGCGGCCAGCGCGACCTTGCCGGCGGCGTTGACGATGACGTCGCAGCAGGCCAGCTCCTCGTAGTGGTCGTAGCAATTGACGATCTTGGTGTTGTACGGGACAAACGAAAGGGAGTCACGCAGGTCCTGGACCTCGGACGTCACTTTGGCCTCGTTGATATCGCACAGGTACAGCTCATCGGCAATGCCCTGCATAAGTAGGCTGTTGGTGACATGTGCTCCTACGTGGCCCTGGCCGACCACGCCGATCTTACGCGTCTGGAACATATATGTATCCTTTCGACCGAGTTTTTCGCGTCGAACCATTGTAGCGTCCTGCCACCACTTTGCTAGACTAAAGCGCCGCAGATTTTTGGGACATGCCTTAATCTCTACTTTTGGAGTGATTTGGGCCGCTGACGGCATCGCTGGGCGATGCGCTCGCGCGGATGGGGCCGGTCGTTGTACCATAGCTGCAACTGACTCGTAAGGAGCATCCATGCCCATTCGCATTCCCGACGCCCTCCCTGCCGCCGCGCAGCTCGAGAGCGAGAACATCTTTGTCATGACCGAGTACCGCGCGCTGCACCAGGACATCCGTCCGCTGCGCGTGCTCATCCTCAACCTCATGCCCACCAAGATCGCCACCGAGACGCAGATCATGCGCAAGCTCTCCAACACGCCGCTGCAGGTGGAGGTGGACCTGCTGCGCACCAAGACGCACGAGGCCACGCACGTGAGCGCCGGCCATCTGGAGACGTTCTACCGCACGTTCGACGACATCCGCGACATCCACTACGACGGCCTGATCATCACGGGCGCGCCGGTGGAGCAGATGCCGTTCGAGGAGGTCGACTACTGGCCCGAGCTCTGCCAGATCATGGATTGGTCCACCACGCATGTGCACTCTACGCTGCATATTTGTTGGGGCGCGCAGGCGGGGCTCTACCATCATTACGGTATCCAGAAGTACGATCTGCCGGCAAAGGCGAGCGGCGTGTTCGAGCATTATCTGGTGAAGCCGCAAAGCCCGCTGGTCCGCGGCTTCGACGACCGTTTCTATGCCGTGCACTCGCGCAACACCGATGTGCGCCGCGAGGACGTGGAGGCCGAGCCGCAGCTTGAGGTCGTGGCCGTGTCCGACGAGGTGGGCCTGTATATCGTCAAGTCGACCGACAGCCGCCGCTTCTTTGTCTTTGGCCATCCCGAGTACGATACCGACACGCTGCGTTTGGAGTACGAGCGCGACGTGAAGCGCGGGCTTAACCCTCAGGTGCCGGCGCATTACTTCCGAACGACGACCCCACCGCCGAGCCGCGCAACGTCTGGCGCAGTCAGGCTCAGCTGTTCTACACCAACTGGCTCAACTACTACGTCTACCAGACCACGCCCTACGACCTGGCCCGCGCCGGCGAGGAGCACTAGGCCGTCGGGAGGGATGCTGGCATTTAGGCGCTGACGATGTGGGGTAGCGGCAGGTCGTGGGCGTCGGTGGGAACGTGGTCGACACGCTGCTCGTCAAAGGCGATGCCGATGATTTGGCATGCGGGCGAGAGCATGGGCAGGTAGCGGTCATAGCAGCCGCCGCCGTAGCCCAGGCGCGCGCCGGTGCGGTCGAAAGCCACGAGCGGCACGACAATCATGTCGAGAGCTTCGGCAGGCACGATAGGGAAGCGGTCGCTGTCGATGTCCATGGCCGCGAAGGCTCGCGTGGGGTGGTCGACAAACGGAGCTGCGGACGCATCGTCGGCGGCAACTGCCCTCATGCACATGCGCTGGCCACAAGCTGCGGCATCAATTGCCGAGAGCATGCACGGATAGGCCACGCACCCGCCGCGTTTGGCGGCCGCTGCGGCAAACGCGGCGGGATTGACCTCGGAACCCATCGCGGCGTAGACGGCAACGGTGTGCGGCGCCGCGGCACCCAAGCGATCCAGCAGCTCAACCAGCCGCGCACAGATAACGGCAGACTTTGCCGCCCGCACATCCAAATCAAGAGCGTCGCGCCGGGCAATCACCGCTCGTCGCAGCTCAACCTTATCCATCCCAGCCCCCTCTCCCAAACCTACCAAAAAGGGACAGGTTTATTTTGGCAGGTTTTATCTGGGCAAACGCGATATAGGTAGCAAAACCACTACAAAGGGCACTTTCGTGGTGGTTTGGGCTGTGGAGCGAACGCTCGCGGTGGTTTGTCTCGATCTGTAACAGTAACTCGGCAAAATCTGACCTAGATGTTACAGATTGAGACAAAGGGCCGGCGTCATCCGGAAACGTCTCGATCTGTAACATCTGGAGCCGATATTGCCGCCTAGATGTTACAGATTTAGACAAACTGGTGGGACGGGCTGAGCTGCCCCACCCAAGCTGAGGCAAAAGAAAAAGGTAGATTTTCAGGCATATCCAAAAAATCTACCTTTGCTGTGCGTTAGCCCATCAGGTCGACTACGTTAAAGCCGGCGTTGCTCTTGGCGATGACGTCGCGGCCGCCGAAGACGCAGGTTGGAGACTCGGCCGCAATGCGCGTCACATCGGCGCCGAGCGAGCGAAGCTCACCGGGTGTGGCGGCGAGCATCTGGGCGCGGCGCTCCTCGCGTGCGTGCGGATCGAGCCCGGCCAGGTAGGTCGTGTTGCGGCGCTTGGTGAGCGCGTACGGCTTCACCGGCGCGTCCATGCCACTCACGCAGCTTACGATAAAGCCCTCAAAGGCGGCCTCGTCGGGCTCAAAGCTGCCGAGCCATTCGCCTGCGCGCGCCACGCGCTCAATCGAGGGGTCGATTGCCGGGTCGCGGTAGGTGTAGAACGCCGCCTGACGCTCGTCGGCCGCGCGGAATCCGCAGCCGTACGCGCCGCCCTTCACGCGGATCTCGTTCCACAGGTAGTCGTAGGAGAGCGCGTTGGCGGCAACCGCCCAGGCGCCCGTCACGTCGAGCCCTAAGCGACGCGGGTCGCACGCGCTTGCCGCAAAGCAGATATCGCTGGGGATGACAAAGGCCTCGTGGCGGTCGCACGGCGTCGGCACCACGAGCGCGTCGCGGCCGGCATCGGTGCTGTCGCCCGCGCCCAAACCCAGGTCGCCTGCGGCGGCCCAGTACGCGTTAAAGTCCTCATCGCTGCCGGTAAAGCTCGCCAGGCAGCCATCGGCCACAAAGATGCGGCCTGCCAGCTCGGCAAGCTTGGCGCGCAGACCGTCCAGGCGCTCGTCAAAGTGGTCGAGCAGATCGCGCAGGAACAGGTAGAAGTCCACGCCCGAAAGCTGCTCGCGCACCACGGCCGAAGGTGAGCTGTAGCTCATCGCGCGACCGAGCGCCGCCGAGTGACCGTTGTTGATAAAGCCCTGCTCAAGCCCAATGCGAATCTGCGTGAGCACGTCGCGCACGCGGTCGGCGTCGGCATCGAGCAAAAGCGTGCTCGACCACACCTCGCGCGGCAGGCTCGCCAGCGCATCGATCTTCTCCGACAGGGCTCCGGCGCTCACCAGCAGGTAGGGGCGCACGCCGTCCACGTCGGGCTGGGTCATGACCTCGGTCGTAAAGCTCAAAAAGCCCAGCTTGCCGGCGAGCAGGTTGTCGAGTTCCTCGGCCGAATGCTCGCGCGTGGGCAGCTGCTTGAGCAGACGGCAGAGCAGCGTCACATAGGGCAGGTCCTCAAACGCGATGCAGTTCAGGTCGAAGTACTGCATGGCGTAGGCCAGGCGGTTGGTGGGGATGCCGTGGCGCAGGCAGGGGATGGGCGCAGTGGTGTCAACGACCAGCGGCGGCTCAGGGCGCGCCTCGCCAATGTCGGAAACGCGCAGGCGCGGCAGCGTAGCCTTGGCCTCGGGTGTGTCTTCCGCCTCCTGTGCGGCACGCAGCGCGGCCGTGCGCTCGACCACGTCGGCCAGCTCGGCATCGGTCATGGCGTCGCGTTTGGCTGCCAGCTCGGCGGCCTCGGCGCCCTCCGAACCCGCGGCGGCGTCCACCGGCACCAGCTCGACCAGTGCCATGTGGTCGTTTTCCAGCACCAGCTCGCGCAGAAGGTCCTCAAAGTAGCTTCTGTCCAGCTCGCCGCGCAGCTCCTCGTACACCGGGCCATACTTGAGCGCCAGTGTCGCGGCGTCGTCATCGTAGAGCCAGGTGCTCAGCGCGTCGCACGCAATGGCCACGCCGTCGGCGATACCGTAGTCGCGCTGGCGCAGGTCGTACTCGTTGCTGCTGATGATAGCTTCCAGGCGCTCGCGCGGAACGCCGCGCTCGCACAGGTCGCGGCAGGCGTCCTGGAACACGCGGCGCAGCTCGCGCGCCACGCCGGGCTGCGCGTTTTGCAACATGATGAGCTCGTAGGGCTGCAGGCTCTCGGCCGCGGTGTAGCTCACCACGTTGCCGCCCAGGCCGGCGGCTAGAATGGCCTTCTTAACCGGCGCTTCGTTGGAGCCCAGCAGCGCCTCGAACAGGATATCTGCGGCGATCGTGCGCTTGCGGTCGAGCGCGCTGCCCAGCACGAGGCCCAGGCCCACCAGGGCGTTTTCGGGCGTGGTGGTCATCTCGACGCGCTTATACTCGCAGGTCACGGGCGCCTGCACGCCCAGCGGATTGGGCGCCAGCGTGGACGGGTCCTCGCCGGCGGCAACGGCTGCATCCATGCGGCGGCTTGCGGCGCTCGGCTGTGACAGGTAGCGCTCGTCCAAAAAGGCCAGTGCACGGTCCACGTCCAGGTCGCCGTAGAGCGTGATGTAGGAGTTGGAAGGATTGTAGTGGCGCGCGTGCGTGTCCAGGAACTGCTCGTAGGTGAGCGCGGGAATCGCGCGCGGGTCGCCGCCGCTCTCGTGCGCATAGGCGGTGTCGGGATAGAGCGCGGCGTTGACGGCGTCGTCCAGCACGCTCATGGGGTCGGAAAGGGCGCCCTTCATCTCGTTGAACACCACGCCGTTATAGCGCAGCGTGCCCTCGCGCAGGCTCGCGGAGCTGCCGTTGTCCTCGCCCTCGGCGCTCTCCGGCAGGTCCAGCTCGTAGTGCCAGCCCTCTTGCTCAAAAATGGTGGGCTTGGTATAGATGGCCGGGTTGAACACCGCGTCCAGGTACACGTCCATCAG
>ENA-OQKS01000473-OQKS01000473.1-human-gut-metagenome-genome-assembly--contig:-NODE-473-length-11205-cov-3.422278_pt1 | contig 11205 bp, 12 predicted proteins | sample MGYA00242804_ERZ504808 | MGnify/ENA primary metagenome ERZ504808 (study PRJEB26092, sample SAMD00036375) | human gut metagenome | host: Homo sapiens | study: EMG produced TPA metagenomics assembly of...
CTGGTGGGCATCCTGCTGCGGTGCCGGACTGCGGCTGGCGGTCTATCTAAAAAGCAAAAACGCTAAAAAGTACCGGCACCGGTATGGAGTACGGCTCTGCCCGGTGGGGTACTCCGGCAGATATTGCGCCGTTCATGGCTCCGAAGTTTGAGGATAACATCATCCTGACCAAAACGGAACGGTTGATGATGTCAAACCGTCCACCTGACCCGAAAAATGCCCGGAATAAAAACGTGCTGGTGGTGGGCGGTTCCGGCAGCGGCAAAACAAGGTATTTTATTAAGCCGAATTTGCTTCAATGCACGTCAAAAAGCCATCCGGTTTCATTCGTGGTAACTGACCCCAAAGGCGGTCTCATTCAAGAATGTGGACTTGCCCTGCTGAAGAACGGATATAAAATCAGGACGATGAACACCATAAATTTTCACAAGTCCATGCGCTACAATCCGTTCGCATATATCCACGAGGAAAAGGATATTTTGAAGCTGGTCACGACCCTTATGACCAACACCAAAGGTGAAGGTCAGGGCGGCGATCCGTTCTGGGACAAGGCGGAACGGCTTTTGCTGACCTCGCTGATTGCCTATCTGCACTACGAAGCCCCGGCTGAGGAACAGAATTTTGCTACGCTGCTGGAAATGCTCAACACCATGCAGGTGTCCGAGGAGGACGAGGATTATCAGAATCCGGTTGATTTGCTCTTTGAAGATTTGGCAAAAAAGAAGCCAAACAGTTTTGCAGGGCGGCAGTACAAGCTCTATAAATTGGCTGCCGGCAAGACCGCAAAATCCATCCTGATTTCCTGCGGTGCCCGCCTTTCGCCCTTTGACATCCAAGAAATCCGGGATGCGACCATGTACGATGAGCTGGAGCTGGATAAGCTGGGCGACCGAAAAACAGCCTTATTCCTTATCATGTCGGATACAGACAGCACGTTCAATTTCCTTATCAGCATGATCTACTCCCAGCTTTTCAATTTGCTCTGTGACAAGGCAGATGATGTGTACGGCGGAAAGCTGCCTGTTCATGTGCGCTGCCTGATCGACGAGTGTGCCAACATTGGCCAGATTCCGCAGCTGGAAAAACTAGTGGCAACCATCCGCAGCCGCGAGATTTCGGCCTGCCTTGTGCTGCAAACCAGAAGCCAGTTGAAAGCCATCTACAAGGATAATGCGGATACCATCGTGGGCAACATGGACAGCCAGATATTTCTGGGTGGCAGCGAGCCTACTACCCTTAAAGATCTTGCCGAAGCACTCGGCAAGGAAACCATCGACAGCTACAACAATTCCGATACCCGCGGCAATAGCCCAAGCTATGGCACCAACTACCAGAAACTCGGCCACGAGCTGATGAGCCGGGATGAGCTTGCTGTTCTGGATGGTGGCAAGTGCATCCTGCAGCTGCGCGGTGTCCGCCCATTTTTGAGCGACAAGTACGATTTGACCCAGCATCCGAACTACAAATTAACATCGGATGCCAACCCCAAAAACGCTCTGGATATTGAAAAATATCTGAGCCATAAGAAAAAATCCACTCGGATGACCAGTTCGTCCTCGTGGATGTTGATTCACTCCCGCCCGCCTGACAAAGACGAGCGGTTATTTTTTACCCTGGCCCAAAAGGCGCGCCAGCAAATCAGCGCTTGCCGCAGTTTGCGGCAGTTCATCACTGGATTTCATGTGTGTGCAGGGTCACTTTTTCAAAAACAAAGGAGATGCAATTATGGTAATTTTTCAACAGTGCAGTGGATGTTCTGAAGACTCTGGTCGTTGCTCTGGGTGCCGGTCTGGGCGTGTGGGGTGCTGTCAACCTCATGGAAGGCTACGGCGGCGATAATCCCTCCGCAAAAAGTCAGGGCATGAAGCAGCTCATGGCTGGCGGTGGTGTCGCCCTGATCGGCATTACCCTGATCCCCCTGCTGAGCGGTCTGTTCGGCTAAAAACTGCGGGCGGCATCTGCCGCCCATACATATTGCTCCAACTCACCGTGGCTAACGGTTTTTGTACTTGTGGAGCGAATTTTCAAGCCATACGTTCTATCAAAAAGGAGATGTTTCTATGAATTTTTTGACGAACCTCATCTTTGTTCTCAACCTGCTCAAGACCCTCATCAACCATTTCTTTTAAGGTGGTGGCGCTGAGTGGAAACCGTTCTCAAAGCAATCTCCGATTGGATCAAGTCACTGCTGACAGCTGCGATCATGTCCAATCTTTCCGGCCTGTTCGATGACGTCAACACCCAAGTGGGCAACATCGCACAGCAGGTCGGCACCAAACCATCCAGTTTTGAACCGCGCGTTTTCGCTATGATCGAGGCCCTCTCCCGGAATGTGGTGCTGCCCATTGCAGGCATCATCCTGACCTTTATTGCCTGTTATGAACTAATCGAGATGATCACCCAGCACAATAACATGGCACAATTTGAACCTGCGCTGCTGATGAAATGGATCTTCAAAACTGCCATTTCGGTCTGGATGATCTCCAACACCTTCGACATCATCATGGCGGTGTTCGATGTGACGCAGCAGGTGGTGGCAAATTCCAGCGGCATTATTTCCGGCAACACAAGGGTCAACGACATCGGGCTTTCCATGCTGCAATCCAGCATGATGCAGATGGACGTAGGCCCACTGTTCGGGCTGTTCTTGCAGTCCTTCTTCATCGGCATTACCATGCGCATCCTGTCCATTGTGATTTTTCGTCATCGTCTACGGAAGAATGATTGAAATCTATATGGCCGTCAGTCTGGCTCCCATCCCGATGGCAACATGGGGCAACCATGAGCAATCCCATGTGGGACAGAATTATCTTCGCTCGCTGTTTGCGCTGGGATTTCAGGGCTTCCTGATTTTGATCTGCGTGGCGATCTACGCAGTTTTGCTTCAGAACGTCGCCATATCCGGGGATGCCATCAACTCCATTTGGAGCATTGTCGGCTATACGATTCTTCTTTGTTTCAGTTTGTTCAAGACCAGTTCTGTGGCCAAGAGCATACTGGGTGCCCACTGATTGGAGGTGTTTTTTTGGCAGCGTATATTTCCGTGCCGCGCGATTTCAGCAAGGTGAAGTCCAAAGTAGCCTTTAATCTGACCGCCCGGCAGCTTATCTGTTTTTGGTGCAGCGGCAGTTGTGGGCGTGCCGCTGTTCTTTGTTCTGCGGGACACCGCAGGCAATTCCGGCGCTACCCTCGGCATGATGGCGGTCATGCTGCCCATGTTCTTTCTGGCGATGTACCAGAAAAACGGACAGCCCGCCGAAAAGATTCTGCGGTACTACCTTCAGGCACGTTTTGTTCGCCCGAAGGTGCGTCCGTACAAGACCCGCAACTACTATGCACTGCTTATGAAGGGAGATGACACCCGTGATTCCGTTTCTGAAAAAGAATAAGGACGGCAAAAAGCCGCCCAAGTCCACAGTGCCCCGCACGGCACAGGAGAGCATCCCGTTTCAGCGGATGTTTGAGGACGGCACCTGCCGTGTCCGCCCCGGCTACTACACCCGCACCATCCAGTATCAGGATATCAACTATCAGTTGGCGCAGCAGGAGGACAAGACCGCCATCTTTGAGGAATGGTGCAGTTTTCTCAACTTTTTCGACAGCTCCATCCACTTTGAACTGTCCTTTGTGAACACTGCTACGGACAGTGCAGACTTTGAAAAGTCCATCCGTATCCCGTATCAGCAGGATGGTTATGACGATGTTCGTGCCGAGTACAGCCAGATGCTGCGGCAGCAGCTTTCCAAGGGCAACAACGGCCTGACAAAGACAAAATTCCTGACCTACGGCATCGAGGGTGACAGCATGGCGCAGGTCAAACCCCGGTTGGAGCACATCCAGAACGACCTGATGAACAATTTCCACAGACTGGGCGTTCTGGCAAAGCCGCTGGACGGTACGGAGCGTCTGCGGCTGATGCACGGGATGCTGAACATGGACGGTGCCAACAAGTTCCACTTCAACTGGAAAGACCTTGTGCCCAGTGGTCTGTCCGTAAAGGATGCCATTACCCCCACTGCGCTGGCGTTTAAGAACAGCCGTACCTTTCAGATGGGCGGCATCTTCGGGGCGGTAAGCTTTCTGAATATTACAGCTTCTGACCTGAGCGACCAGCTTTTGAAAGATTTCCTTGATATGGATTCCAGCCAGATCGTTACCATGCACATCCAGTCCGTTGACCAGAACAAGGCCATCAAAACCATCAAACACACCATCACCGAACTCGATAGGTCCAAGATCGAGGAGCAGAAAAAAGCCGTCCGCGCCGGATACGACATGGACGTTCTGCCGTCTGATTTGGCGACTTACGGCAGGGATGCCAAGGCACTTTTGAAGGAACTGCAGAGCCAGAACGAGAGAATGTTTCTGGTGACATTCCTTGTTCTGAACACTGGCAAAACCGAGCAGGAACTGGAAACCAACGTGTTTCAGGCGGTCAGCATTGCCCAGAAGCACAACTGTGAACTGTGCCGCCTTGATTTTCAGCAGGAGCAGGGGCTTATGTCCTCGCTGCCGCTGGCAGACTGCCAAATCGAGATCCAGCGGGGGCTGACCACCAGCAGCACGGCGATTTTTGTGCCGTTTACCACACAGGAGCTGTTCGACAACGGCAAGGAAAGCCTGTATTATGGCTTGAATGCTCTGTCCAACAACCTGATTATGGTTGACCGCAAAAAGCTGAAGAACCCCAACGGTCTGATTCTGGGCACTCCCGGTTCCGGTAAATCCTTCAGCGCAAAGCGTGAGATCTGCAATGCGTTCCTCGTGACGGACGATGATATTATCATCTGCGACCCGGAATGTGAGGTGCGACACGAAGTCGCGTAATGTATTGCGTGTAAACGCTACTCTATCCATTTGGAGTAACCCTACTGTGACCTGCACTGGTCAAAAGCCGGCGTTGGGAAGCTCACAGGACAATATGGGAAATCTGCCAGCCTAAAAGACAGACGTACCGTTAGGGTAAAGAATGCTATGTCGAATGTAATGTGAACCATCGTAAGGATCGTTACAGGGAATAGGTGAAATAAGGCTGATACACCTACACCAAAAAGGTGCTGGAGGTGGCCAAGGGGCCTTTCGCTACCCCGAAGCAAATGGACACAAAGCCTCCCGGTTCAAAGATGGCGGCTAAGGCATTCATGAATTATGCATTACGTGGAACGTGGAAAAACCCTATGCACTCCTTTAATAAAGGTATCGACCTCGCAAGAGGGAGAAACGGCGCAGAGGGTATGAGATGGAATAAAAAGCGAACGGTTCACTGTAACGGTGAGCATAGGGGTTCAAAATTTGCCCTGACCTGAAAGGGTGCTGACTTATTCCGGGTATTTCATGGCAAGATTGGAGGTATCCCTGTGAACGATAAGTATTCAACGACGGAAGATAAAACTTCTGAGAAGCTGTCGGACGAAGCTATGTTGAGTGCCCAATGGAAAAACATTGACTGGCATAAGGCAGAGCGGGAAGTCAACAGGCTACAAATCAGGATTGTCAAGGCAACTCAGCAAAAAGACTACAACGCAGTAAAACGACTTCAGTATCTTCTGACACATTCCTTTTACGCCAAAGCACTGGCCGTTAAGCGTGTCGTTACCAACGATGGGCGCAAGACTCCCGGTGTGGATGGTGTTCTCTGGAACACCCCGGCGAAGAAAATGAAAGCGGTTCTATCGCTGACAGATAAAGGGTATCGTGCGCGTCCTCTCCGTAGAGTGTATATCGAAAAGAAGGACAAGAAGAAAAAGCGTCCATTGGGCATTCCTACAATGTATGACCGCGCAATGCAGGCTCTCTATGCTTTGGCACTGGAGCCGGTGGCGGAAACAACAGCAGATGGGAGATCCTTTGGTTTCCGAAAAGGAAGATGCGCACAGGATGCCTGCGAATATCTGTTCAATGCACTGTCGCGCAAGCACATTTCTCCGAAGTGGGTTTTGGAGGGTGACATCAAAGGTTGCTTCGACCATATCAGCCATGATTGGCTTCTGGCGAACATCCCCATGGACAAGAACATTTTGAAGCAGTTCTTAAAGGCGGGATTTATCTATCAGCGCGAACTCTTTCCTACCGAGGAAGGAACTCCGCAAGGTGGTATTATCTCCCCCATTCTGGCGAACATGACGCTGGATGGTATCGAGAAGAAGCTGGTCGAACGCTTTCACACAAACGCGCTCGGCAAGGTCGATTCAAGATTTAAGAATGCCCACAAAGTAAACTTCGTCCGCTATGCAGACGATTTTGTGGTCACAGCGGCAACACCTGAACTGGCTCTTGAAGCAAAGGAGCTGATTCGAGAGTTTCTCGCTGAACGCGGATTGGAACTTTCTGATGAAAAGACCGTTGTCACCAACATTGACGATGGTTTCGACTTCCTCGGCTGGAACTTCAGAAAGTATAACGAAAAGCTGATTATCAAGCCTTCCCAAAAGGCGGTCAAGGCTATCGTTTCCAATATCTCTGACACGATTCTCCGCAGAGGAAAAGCGTGGCAGCAAGATGTTCTGATTATGAAGTTGAATGAACAAATTCGAGGTTGGACTAATTACCACCAGTCCGTATGCGCAAGTGATGCGTTCGCGCATCTGGACTACGTCCTGTACGAACTGCTGTGGCGATGGGCTAAAAGACGGCACCCAAAGAAGAACAAGTGGTGGATTTCCACGAGATACTGGCATCGTGTCGGTAATCGGAACTGGGTGTTCTCTACGGAAAACAAGGAGCTGATACGGGTGGACAGCACAGCCATTGTGCGACATACCAAGATAAAAGCTACTGCAAATCCGTTCCTCGATGAGGCGTATTTCCAAAAAAGGAAATTCGATAAAGGAATGCACCGGCTGACTGGAAAATTCAAGACGATTTGGAAAAACCAGAACGGGCTGTGCTACCACTGCGGAATGCCGATGGATGTAACGGAAGAAAGAGAAATCTTCTACCTTGCACCAAAAGCAAAGACTGGCGTGAAAGATGTTCGTAATATGCGCTACGTTCATTGCGCCTGTCAGCGAATTTATGCTGAGAACCGCTTGAAAAAGTGATGAAATGCTTGAGCCGTATGACGGGAAACTGTCACGTACGGTTCTTAGGCGGGAAGGCGGTGGTAACACCGCTGACCCAGCCGATTACGCTCCGCTGGTGGAGCGTCTGCATGGGCAGGTCATCCACATCAGCCCTGCCAGCACCCAGTATATCAACCCGATGGACATCAACAGCAACTACTCGGAAGAGGATAACCCTCTGGCTCTGAAAGCCGACTTTGTACTGTCCCTGTGCGAACTGGTGGTCGGCGGCAAAGAGGGGTTGCAGCCGGTGGAAAAGACGGTCATTGACCGCTGCGTCCATGTGATCTATCGCAAGTATTTCGAGAATCCCGCCCCGGAAAATATGCCGCTGTTGGAAGATTTGTACAACGCCCTGCTGACGCAAGATGAACCGGAAGCCCGCCATGTGGCGGCTGCGCTGGAAATTTACGTTAAGGGTTCTTTGAATATTTTTAACCATCACACCAATGTGGATATCAATAATCGCATTGTCTGTTTTGATATCAAGCAGCTTGGCAAGCAGCTGAAAAAACTCGGTATGCTCATCGTGCAGGATGCTGTGTGGGGGCGTGTCACCGCCAACCGCAGTGCCGGAAAATCCACCCGGTACTATGCAGACGAGTTCCACCTTTTGCTGAAAGAGGAGCAAACTGCGGCATACAGCGTTGAAATTTGGAAGCGTTTTCGTAAGTGGGGTGGCATCCCGACAGCCCTAACGCAGAACGTCAAAGATCTGCTGGCAAGTCCCGAAGTGTCGAATATTTTTGAGAACTCGGACTTTGTGTATATGCTCAATCAGGCCAACGGAGACCGACAGATTCTCGCAAAGCAGCTCAACATCTCGCCCCATCAGCTTTCCTATGTGACCCACTCCGGCGAAGGTGAAGGGCTGCTGTTTTTCGGTAACGTGATTCTGCCCTTTGTTGACCACTTCCCGAAAGACCTTGAACTCTACCGCATCCTTACGACCCGCCTTTCCGAAGTTGCGGAGGCGCAAAAGCATGAGTGAGAAACAGCCAAAGCTGAAATTTGAGGAGGACAAGGAGCGCACGGTCACGCGCTCTCCTCCAAAAAAGTCCAAAGTGGAGCAGTCTAAGCCCCAAAAGCAGAAGCTGAAACTGGACGCAGATAAAGCTGCGGAAAAGGCGCAGCACCTGCGTTTTGGCAAAGCCGAAATCACCCCGGATGAAGCATCCCGCATGACAAAGCAGCAGAAACGTGCTATGTATGCCGCTGCTGCCGCCCGGTCTGCGGTGCATCGGGAGGTTGACCAGTACGAGGACGATAATGTGGGCACGCAGGCTTTAAGCGAGGGCGAAAAAGCTGCCGAGACTATCCACGATATTTTCAAGAGCCGTTACGCTAGAAAGCTCAAAAAGAAAGCCAAGATGCAGGACAAGAAGGGCACCAAAACCGCAAAATTTTCTGCACGGGAGCCGACTGCGGCACAGGATGCAGGTGCATCCAGAACCAGCGAGGGCGGCTCCAACTGGCTTTCCCGGTGGCGGCAGAAACAGGATATTCAGAAAAGCTACCGTGCCGCCGCCCGTTCGGGCACGGCGGCGCAGACCGCAGGCGGTAAAGCGGCATCCAATGGCACCAATGCTGCAAAGTCCGGCATGGAGCAGGTCATCAACAAAGGAAGATCGGTGGTCAGCACCGCAGTCAACGGCATTGCCAATTTTGCAAAGAGCAACGCGCACATTCTTTTGATCGTGGGCGTTTTTCTTTTGCTCCTGCTGCTGGTCATGTCAGCGTTTTCGTCCTGTTCCATTCTGTTCTCCGGCACCACGCAGGTATCCGGGCAGACCATTTACACCGCAGAGGACCGGGACATCCGGGGAGCCGAAACCGACTACAAGAAGCTGGAAAAGGAACTGGATAAAAAGATCAAGCGCACTCCTACCGACCACCCCGGCTACAACGAGTACCAGTACCACCTCGACCCCATCGAGCACGACCCGTGGCAGCTCACTTCGTATTTGACCACTCTCTACGACGATTACACTCGCAGCGAGGTACAGGGCAAGTTGAAGGAGACTTTCAAAAAGCAGTACAAGCTGACCACATGGGTGGAGGTGCAGATACGGTATAAGACGGTCTGGGTCATCAGCCCGGCAGGAATCCCGGTTCCCACGCAGGTGCCCTACGAGTACCGCATCTTCCACACCAAATTGGTGAACAAAGGACTGGAAGTCGTTATCCGGGAAGAATTGAATGCCGACCAATGGAAACGGTACGAGATCTTTCAGGATACGCTGGGCGGCAGACCCTATCTGTTCAACGGCGGTCTGCCGCCCGGTGGCTCCGATGGCTCCGGCTCACCGGGCATCGACTATCAGGTTCCGGCAGAAGCCCTGACTGACAGCGAGTTTGCGGCCATCTACAAGGAAGCCCAAAAGTATGTGGGTACGCCCTATGTGTGGGGCGGCTCCACCCCGGAAACCGGGTTCGATTGCAGCGGCTATGTCTGCTGGGTCTACAATCAAAACGGCTACGATGTGGGGCGCACCACCGCCAACGGCTTGTGGAATAAGAGCCAGCACATCAGCGAGGCTGAAGCAAAGCCCGGTGACCTTGTTTTCTTCGAGGGAACGTATGATACCCCCGGAAAAAGTCACGTTGGAATCTACCTCGGCAACGGGATGATGGTGTCCGCCGGCGACCCCATCAAGTACGCAAACATTCACTCGTCCTACTGGCAGAAATATCTGTCCGGTTTTGGACGGCTTTCAAAATGATTGGAGGAAGAAATGAGCGAAAAACTCGATAAGCTGCGCGCTTCTCTGGAAAAGGAAAGGGAGCGTCGCATCAAAATCAACAACCGCATCGAAAGTCTGGAGCGGCGGATTCAGGAAGCAGAAGCTGCCGAGGTCAACGAGATGGTGCGTACCGCCAAGGTCACGCCGGAACAGCTTGCCGCCCTGCTGCGGCAGTCGGCTACCACCACCCCGACCCCGGCTGCGCTGTCCGCGGTCGGTGCTACCTTTAATAAGGAGGACGATTCCAATGAAGATGATGAATAAGTTCTGTGCCCTGATGTTGTCGATGGCACTGTGCGCTGGTATGGCGGCTCCTGCTTTTGCCTATGGCGGTGAGCCTACGGAGGAAGTGGAGCAGCCCGTCCAGACTTCTACCACCGATGAAGAAGATGTAGTCACCGTGACCTATGAGGAATCTGGTGCACTGACCCCGGAGGGTAATCTGACGCTGGTGGATGATTACCATACCAATTATTCGGATGGTTCCGGGCAGCAGTTTATTACGCTGGTCAGCAAGTCCGGCAACACGTTCTATCTGGTCATCGACCGCAACGCCAAGGGGCAGCAGACTGTCCACTTTATGAATCTGGTGGACGAAGCCGACCTTCTGGCTCTGATGGAGGAAGAAGATGTCAATGCCTACACTGCTGAAAAAGAATCAGCGGCACAGGCAGAGCTGGAGCGCAAACAGGCCCAGGAAGATGCCAAGAAAGCCGAAGAAGAAGCGGCGGCATCCGGCACCGAACAGACTGGTGGCAACAAAGTTACGAAGTATGCTGCCACATTCTTAGGCGTTCTGGCTCTGGTCGGTCTGGCTGCTGGCGGCGGTATTTACACCTTTATGAAGCAGAAGCAGAAAAAGCAGGCAGAAAAAGAAGCCCTTGACCCCGATGCAAACTACACCGAGGACAAGGGCAATTTTGAAATCCCTGTAGAGGATGAACCGGAAGAAGCCGGTGAGGAGGATACGGCAGAAGAATAATTCTATTGGCGGCGTTTGCCGCCTTACATATTGCAATCCGAAACAGATTGGAGGGATTCTTATCGCAAAATTGATCGTGGCAGAAAAGCCATCGGTTGCCATGTCCTATGCCAAAGTTCTTGGTGCCACCAATCGTCAGGACGGCTACCTTGAGGGCAACGGCTATCTGGTGAGCTGGTGTGTGGGTCATCTGGTGGAACTGGCTCCGCCTAATGTCTACGATGCCAAGTATGTCAAGTGGTGCATTGCCGACCTGCCCATCCTGCCGCAGCAGTGGCAGTACCTCGTGTCTACGTCCACCAAAAAGCAGTTTAGCATCCTGCAAAAGCTGATGAACCGCCCAGATGTGGATAGCATCGTCTGTGCAACGGATGCAGGGCGTGAGGGCGAACTGATCTTCCGCCTTGTCTACCAGCAA
>ENA-OQKS01000476-OQKS01000476.1-human-gut-metagenome-genome-assembly--contig:-NODE-476-length-11136-cov-3.646925_pt1 | contig 11136 bp, 11 predicted proteins | sample MGYA00242804_ERZ504808 | MGnify/ENA primary metagenome ERZ504808 (study PRJEB26092, sample SAMD00036375) | human gut metagenome | host: Homo sapiens | study: EMG produced TPA metagenomics assembly of...
CCAATCATAAGCATCCTTCCTCCCACTTACTCTGAAAACCTTTTGTTAAAAAATACTACTCACGAGTAGTATACTCATGAGTAGTATATAATATTCTTCTCCTATTTTCAATACTGCTACTGGCTTTGTAAGTGCATTGAAAAATTCATTCTTTCCTGCTAACGAAAAATATGATATGTCTGCGAATGGAGTGTCTTTCCCGTCTTCGTTGTAATTTCTTCGCACGCAACCTTTTCAAAGCAAAATTTCTCAACCAAATGTGTGCTTGGCGCATTCCTGATATCCACTTCGTAAATATAATACTGATATTTCCCTGTAGAATTTAAATCATCAATTAATCCCCGCAAAGCCTCATAGCCATATCCTTTTCCATGGGCGGACTCTTTCAGCCAAATTCCAACTTCCGGCGTTTTTTTCTTTTATATCGAACACTTCCATGCTTCCAACAAATTCGCCGTCCCGTGTAAGAATCACCAGCTCCAGCATGTCTCCCTGTTCCATCGCTTTCACAAAGCCAGAAAGGATTTCATCTGCCGCATTGATATCAGAAAAACTGTCTGGATATTGATATTTTGTGATTTCATCTGTAAATTCTGTATAGTATGCTTCTAAAAAACTGTCACGATATGGCTGAATGATAAGCCTTTCTGTTGTCAGCATAAAATCACGACAGTCTGTTGTCATTTCAGGCACCTCTGATAAAAGATTAGAATCTTGGATTTTAGCCATGCTTTCTTTCTGCTTGTCCTGCATTTCTTTCACAGCCTTTCTTTCAGATTGCAAAATGCATCCGCTGTCAATTCATAGTCAACGGATGATTCCAACTCACCTATCTGGTTTTTCCACGAATCGTGATGAACTGCCGTTTTGCGGAATCCAAGTTTTTCATAGACGTGCTGTGCTCTTGTGTTTTTGAGGTTGGTATCGAGAAAAATGGCATTTGCTCCCATGCGGAACAGTTCTTCGATGAGCATGCTCAATACAACTCTTCCAATGCCTTTTTCCTGATAATCGGATTCACAGATTTTAATTCCAATCTCGTATCGATGATTTTCGAATACATAGAAACTCATTTCCCCGATTCGCACATCATTATATTCTATGATCAGTCTTCGTCTGGTTTCATCGCTGTCGTCGGCAATCTGTTTTTCTATTTCCGCTGCGCTTGTACCAAGTCCATTGGGGAATCCGGCATGAGCCATGACGGTTCCATCGTTCCACCAGGCGGCTAACTGTTCACAGTCTTTCTTTTCGGCATTTCTGATGCATAGATGATTGTATTTTATGTTCATTTCTTTTTTCTCCATAACACGAATATCCGAAAAAATATCGTTTTCAAAAAGGATTTCAAATCCATCTGCCGGCTGAAATCTGCCATTCAGGATTTCTTTTCCATGGAAGGATATTTTTCTTGCTTTGTTCGCCGCATCTTTCACCTCGATCTCACAATACGAAAGCAAATATGCGCAGATTGCCGTTGCATGAGAAACCACGAGTGCTGTTTCTCCTTCTTCCATCTGTCCGACGATAGAATCGATCGCGGTTTTCATCCGCACCTTCACTTGATTTAACGATTCCCCGCCCGGATTGCGAAAATCGTGATCTTCATACTGTTTCAGCCAGAAATCCTCCCTGGCATCCCCGATCGTTCTTTCATGCAGCTCCTTCACAATGACCGGGTGATCTGCGATGAATTCAGCCGTTTCCATTGCTCTCCGATAAGGTGAAGAAAAGCATCTGTCCACATTTGAAAATATATTTCTTTTTGATACAGCAAGCGCTTTTCCCTCTTCCGATAGAGGAATCTGCTCATTCGGCATATCCCCTTTTTCCGGGATGGAATGCCTCATTAAAAAATATTTTTTTCACTTCACTCTCCCCTGCTGTTATTCCTAAAGTTTTTTAATCAAAAACATCTCCATCGGCTTTTTTCCATATCCTTTTTCTGATGTTCCCCAGCGATAAAAAGCATGGTGCAAAACGGAGTATTATCCCAGAAAAGATTATATTGCAGCAATCAAATGTTTCCAGCGGACCTGCTCTTGTGGATATTCTTGATAAACTGATACGAATGGATGTTGTTGCAAAAGAAGCTCCTATTAACGATGAAAATGATGTGTCGCACGGACGGAAGCTTCCCACAGTTCCACCAGCGTTTCCATCCGCGGCATTCCCTCCTGTACTTCATATATTGTTATCTTACTCATCTTCCTTCCACAGCTTTCCTTCTTTATAATGTTTCCTGCAAAGCGCCACATAACTCTCGTTCGATCCAAGGAAAATCTGCGCGCCTTCCCGAACGATTTTTCCGTCTGCGTATCTCGTATTGCACTGCGCCCGTCTTCCGCACCAGCAGACCGTTGGGACTTCCTCGATGATGTCAGCGATTTCCATCAATCTTCTCGAACCCGGAAACAGATGTGTCTGGAAGTCCGCACGCAGACCGTAGCAGAGAACCGGAATCCCATAAAAATCCACGATGTCCGAAAGCGTATCAACTTCCTCCGGAGAAAGAAACTGCGCCTCGTCGATCAGAACCGCATCCACTTTCTTTCCGTGATACCGGTATTCCCCGCTGTCTGTACTCCAGGTCTCTGAAATTTCTTTTAAAAATTCATCCACATATTCCGCCGGTGCCTCCAGCCCGATGCGGGACTTGATTTCATGTTCTCCGTCGCGGTTGTCCGTCCGCGGTTTCAGCAGAACAGCATACTGTCCGCGCTCCTCATAATTATAGCGAACCATCAAAATATTAGCAGATTTCGAACTGCCCATCGCGCCGTAGCGGAAATATAATTTTGCCATTGTTTTTCGTCCTTTTGTCTTTTCTTATTCTTTCAGTTCTTTCCGTAAAAACGGCTCCTCATCAAGCCAAGTCTCTTAAAAATCATCGCCTTCTATTCCTTCCTCATTTTTCTTCGAATCACCCACCGAACCGCCAGCGTCACCGCAATCAGAACCGCCGCAATTACGCCATCCCGCAGAATCCCTGTATACCACGGTGCAGACCACGTCTCATACAAACCGGGGTGTGCTGTGTAGTCATAATACGTATAAACGCTCTTTCCAAGAAACACGCCAACGACACACCACAGAAAAATTCCGGAAATTTTATGGATTGTTTTCATTGCTCTGCCCCCATTTCTTCTCTATAACAGAAAACTACCGACAAACCTGCTTTTATCGATAGTTCTCTTACCTCTCAAGCACTCAATTTAAGCTTTCCACTCTACACCTGTGCTTTTTCTCCGTCTTTTCATACCCAATTCCCACAGCCAGTATTTTTCCTGTATACTTTTTCTGTTCTGCAAGCCGCGGCACAAATTTTAATGCATACTTCCTGTCTTTGATCTGCTGAATTGCTTCTTCCGGAGTGTGGTCTACTTTTAGTTCAAGAATAATTCCATCTGCGGTCAGATCATATGGATAGAAAATAAAATCCACATACCCAACTCCCGCCTTATCCTCACGCTCTACCCGGTAACTGTCACGCGCAGCCAGGTATACCAGATTGACAATGGCTGACAATTCTGTCTCATGGTTGTACGACAGCAGCGGAACTTCCGTATCGTGCACCAGTTCCAGAATTTTTTCCATCGTATGCGTATCTCCCGCCAGAGTCGCTTTCAGCATTTTCTCGGACTCTTTCGCCAGGCGATATACATATCCCAGAGATTCATTCTTCATCAGCAGCTCATCAAACTTCTCCATCAATTCCCTGTTCGGAATAGACACTTTTCCATTCAAATAGCTTAAAAATCCATACACCACCATCGCAGAGTAAATTTCATCTCTCGTAGACAGGTTCATGGAAGTGGCCGCATATTCCTGTATTTTTGCCGAAACTGACTCTCCTGCTGCCATCAGTACAAGGTCATCCCTGACGTCGGATACATTATTTCGAATGTAATAATAAATTTCATCATATGGACCTGAGCTGGTCCAGTAATTTGCCAGATTGTTAAACTGCAGTGCAAAAACAACGGAGCGTGGATTGTATACCCGCTCTCCCGCTTTTTGTATAATAACCGTTATACCTAGTCTCGCAGACCTTTTCGCGTCACTATTTTTTATTTTTCTCTGTTTTTCGCATTCTCTACAGTACCTTTCATACAAATCATCCACTTCGTCATCTGTAAATCCAAAGTATGTTCCGAACATTGGTGAATTTACCATCGTGAACTCCGCAAACATATTCAGTTCCGATCCGCTGGAATATTTCGCAATCGGCAAAATTCCCGTCATATACGATAAAATCACATAGGGACGGTCCTTCAGCAGATTACTTAAAAATGCCACATACTTTGCTTTATCCGCTTCTGTTATAAATTCCCTGTGAAAAATAAAATCCCATTCGTCCAGAACAAAAATAAATTTTTCGCCATGATACTGTTGAAAGATCTCTTCCAGAATATCTCCAATCGCATCTGTTTCACTGGTTTTTGCATCCGGATACGCTTCCCGCAGATCACTGATCAGAAGTTCTTCCACACGCTCGATATACTGTCGGTAAGATTCACAGTTTCTCGGCATTTTACTGAAATCAATCCGAATGACGTTATACTTGTTTTTGTATTTCTGGCAGTCATCCGCTTCTGAAATTTTAAGCCGGTCAAAAAGTTCACCTGAATCAATACCCTTCTGAAAAAACGAGCTGATCATATTGGCCGCAATTGTTTTTCCAAATCTGCGCGGCCTTGTGACGCAAAGATGGCGATTCCCTGCAGCCACATAGGGAAACAGTTCCTGCAGCAGCATTGTTTTATCCACAAAATACGGGCTGCGGCTCTCACTCTGATACAGGGTATACGGTGTCTGACTGTTTAAATAAGCTCCCATTCTGCGCCTCCTCTTTTCATACGTTCCATTATTTTTTATTATAACCGATCCCGCTCTGTTTTCCAATTAAAAAGGCAGAAGAAATGAAACCTTTTATCCCGTTTCCATTTCCTCTGCCTTTCTTACATTTCTTTCCTCTTCTGATTCCTCTTCTTCCGCAGGTTCTCTTTCTTCTGCCGGATTTCCCCCGCCTCCTGTTCGCTGCTGATGCGGATGGTTTTCACGACGAAGAGTTTTCCTTCATCCGAATGTTTCATGCGGGCTTTGCCTTTCAAATATCCGTGCTCCGGGCACCAGGCTACGCAGTAGTAGTTTTTCCCGCCGGCCGAAAACCAGCGTAAGCGTTTTCTTGCCGTTTTCCCGCAGATGCAGCAGTGCGTGCTGCAGACCTCGCGGTCGTGCATGGCTTCTTCTTTTGTGTCGAATTCGCGGGAGATGAATTTCGTGTAGCCATTATAGACGGCGTGGATCTCCTCTTTTTTCGATTTCGGGTTCTGATATACGTCGATCGAGTCGTACGCCAGCACAACATCCATATCGATGCGCGCAAAAATGTCGGCCGTATATTTTGCATCCGAAAGCGCCTGATGAAAATGCTCGTCCTTCGGGAGATGGAGGAAGTCGGCGGCGTACTCGAGCGCCCGGCGGCTCTTCATCGTTTCGTACTGGATCGCGAACAGTTTCTGTACATCGTAAAAATGAATCGGCCCGCGGATCAGCGACAGGAGGTTATAAAATTTCATGTTCCGCTGGAGCTCCGTCAGGTCTCCCGGTCCCCAGGTGCCGAACATGCACGCACCGCCGGAGAATGCAAAAAATTCCTGCACGGCCTGCGCAAATGGGATTCCGTTCTGCAGATCCTCTTCTGTCAGTCCGACGACCTCGCGCGTCCGGTGATGGAGATGCTGGTAGACCACCGGTTTTACAATCCGGTGAAACGTTCCCAGCACATTCCGCTCACCATCCATCTTCACCGCGCCGATCTCAATAATCTCAAATGGCAGCTTCGGGTTCTCTTTTCCTTTTCCATAGGGACACTGGTTCCATTCCAGGTCAAAAATCACATAGTCCATTGTATTGTCAATCCTTCATTCTGTGTCGTCTGTCCCTATTATAAATGATTTTGATATAATGAGCAACTATCTGGCAATTCCATTCTCTGCCCATTCTGGCAATTTTCTTCCTGTGCATTACATTTCCCATTCATTTCATCCTGTTCTCTTTCAAACTTAACGCTTCTTTTATTGAAATCCCAGGGTAAATCCGATATAATATTTTTAACTCCGGCCTTCGTTTTTACTCAAAAAAATCACCTGAAAAAGCCGGAAATATTACGAATTTAGATGAGCATCCGATATGAAAACAAAATTAACGCAAAAACAGATTCGATTTCAGGCGCTTCTGCTGTTTTTTATTACATTTTTTCTTGTCGAGCTCTGCGCCGGTTTTCTGTATCAGAATCAGTTAAAGGAAGCAAAGCTGAAAGCTGACTATACCGCACAGACGACCATCGGCCGCGTGAAATCGCAGTTAAACCATTATCTTGCCGAATCCAATCTGATGAAACACATGATTGAAGCCGGTTATACCGTCAATGACGAAGAGTTTTCCGTCCTCTCCTCGCTGATGCAGGACGACCAGAATGTCATCAAAGCACATGAGCTTGCAAAGGACGGCATTGTCACACTGATTTATCCGATGCGTGGAAACGAAGCCGCTCTCGGACTCAATACGCTCGAAAATCCTGCCAGACGGCAGGAGGCCACTCTTGCCAAAGAGAGCGGTGAGTACACCATCGCAGGACCATTTGAACTGCAGCAGGGCGGCATCGGCGCACTGCTTTTTGACCCGATCTACACAACCGATGACAGTGGAAACAAGACCTTCTGGGGCTTTTCGCTTCTCGTTCTCGACTGGGAATCGTTTCTGAACGAAATTGAACTGGATACACTGGAAGAAGCCGGCTACACCTACGAACTCTGGAAAATTTCTCCGGCCACCGGCGAACACGTTTCCATCGCACACTCCGGCAATTCCCGGCGTTTCGATGCCATGGAAGTTCTCTGCACCGTGCCGAACGACACCTGGCATTTTGAAATTGTACCGAAAAACGGCTGGCTCAGTCCGCTGCAGGTTTTTGTTTCCTTTGCACTCGGGCTCATCCTTTCCCTGCTTACCTCTATTGGTTTTCTGCAGTTCCAGATGCGCCGCTATAAAGACGAGATTCACGCAGCAGAACTGGAAAAAGCCGTACAGGAAGCGCAGTCTGCCAACGAAGCAAAAACACGTTTTCTGTTCAACATGAGCCACGACATCCGAACCCCGATGAATGCCATCATCGGTTTCTCGGATCTGCTGGAAAAGCACATCGACGAGAAGGACCGCGCGGTCGACTACATTGCAAAAAATCAAGTCCTCCAGCAGTTTTCTGCTCTCCCTGATCAACTACGTGCTTGAGATGGCGCGCATTGAGAGCGGTAAGGCCTCGCTGAAAATCGAGCTCGGCAGCTACAGCGAGCTGATCCATTCCCTGAATGCAGTGTTTGAGCCTTCGTTAAAAAGCAAAAATCTTTCCTATCTCTGTTACAACACGGTGGAACACGATGCCATCCTCTGCGACCGGACAAAAATACGGGAGATTCTGCTGAATATCATCAGCAACTCCATCAAGTATACGCCGGAGGGCGGAAAAATTTCCGTAAAAATCGAAGAGACACCGGAACCAAGGAAGGGCTTTGCCTCCTACCGCATCACCGTGAAGGACAACGGCATCGGCATGAGCAAAGAGTATCTGCCGCATATTTTTGAAGAATTTACAAGAGAACATTCCTCCACCGAAAGCCACATCACCGGAACCGGCCTCGGCCTTCCGATCGTCAAATCCCTCGTGAATCTGATGGGCGGAACGATCGATGTGGAAAGCGAACTCGGTGCCGGAACAATAACTACGATCTGCCTCACGTTTGAACTTCCGACCGAAGAACAGCTTGCGGCTCACCAGCATAAAGACGAGATTCTCGAGCAGTCCCTGCAGACGCTTTCCGAAAAACGCGTGCTGCTTGCCGAGGATAATGACCTGAATGCAGAAATTGTACTCACCGTTCTGGAAGAAAACGGCATTCACGCCGAGCACGTAAAAGACGGCGCCCTCTGCTTAAAAGCAGTCCAGAACGCACCAGAAGATTATTACGATGTTATTCTGATGGATATTCAGATGCCGAACATGAACGGCTATCAGGCCGCAGAAGCGATCCGTGCACTCCCGGGAAAACGCGGGGAAATCCCGATTGTCGCCATGACGGCAAACGCGTTTGAAGAGGACCGCCGAAAAGCACTGGAATCCGGCATGAACGCCCATATCGCGAAACCCGTTGACGTTTCGGTTCTTCTCGAAACACTTTCCAGGTTTTCATAACCTTTACAGATCTGGAGTGCATATGAATACAGATAAAATGATGAAAGTAGCGGAGCATTCTTCCGCAGAAAAACAAACTTCTGGCGCAGGATCTCCCGGACTTGTTAAATTCTGATCGCGCGGTATACCAAAAACAAATAATATACATGAAAAAAGGAGCGTTCCCGTAAAGAGAACAGCTCCTTTTTTCATGCGCCGCAGCAGACGCTTTTATTTCTCGTTTTTTCAGCAGCTCCAGGTTTTTGGAGATCAACTCGCATCTCTGTTTTACGCAGTCCGGGGATCTGTGCGGATCCTGCGGTGTGTTGAACAGATAGTCCTCGAGTTTGTCGATTGTGGTGGTTGCTACATGCATTCTTGTATCGCAGGATGCATAGTAGATGTAAACCTCTCCGTTCTCACGCGCAATCGCGCCATTTGTAAATACAACGTTGGAAACGTCTCCGACTCTCTCTTTTCCAAGCGGAACCAGGAATACACCGGACGGCTCTGCAATGACTTTGGACGGATCGTTCAGATCGGTACCGAAGACATACAGAACGTAGCGAAGGCCTGCTGCTGTATTTCTTACACCGTGTGCAATGTTGATCCAGCATTTCTTACCGCGGATCGGCACTGCTCCGGCACCGTTTTTGGACTCGGTCAGGGTATGATAAATACGTTTGCTGATGATCTTCTCCTCGTCGATGACAGCGTGTGTGATATCATCGCAGAGTCCGAAGCCGATTCCTCCGCCGCTTCCGGTCTCAATGAAACCATCCATCGGACGGGTGTAGAAGGCATATTTTCCGTCTACGAACTCCGGATGCAGAACAACGTTTCTCTGCTGCGGAGAACATAAGGTTTTCAGGTTGTCCAGACGCTCCCAGGTCTTCAGGTCTTTCGTTCTTACGATACCAGCCTCAGCAACAGCCGCGGACAGATCAGGATCGTTTTTGTCCTTGCTCTCAGAGCAGAACACTCCGTAAATCCATCCGTCCTCGTGCTGGGTCAGACGCATGTCATAAACGTTGGTTTCCTCTGCGCAGGTATCCGGCAGCACAACCGGGTAATCCCAGAAATGGAAGCCGTCGATACCAGTATCACTCTCTGCAACAGCAAAGAAAGATTTTCTGTCATTGCCCTCCACGCGGACAACGAGATGATACTTTCCATTCAGATAAATCGCGCCGGAGTTCATCACAGCGTTGATGCCGAGACGCTCCATAAAGTACGGATTCGTCTCCTCATCCAGATCATATCTCCAGTGAACCGGAGCGAACTCTCTTGTCAGCACCGGATACTCGTAGCGGTCATAAATACCGTTGTAAAAATCTGCTTTTGTGTTCTTTCTTGCCACAAGGCGGTCTACCTTGGCTTTTTCCACATAATACTGTTTATTCAGCATCTTTTAACCTCCCAATTACTTCCATACACATACGTCCATTGTGATACGGGCATTTCCACGGTTCTACAATCGGCTCATGAATCGGGCTTCCGTCTGCATTCACGCACCAGAACCACTCAGACCCCTCTCGTTTGTCGATCACATATTCCTTGATGTAGCCCCAGATGTCTTTTGCCGCATCGAGATACTTTGTTTCCTCCGGTTTTTTCTGCCATGCATTTAAAAATCCAACGACAGCTTCTGCCTGTACCCACCAGACTCTTGTGGTATCATCCACACCACGCTCGCACTCATTCATCAGCGAATGATTTTTGTATGCCGTGTTGTAGATATTTTCCGCAATCTCTCCGGTGATCTGCAGCAGTTTTTCCCGGTAAGCCGGATCGCCGAGCACTTCTGTACCCCGGTCGATCAGCCAGGAAGTCTCGATATCATGGCCATAAGAATACAGATCAATCAGCGTATTCCATGTCCGGTCGAAAAATACTTCCTGACGGCCTTTTTCTTTGTTATATACTTTATCCGAGAAGAGATCCATCATAAAGCGGAGACGGTCACCGGTAAACGGATCCTTTGTCACGCGGTACAGCTCGGTATATGCTTCGAAAACATGCAGCAGCGTATTCATGGTCTTCTCTGCCATGACGCCGTTCTCCGAGAGCTTTTCATTGCTCTCCGGCTTGAAATCGCGGGTAAATGCCTCGAGATAACCGTACTCGTCGGTGCAGTGTGTCTCGATGATCTGCTGCAGCGATTTTGCCAGCTCCAGCGCCTCGGTGTCGCCCGTCGCATCAAAATACGTAGACAGCGCATAAATTGCAAATGCCTGATTGTACGTATGCTTTGTCGTATCGAGCGGCTTTCCGTCGTAGGTGACAGACCAGAACACGCCACCGTACTCGCGGTCCACACACGCCTGTTTCATAAAGCGGTACGCATGCTCCGCATCGGCGCGCAGCTTCTCGTCCTTTAAGGTCAGGTACGCATTCGAGAAAAACTATCCGGCAGGAACTGGAAGATGCAGAAGCCCACCAGCATGATGCACTCGGCGTAGAAGACTGCGAGGCGGATGGTCTTTTTGACCCGCTCCGGCTTCCGTGCGCCGTAGTTGTAGCTGATGATGGGGACCATGCCGTTGTTCATGCCGAAGATGGGCATGAACACGAAGCTCTGCAGCTTGAAGTAGACGCCGAAGACGGCGACAGCCGTGGCCGAGAAGGCCATCAGGATCTGGTTCATGAAGAAGGTCATCACGCTGCCCACGCACTGCATGGCGATGCTGGGCAGGCCGACGGTGTAGATGCGGCCAATGGCCTTGGCGCTGGGTCGGAAGCCCCGGAAGCTGATCTGGATGTCGGGGTTCTTATTGAGGTTGAAGTACAGCGTCATGCCCGCGCCGCAGAACTGGCCGATGACGGTGGCCGCGGCAGCGCCGATGGTGCCAGACAGGGCCTCGCCGCAGTAGCCGAAGATGAAGATGGGGTCGAGAACGATG
>ENA-OQKS01000477-OQKS01000477.1-human-gut-metagenome-genome-assembly--contig:-NODE-477-length-11127-cov-2.987727_pt1 | contig 11127 bp, 9 predicted proteins | sample MGYA00242804_ERZ504808 | MGnify/ENA primary metagenome ERZ504808 (study PRJEB26092, sample SAMD00036375) | human gut metagenome | host: Homo sapiens | study: EMG produced TPA metagenomics assembly of...
CTGTCTCGTGTCTCATCAATCTGCAAGCCGAATTTCTCCTCCAGAAACTGATACAGCGCTACAAACTGATTCTCATACGCCTCGATGCCAGGGACTTTCGCATATTCGATATAATTTTTCCATCAGCGTAACAGGCTCTTCATCCGCAAGCTGCAGCCGCTGAATCCTCGCCACGCTGGTTCCCTCCGGAATTTCCAGTTCATCGGCGAGCTGTTTGTCCGCCGAAATGATGTCGATCATCATATCTGACGTCGTTACCCGATATCCTTTTTTCATCAGGGATTCCGTGACCGATGTGACCTTGTTATAATTCTGAATTGCCTTATGATTCAGCACCCTCGTTCCAGAACCCTGGCGAACCTCAACCAGTCCCTCCTGCACCAGCATCTTTACTGCATTCCGTACCGTAGTACGGCTGACCTGATAGATTTTCTCCAGTTCACACTCCTTCGGCAGAAATCCCCCGACAGGATATGTTCCCTTATTGATCTCGTTTTTCAGTCTGCTGTAAACCTTCACATAAGCCGGTGCATTTTTCATCTTCTTCCCCTCCCGTGAAATATCAATATCCGCTTTTTGTATCCTTTTTGTCAGTATACCATATTTTGACGGCACAATCGAGTCCCAAAGAAGAGTTCCTGTTTTCTGCTTTGTCACCGACACATACTCTGCCAGACGCACAGAAAAAAAGGCAGACGCATTGTCATTTCTTTATGACTCACATCTGCTCTGCATGAATCTTCTTTTTTTCTGCTGTCTGCGAAATACTTCCATTCTCCAGAAGCAAATCTCTCTTTCTGCGGTGTTAAATTTTTAGTTACTAAATTTTTTATTGTTCTTTTCTATTTTTTCGTATCAAACCGCATCACCGCCATGTGCACCACGTACGGCACCAAGATGACCGGGATTGCCAGGTATGCCAGGATGCTGTACACCTTCTGGATCAGCGTCAGCAGACCAAACTGTGCGATAAGGAAGTCCGCGATGCAGCAGACAAGCGCGGCAAGGATCTGGGTGCGGCTGATTTTGCCTGCGGTTTCTGTTCTGCTGCTTCGTTCAGCGAGACCGGCGTGGATTCGTTTGACCATGGCGGCAACCATGTTGACGGCTGTGGATACGGCACCGAGGATGATCAGTACGGAAATCAGCGGTGTCATGAATTTACTGCCGACGCCCTGCTGAACCATAAATAATGTCGGGACGCTCTGCTGGATCATTTCCGGGTTCTGGTATACGGTCATGATTCCGAGGACGACCATGATCATCAGAAGGGCATTTAATACGGCACCGATTGCCATGCTCTTTCCGGCATCCTGCGGTTCTTCGAAGGACTTGGCATGCTGGACGAAGACTGCGACATTGGCAAGCTGGAAGGTTCCGTAGAGGAATGCGGCGTACAGGGCTTTGCCGAATGGGAGGTCTGCGGTTTTCATGGTGTTTACAGTATCGCCGATCTTTCCGGCTCCGGCGATGATGTTCGGGACGTAGACGATCAGCAGACCGGCGATAATGCAGATGGACAGCACTGACGCTACTTTCCGCACCAGATCCGTTCCGAATACCGAAACGACGAAAATAATTTTCCAGTTTCATAACGATTCTCCCTTCTTCCTAACAAGCAAAAGGGCATACTGACCTTCTGTTGGTCAATACGCCCTTGTATCTCCGATGTGCTTTAGTATATCACAGTTTTAACGCGAATGCACTCAATTTTAAGCAAAACGCAAAAGATCCCGGGATTTTTCTCTCCCGGGATCTGAAAATTCTTACTATGTAATTCTTTTTTTAAACCACACGTCTTACCGCAAGAATCGTGGTATACGCTGCGTTGCTGCTGATCTTGATACCGTCGCGCTCATTGCTTGCGTGTACGATTGCACCGCCGCCGATGTAGATGGCTACGTGGCCGCTGTAGCAGATAATATCGCCCGGCTGAGCCTCTGCATAAGATACACCGCGTCCTACACCACGCAGTGCACTGGAGGAATGCGGAAGGTCGTATCCGAAGTGTGCGTAAACGCTCATGATAAAACCAGAGCAGTCAGCTCCGTTGGTAAGGCTTGTGCCGCCCCATACGTATGGATTTCCAATAAACTGTGTTGCATAGGATACGATGGCACTTCCGGTTGCGCTTCCGGTGCTGCTGGAGCTGCTGGAATCATCCGAGCTGCTGGTATCGCTGGACGAAGAATCATCGTAAGAGCTTCCTCCGTTAGACGGTGTTGTTGTCGTGGTGGAGCTTCCTGTGCTGGACGGTGTGTTGTCTGCCGTTGTTGTATTATTTGCAGCACTGCTTGCGGCTGCTTCTGCTGCTGCCTGTCTTGCTGCTTCTGCCTGGCGGGCTGCCTCGGCTGCTTCTGCTGCCTGACGGGCCTCTTCGGCTTTTCTTGCTGCCTCTTCGGCTGCAATCTCCTCCTGGATCTGCTGGATCTTTGCGTTCTGCTCTGCCAGTACTGCGTTGTACTGTGCAGCCATGTCGTTCAGGTCTGCGATCTGGTTTTCGTAGTCATCGGAAACGGCTTTTTTCTGCTCAAGCATTGCCTCAAGGGACTGCTGCTGTGCTTCCTGCTCTGCCTCACTAGCTTCGAGATCTGCTTTTTCATCTGCAAGCTGATCGCTGTAGTCTGTTACCTGCTGTACAAGATCCATGTACTCCTGCAGGCACTCTCTGTCGTATTTGTATAACTTCTGGGTGTACTCAGCCTGGTTGAGAATGCTGCTTAAATCTTTTCCCTCCAGAAGAAGTGCTGCCCAGCCGTTGTCTCCGCCGCTCTCATAGAGGAACTGGATTCGTTTTTTCATCAGCTCGTACTGCTCGTCCTCTTCAGCCTGGGACTGTGCCAGTTTTTCCTGTGTTGTTTCAATTTCTGTCTGTTTCTCTGCAATTTCATTTTTCAGATTTTCCACGGATGCCATGGTTACGACAAGCTGTGCGTCCAGGTCATCAATCTCGCCGGTAATCTGATTCTTTTTGGTTTCCAGATCGTCGATTTCTGCTTTTGCGTTGTCAAGCTGTGCGCTGGTCTCTGCCTGTGCTGCCTGCTGCTGCTGTAACTGCTCCTGTTTCGAGGCGCTTACTGTCATTACCTGAGCTGCACTTACGATCACTGCTAAACTTAAGGCAAGAAATTTTTTTCTCATTCTTTCACTCCCAAATTGATTCGTTGTATGTAGGTTTCTTTGTTTCAGATTTCCCTGTTTCTTAGAAATTCAATTATTCTGTAACAATTTTGAAATATTTTTCCCAATTCTTTTACATAATATCACAATTCACAAATGGATGCAAGGAAAAATATCCCGACTTTTTGTAAACAATTCGTGAACAGTAACGATACATGTTATTTTACCTTCTGTACACTCACACAACTCAATTTGTATTGATCCGACGAGGAAAGCGCATCGCCGTCAGGGATTGAAAAGTCCTCTGCGGAGAATTTCGCACAGAGTGCCCGGTACTGATCCTCTGTAAAGTACGGCACCGCATCCTGATTCCATTCCAGACTGATTTCCTGATCGGCCACGCCGCGCGTTACAATTTTCCCGCCTTCAAAATCCTTTTGTTTCATTTCTTTTAACGCATTGTAAACTGCAGTTCCATAATCCAGACGTACTTTCAACACGGCATTGGCGTACTCCTCCACGCCGCCGTTTGCGATCAGTGCTCCGCCTGCCGCAGATGCTGCTGCGCCAAGTACATTCTGATACGATGCACCGTCCGAGAAGAGAATCTGTCCGCCCTCACCATACCAGCTTTTGATTTTTTCCAAATACGACGGTGATACGCTGCTGCTTTTCCGATACGTATAATCCAGCGTGATGCTGTTTTCTCCAAGGCCCAGATCCGCAGCGGCCGCCTCTGCACCGAGTGCATAACCTGTCCCGTACTTTGTTCCGTTCTCTTCGTTTTTCTGTCCGATATAGCCCAGGTGCGTGTAGCCGGCCTGTACTGCCGCATATCCTGCCAGGTAGCCGGCCTCTGATACATCAATTTCCAGGCTTTCTGTATTTCCGCGGAGACGGCTGCGGCCGCTCTCACTGACCGGTTCTGCCTCCAGCAGCAGAAAACGGACATCCTTCCAGTCGCGCTGTGCATCGTAAACGGCGCGGCTCATGCTCGTTCCGGCACAGACGATAACGGATGCTCCCTTCTGCGCCGCCTCTTTGATGGTGTTTTCATAGTCCTCTGTTGTCCGTCCTGCCGGAACACTTGCTTCATATTTCAGACCGCTCTCGTCTCCATACTGCGCAAGACCGTTCCATGCTGACTGATACACGGCATCGGAAGCTACCTCACTGCCGTCGGTTACCAGCACCAGATCCACTGGTTCCGTCTTTTCTTTTCCGCAGCCGCCCAGCAGCAGCAACGACACTACGCCAAGACAGAGCGCCCATTTCCAGCTCTTTCGCATGTTTACTCCCCTTGTATTTTTATTTTCCAGATTTTTTCTTTTGTATTTCTGATCTGCGTCTTTCACGCACCTTCTAGTATAGACAATTCCAGCGCAAAAAGAAAGAGAGAATACACGAACTACAAAGTTTTTTTGTATTCTCTCTTATTTTTTATAGAAGATATTTTACTGGAACAGATCGTTCAGGATTTCTGCCGGTTTCTTCCTGCGGTAGCCTTCACTGTCACTTAAGATACTGCTGCTCCAGGTGAAATGATTCACACCGGTCAGATAGGACCGGTCAAGAACTTTTACACCATACCGCTCATACGCAACCGGATAATACATTTTCATGTATTCATTTGCCAGCTCAATAGCTTCACTGTTAATGCTTCCTGTTGAAGAAACGGTTCCGCCAAGCTGAATATACGGCGGTGTCGCATGAATGACAACCACGCTGCCGTCCGAGCACTGGCCAATGACAATCCAGACATGACCGCTCTTGCTGACCACATCACCCGGCGTAAATTTCTGGGATGTATCGCCTGTCACGCAGGTTCCCCAGCCTTTTCTTGCAAAGTAGGCCGGCATTCCAGTGGAGGTTGTCGTTGCATACTCTTTCGTCACCTGATGTGCGGTCCATCCGACATAGCCGGAACAGTCAAGACCTTTTCCGTACTCATACAGATGATCGGAATAGTTGTAGGTGGAATTCTGTGTATTGAAGAATTGTTTCCACTGCGCATTGACGCCGTAACTCTCTGCCTCTGCGTCTGTGTGGCCGCCTCCCCAGATATACAGGGTGTTTCCAAGCGGAAGCAGTGCATTTTTCAGAAAGTTCCGTACGGTGCGGACACCGATCTGCGCGGACGGTTCAAATCCGTCCGGACTCTGTACCAGCTTGCCGTCCTCATCGAACACATACGTTTTTCCGTCGATCACCTGTTTTCCAGTTATCATGCCGCCCCAGTTTCGGAAATAGTATGTATTTCCGCCAATCGACTGCCAGCCGATTGCCATTTTCGAGTCAGATCCAAGGTAATAGAGGTTATTATCATAGGTAATAAACGCATTCTTGTACATGCCGCCCCAGCTTCTCGGATAATAATAGTTATAATCCCAGTATACCCAGCCGCTTGTCGCCATAACGCCGTTTTTGTCTACATAATAATAGTTTCCGTCGTACTGAAACAGCTCGTCATCTCTTCTGGTTCCATTGGCGTTGATCCAGTAATGCGTTCCGTCCAGAAGCAGCCAGCCCGTATGGCTTGTGCCGTCCTCATCGAAATAATACGTTTTTCCGCCGTTCTGCACCCAGCCGGTGGCAAATGTTCCATCTGAATTGGCATAGTATGTTTTACCGCCGATGGTAAATGTCTGATCATGGTACAGACCGCCCCAGCTCTGGAATGCGTATTTTGTTCCGCCGATGGTATGAATTCCGGTGTACATGCCGCCCCAGCTTCGGAAATAGTAGCGGTTTTTGTCGTAGGTGATCCATTCAGACGATGCCATCGTACCGTCTTCTTTCATCCAGTACCAGTTGTTGTCATATTTCACCCAGCCGGTCTGAAGCGACGTATCCTTGTTGATCCAGTAATACGTTCCGTTGGTCAGATACCAGCCCTCTTTTGTAATCTGCTCGCCGTCTTCCAGAAAATAGTATTTCTTTCCATTGATATCGCAGACACCTGTATAGAAGGTTCCGTCATCCTTTGCCCAGTATTTCTTTCCCTGCCAGGTAAAAGATTCGTTATGGTAAACGCCGCCCCAGCTGTGGAAATAATATCTTGTTCCGTCAACCTCTTTCATTCCGGTGTACATCACACCGTCACCGTCGAAATAGTATCGGTTGTTGTCATACGTGATCCATTCAGATGCAGCACGTGTGCCGTCCGCTTTCAGCCAGTACCATTTGCCTTCCAGCTTCAGCCAGCCGGTCTGAACAGAACCATCCTGATTGATCCAGTAAGTCTGATCTCCCAGCTGAACCCAGCCGGTCTGGCTGGCATGATAGATCGATCCGTCATTCTGCGCTATGTAGGTTTTTCCTTTTACGGTAAAGAAGGTGTTTCGATATACACCACCCCAGCTCCGGAAATAATACTCGTTTCCTCCGATGCTCTGGAAACCGTTTTTATAAATGCCGCCCCAGCTCCGGAAGTAATACAGATTGTTGTTGATTTCTTTCCAGCCGGATGCCATCATGACACCATTATCATCAAACCAGTACCAGTTATCATCGTACAGCAGCCAGCCGGTCTGCAGGACGCCGTCTTCTCTTACCCAATAATATGATGTGCCTTTTTTCAGAAAGCCTTTTTGTGTGATCTGCGCTCCCGTAGTATCATCAAATGCGCAGAGATCACCATGTCCATTCATTGTTCTGACTATTCCACGGGCAACGATACCATTTTCCTGTACATAGTACATTTTTCCACTGATGCTGAGATACACATTTCTCTTGAAATGCCGCCCCAGCTCTGGAAATAATAAAGGTTTCCATCTACTTCCTGAAAACCATTTTTATAGATTGCTCCGTCTCCCTTGGCATAATAAAAATTATTATCGTATGTGAACCAGCTGTTTTCTGCCATGCGGCCGTTCCGGTCCGGATCCAGCCAGTACCAGTTTCCATTCCGGTAAAGCCATCCTGTTTTCAGCTGTCCGTTCTCATAAAAATACCAGCCGCCGTCGCCTGCCTTAACCCAGCCATTCTGACTGGCCCGCACAGCAGCACCGCTGTCCTGTGAAGCCTGTGTCTGCGTTTCACTCTGTATCCCGCTCTGCTGATCCTCTGTCTCCACAGACTGGTCCATCACCGTGCTGCTCCCCACAGCACTCGCGGAAACAGTCGTCGGATGTACGCTGAGCATCAGCACCATAAAAAGTGTACCGCCCAGAAGACTTCTCAATTTTTTCTTCGATGTCATTGGCAAGTAACTCCCTTACTATATTATATCTGCTTTTCTCTCCATGTTACCATTAGAAATTATATTATCTTTTGTAATATTTTGCAATAAAAACGTAAAAAAAAGAGACATTCACGAAGGAATGTCTCTTTTTTTTCTGTGTTTTTATTTCATGCTTTATTCTGTCTTTTTCAAGACGATATCCTGTGTTATTAGAACAGTCCTGTAATCTTTCCAGTAGCGTCTACATCGATACGCTCTGCTGCCGGAACTTTCGGCAGACCTGGCATGGTCATGATGTCACCGGTCAGGGCTACGATGAAGCCTGCACCAGCGGAGATTTTCAGGTTACGTACGGTAACTTCGAATCCGGTCGGTGCGCCGAGTTTGGTCTGATCATCGGTCAGGCTGTACTGGGTTTTTGCCATACAGATCGGGCAGTTGCCAAATCCGAGAGCCTCTAACTGTTTTGCCTGTTTCTGTGCATTTGCGGTCAGGACAACTCTGCTTCCGCCGTAGATCTTCTGAACGATGGCGTTCAGTTTCTCTTCGATGGAGCCTTCCAGATCGTATGCATAGGTGAAATCGTTCGGCTGCTCGCAAAGACGGACAACTTCTTCTGCCAGGGCTACGCCGCCCTCGCCGCCTTTTGCCCATACCTCGGACAGAACAACGTTGACACCGAGCTCTTTGCATTTCTCCTCAACCAGCTTCAGCTCTGCTTCGGTATCGGTCGGGAATGCGTTGATAGCAACGACACATGGCAGTTTGTATACGTTTGTGATGTTGCTTACGTGTTTCAGAAGGTTCGGCATACCTTTCTCCAGAGCTTCCAGGTTCTCGCCGTTCAGTTCTGCTTTCGGAACGCCGCCGTTGTATTTCAGGGCACGAACAGTTGCTACGACTACAACTGCATTCGGTTTCAGGCCTGCCATACGGCATTTGATGTCGAGGAATTTCTCAGCACCAAGGTCAGCACCGAAGCCTGCCTCTGTGATAGTGTAATCTGCTAATTTCAGGCACATTTTGGTTGCTGTTACAGAGTTGCAGCCGTGTGCGATGTTTGCGAATGGTCCGCCGTGAACGATAGCCGGAGTTCCTTCCAGAGTCTGTACCAGGTTTGGTTTCAGGGCATCCTTCAAGAGTGCTGCCATAGCGCCCTGCGCATGCAGATCTCCTGCTGTTACCGGTTTCTGCTCGGATACTTTTCCGTAGGTATATCCGATGATAATTCTGGAAAGTCTTTCTTTCAGATCTGAGATGTCGCTTGCCAGACACAGAACTGCCATGATCTCAGATGCTACCGTGATATCGTAGCCGTCTTCTCTCGGCATTCCGTTTGTCTTTCCGCCAAGGCCGTCTACTACATTACGAAGCTGACGGTCATTCATATCTACGCATCGTTTCCAGGTGATCTTTCTCGGATCGATATTCAGAGCGTTTCCCTGGAAAATGTGGTTGTCGATCATAGCTGCCAGCAGGTTGTTTGCTGCACCGATTGCATGGAAGTCACCGGTGAAGTGAAGGTTGATATCCTCCATCGGAACAACCTGTGCGTATCCGCCGCCTGCTGCTCCGCCCTTTACGCCGAATACCGGTCCAAGGGATGGCTCACGAAGTGCAACCATTGTCTTTTTTGCCGATTTTGGAAAGTCCGTCTACCAGTCCTACGGATGTTGTTGTTTTTCCTTCTCCTGCCGGTGTCGGGTTGATCGCTGTAACAAGGATCAGTTTTCCATCCTCCGCATCGGTGTCTTTTAACAGGTTGTAATCAATTTTTGCTTTGTACTTTCCGTACTGCTCCAGATATTTGTCATCAATACCTGCTTTTTCTGCGATCGCTGTGATCGGCTGCATGGTACATTCCTGTGCAATTTCAATGTCTGATTTGTAACCCATTGTTTTCAAATCCCCTTTCTTTTTTCCGCTTTGTCCGCCGATTGATAGCCATATTTTACCATGTTTTGTAAGATGATTCAATTGATAATTATTTATTTCACAATCTTTATACGTTTTGTACCAAAAAATGCAGAAAATTCCGCCAAAAGGCGGAGCGGCACAATTCTGCATTAAAAAAAGAAGGATTCCCGGCTTTTTGCTGCCGAAAATCCTTCTCTTTTTTATTTTTAAGAATACTGCGACTCATCCACCTCAAACGGTTCGTCGCACGGTCCTTCGAGGAGGCGGTAGCTGCCCTGTGTGGAGAAGTAATACCATTTTCCGTCGATCAGTTTCCATCCTTTTACGGCGTAGCCGTTTGCGTCAATGTAATATCTCTGCTCGGTGTCGTTTGCATAGCGGTGCGGGTTCAGGGAAACCCATTCGCTTTTGGCCCATCGGTCTTCGTCTTCGATATAGAACTTCCAGCCCTCATCGGTTTTGGTCCAGATGGAGGTTACCTGATCTTCCATTTTTTCGAAGAATTTGGATTTCTGGGAGAGATCATCATTGAGCTGGTCGAAAGTCAGCTTCTCTGCAAGCGTCTGTTCACCTGAAAACAGGTTCGTTCCAAGACCGAGGCGGTCACCCTCAATGGTAGCTCCGAGACTTGCGATGGTGGTCGGGAACATGTCCATGGTGGTGAAACTTCTGTTTTTCTCCTGCTGCGGCTGGATCGGAGAGTTGATGATCACGTTGTATACGGTTCTGGTGTAGTCCGGATCAATGTTCTCACAGAAATCGGAATCCATCGTCAGATGGTCGCCAGAAATTACGATCGTTGTGTTCTCGTAGAAATCCTGCTGCTGAATCCAGGAAACGAACTCGGTGACCTGCTTGCTGGAGCAGTGCAGAACCATTCCGTACTGGTTGTCACCGTCGTTTTCTTCATCGCAGAGCTCACACGGATAGCCATCCTCAAAATGGGTGTCTGCGGTCAGCATGGTGAAGTTGAACGGCTCTCCCTCTGCTGCGATTTCGGTCAGACGGTCTTTGGCAAAGGAAAAGAGTTTTTCATCCTCATAGCCCCACCATTCGTAATATCCTTCCGGGATCAGGCCTTTTTCCATAGCCCAGTTGTAATCGTCTACTTCGTAGTCGCCGTGCTCTTTAAAGTACTCTTCCCGGCCGCCGAACTGTCCGATTGAACCGATGAAGAAATACTGCTTGTAGCCTTCATCCGCCAGGACATCACCCAGGGTATTGATTTCCGGGAAGAAGCTGGCCTGATATGCCATCTCATTTCGCTGGATTCCGATGCTGAGAGGCAGACCGGAGGTCTGTGCGAAAATTCCGGCAATGGTCCAGGTTGCGTTTACGGTAGGCTGGCCGCCGCCAAGCAGCTCCGTGTTGGAAAAGCTGATGTTGTCTGCGGCAAGCTGGGTCAGCTCCGGGATATAGTTTTTATCGAATGCTCCGCCGGAGGCTTTGTCTGCGTAGGTGCTCTCCATGGATTCCAGATAGAGATAGATCAGATTTCGTTTCTGTTCCGGGAACGTGATATTCACGCGGTCCGGATCTACGTAGTTGTCTTCTACCACGGTATTGTACGTGCTCTGATTTTTCAGATAATCTTTTACGTCCAGTGCTGCCCACACGTCATTGATGGAATAGACGATGCTGGCGGCTCCTGCCGCGATACAGATCATCCCGAACGCCACATGGGCTTTGCGTTTTTCCCGTAAGAAAAATAGCTGACCAGAATCAGAAGGATGAGTGCTGCCGCTGCGATCAGCGCACTTGAGCAGACATAACTCATCAGAAGATCATGGCTGGTTCCGGCAATCGGGGCCTTTAACTGGTAAACAAAGCTCTTCCATGCTCAGATTCGGCCATGTTTTCCGCATCCAGCGCTCGGACGTAAACAAGCAGCACGCCAAGCGTTCCGT
>ENA-OQKS01000479-OQKS01000479.1-human-gut-metagenome-genome-assembly--contig:-NODE-479-length-11056-cov-3.300851_pt1 | contig 11056 bp, 9 predicted proteins | sample MGYA00242804_ERZ504808 | MGnify/ENA primary metagenome ERZ504808 (study PRJEB26092, sample SAMD00036375) | human gut metagenome | host: Homo sapiens | study: EMG produced TPA metagenomics assembly of...
CCGTACGGAGATTTCGTCCAACATCGCCCTCGACTATGTGCGCACCGCGCGCGCCAAGGGCATGGACAACAAATCCGTCATGCTGCGCCACGTGCTGCGCAACTCCATGACTCCCCGTCGTCACCTATCTGGGCCAGGATCTTGGCGCACTGATGGGCGGCGCGATGATCTCCGAAACCATCTTCAACGTGCATGGCATCGGCTACCTGACCTATCAGAGCATCCTCAAGGGAGAAGGCAACCTGGTGGTGTCCATCGTGACGCTGCTCATGCTGATCTTCGTGGTTTGCAATCTGCTGGTCGACATGCTGTACGCCGCGCTTGATCCGCGAATCCGTTACGCGTGAGTCGAGGGAGGGAACAAGAAATGACCGAAATGAATGAGACCAATCCTTCCACCGTGCTTCCGGGACAGGAACGCTATGTGGCACCGCTCGATGAGACGCCCCTGAAGGCCGTCGACTCGATGGACGAATCCGCACCGGCTTCGAACATGTGGGCCGACGCATGGCGAACCCTGCGTAAGAACCCGCTGTTCATCATCTCCGGACTGCTGATCATCTTCATCGTGTTCGTGGCGCTGTTCCCGAGCGTGTTGACCAAGCAGAACCCGAACTACTGCACGCTCGACAATTCCCTTGAGCCGGCTTCCTCAGGCCATCCGTTCGGCTTCGACCTGCAAGGTTGCGACGTATACTCCCGTGTGGTCTACGGCACCCGCACCTCGCTGAGCGTCGGCGTGTTCGCCACACTGCTGGTGGTGCTGCTCGGAACGCTGATCGGCGCAATCGCCGGCTTCTTCGGAGGATGGGTCGACGCCGTGCTGAGCCGACTGACCGATATCTTCCTCGCGCTGCCGATTCTGCTTGGCGCCATCGTGGTGCTCCAGATGTTCAAAACGAGCAGCTCCATCTGGAAGATCATTCTGGTGATGACGCTGTTCGGCTGGACCTCCGTGGCACGAATCGCGCGAGGTGCCGTGATGGAAGCCAAGAACCTTGAATTCAACACGGCGTCCACCGCTCTGGGATCCACCCCGATCCGCAACCTGTTCCGCCACATCCTGCCGAATTCGCTGGCTCCGATCATCGTGGTCGGCACCACCTCGCTGGCCACCTACATCGTGCTCGAGGCCACGCTGAGCTTCCTGGGCGTCGGCCTGCCCACCACCACGGTCAGCTGGGGCGGAGACATCTCCAACGCGCAGTCCATCCTGCGTACTGACCCGATGGTGCTGTTCTACCCGTCCGCCGCGCTGGCCATCACCGTGCTGGCATTCATCATGATGGGCGACGCCGTCAAGGACGCGCTCGATCCGAAGAGCCGTACGGCCTGAGTGTAAGTGAAGGGATATTCGATGACTGAAATGAATACCGAGAACAACCTCGAGGCCATGCAGCGCGCCCACGGGCCGCTGTTGGAGGTCAAGAACCTCCAGGTCGACTTCACCACCGATGAAGGCAAGGCCGTGCATGCCGTGCGCAACTCGTCCTTCAGCGTGTATCCCGGCCAGTGGGTGGCCATCGTCGGCGAATCCGGTTCCGGCAAATCCACTTCCGCCATGGCCGTGCTTGGCCTGCTTCCGGGAACCGGCCATGTGGTCGGCGGCTCCATCAAGCTTGATGGCCAGGAGATCTCCGGCTTCAAGCAGAAGGATTTCGACAAGCTCCGTGGTAGCAAGATGGGTCTTGTCCCGCAGGATCCGATGAGCAACCTGAACCCGGTGTGGCGCATCGGCACCCAGGTCAAGGAAGCGTTGGTGGCCAACAACATGGACATCGACCACGAAAAGCGTTCCGAATTCGCCAAGGCCCTGGCCGGTGACGAAGTGGAGCTCAAGGGCAATGACGATGAGACCTTCCTTGGTTCCAAGGAACTGCCTGATCTGATCGCCGCGGCCAAGGAGGCTCTTGCCAAGATCGGCAAGAGCGGTGACGAGCTTGACAAGATCATGGCCCGGTTCGCCGAGGAATGGGTTCCGGGATCCGAAACCCGCTGGCGTGTGGCCGATGGCCTGATCAAAGCCGGGGTGAAGGACGATGACGCATGGTACATCGCCAAGAAGTATGTGGTCGGCTCCACCATGGACGACCGCATCGCCGGTCTGCTGTCCGAGGCCGGTCTGCCTGACGCCGCCACCCGTGCCCGCCAGTTCCCGCACGAATTCTCCGGCGGCATGCGTCAGCGTGCGCTGATCGCCATCGGTCTGGCCTGCCGTCCGGAACTGCTCATCGCCGACGAGCCGACCTCCGCGCTTGACGTGACCGTGCAGAAGAAGATCCTCGACCATCTGCACATGCTGACCGATTCCCTGGGAACCGCGGTGCTGTTCATCACCCACGATCTCGGTCTGGCCGCGGAACGCGCCCAGCATATCGTGGTCATGTACAAGGGCCAGGTCGTGGAATCCGGTCCTTCACTGGAAGTGCTGCAGCATCCGCAGCATCCGTACACCAAGCGTTTGGTCGCCGCTGCGCCGTCCTTGGCATCGCAGCGCATCATCTCCGTCAAGGAACATGGCGGCGACGCCACCGCGGTCATGGAGCACGCGGTGAACGAGGATTCCCTGAAGAAGGGCGAAGCCATCATCACGGTGGATCACCTGACCAAGGAATTCAAACTGCCGCGCAAGAAGGAGATGTTCAAGGCGGTCGACGATGTGAGCTTCTCCATCAAGAAGGGCACCACATTGGCCATCGTCGGCGAATCCGGTTCCGGCAAATCCACCGTGGCCAACATGGTGCTGAAACTGCTTGAGCCGACCGCCGGCACCGTCACCTACGACGGCAAAGACATCTCCGGATTCAAGGGCAAGGAGTTGCTTGACTTCCGACGTCATGTGCAGCCGGTGTTCCAGAACCCGTACGGATCGCTCGACCCCCATGTACTCCATCTACCGGTCCATCGAGGAGCCGCTGCGCATCCACGGCATCGGAGACAAGAAGAGCCGTGCCAAGCGTGTGCGCGAGCTCATCGACATGGTGGAATTGCCGGAATCGGTGATGAGCCGTTATCCGAACGAGCTTTCCGGCGGCCAAAGGCAGCGCATCGCCATCGCGCGCGCCATGGCCCTCGATCCGGATGTGATCGTCTGCGACGAGGCCGTCTCCGCATTGGACGTGCTGGTGCAGGACCAGGTGCTTCGCCTGCTCAACGACCTGCAGGCGGAAAAGGGACTGAGCTACCTGTTCATCACCCATGATCTGGCGGTGGTGCGTCAGATCGCCGATGAGGTCGTGGTGATGCAGCACGGCAAGCTGGTGGAGCATGCCACCACCGACGAGGTCTTCGACCATCCGAAGAAGCAGTACACCCGCGACCTGCTGGACGCCATCCCGGGCGGCAAGCTGCAGCTCGGACTCGACTGATCGCGTCAGCCATCTGGAAAACCTCCCTTCCCACAAGGGAGGTTTTCTTGTATTCCGGCTAGGCTAAGGCGCTATGACGATCACAATCACGACATCGAATGTGAATGGAATCCGCGCGGCGAAACGCAAAGGCATCGAGCAATGGGCCGCGAAGAACACGCCGGACGTGTGGTGCATGCAGGAAGTACGCGCCCCGCAAAACGAAATCGACCCCCATCTTCGACGAATTCGGCTTCGAATACGCGACCGCCGGACGCATCGCCGACCAAAGCGGGCTTGATCGCATGAACGAGATCTGCCGTATCAAGGGACGCGCCGGCGTCGGTCTGCTCTCCGCGCTGCCCGTCATCGACAAACGCTACGGACTGCCGGGACTTGCCGAGGACGTCGATTCCGGCCGTTGGATCGAAGCGGATGTGAAGACCCCGCAAGGCTACACCGTCACTGTCGTATGCGTGTACGTGCACGCCGGCAACACCGACGATCCGGAGAAAATGAAGCAGAAATACCGTTTCCTCGACACCATGCTGGTACGTATGGGACAACTGCGCGATGAAGCGGCGCACGGCGGCAAGCAGGCGGTATTGTGCGGCGATTTCAACATCGCGCACACGCCGCTCGACATCAAGAACGCGAAAGCCAACGAGAAGCACGCCGGCTTCCTGCCCGAGGAACGCGCCTACGTGGACAAATGGCTGGGGGAGTTGGAATTCGTGGATGTGATGCGTTCCCTGTGCGGAGACATCCAAGGACCGTACACATGGTGGAGCCAGCGCGGTCGTGCATTCGACAACAATGTCGGCTGGAGGATCGACTACCAGTTCGCCACACCCGAACTCGCCGAAACGGCCCGCGGATTCGTCATCGACAAAGCTCCGACCTACGACCTGCGATGGTCGGACCATGCGCCGCTGAGCATCACCTACGACGTGTGAGTTTTTGCGGCCGTCATCCGGCCAATGCCGGGCAACGGGAGGACACACTCCGATTCCCAGCCCGTATTAAGCATGGGTGCTAGGCTAGTCACGGTTGCAACCGTAATGAATGAGGACATCATGGGACTGTTTGGATTCGGCAAGAAGAAGCGTCAGAGCGAGGAAGCCGCTGAAGCCGCCGCCGAAGAGAACGACAAGGCCGATGAGGCCATCTCCGAAACCGCTGAGGCGCCCGCCGGTGGAATTCAGGAAACCATCCTTCCGGAACCATCCGATGAGTACGACGGCCGTGGCGATGAGCACGGTCCGTGGGACGTCGACGACGAGAACGTGCCCGACTATGACGAATACCTCGACATGGGCGCCTACTATCTGCCGTTCCTCCAAGGCATCGAACTGCGCGTGAAGGCCAACCGCGCCACCCAGCAGGTGCTCGGCACCACCATCACCTACGGATCCTCCAGCGTGGAGATCGAAGCCTTCGCCGCGCCGAAGACCATGGGACTGTGGGATGACGTGCGCGCCGACCTGGTTGAGGCCAACAAAGACGCCAAGGAGACCGACGGCGTGTTCGGCACCGAACTGACACTGCCGGTCGTGGTCAAGGGCGGACGCAAGGTCGTCACCCGCATCGTCGGTGTGGACGGACCGCGGTGGATGCTGCGCGGCATCTTCTCCGGCAAAGCCGCCACCGATCCGGACCACGCCGAAACCAAGGCGCTGAACCAGCTTTTCTCCAACATCGTCGTGGAACGCGGCGAGGACCCGCTGGCCCCGCGTGACCTCATCCCGATGCATCCGCCGGTCGCCCCGGCCGAACGCAAGGCCGCCAAGGAAGCCGCCGAAGCCGAACAGGCAGGCAGGACGATGGACATTCCAGGCCAGCCGAAGGGACCGTTTGACTCCGACCAGCAGGTCGAGGTCAAGACCACGTTGTCGCGTGGACCGATGTTCTCCGAAGTGCGCTGAGCGAACGACGACCACGAAAACACAAACGCATGGCTGAAACCGAAACCAAGAAAAGAACCGGCCTCGGCGCGCTCGCCGACGCCGGCGATGCCGACGATTTCTCCGTCATCGACGCGATCGGCGGTCCGCGCGGCGTCGTCGAATCGATGCTGCCGGGCGTGGTGTTCGTGGTGATGTTCGTCATCACCTCCGACCTGCATCTGACCATCGGCGTATCCGCAGCCCTCGCCGTACTGCAGGTGATCGTCCGCCTATGCCAACGCCAATCCGTCATGGGCGCCGTCTCCGGCCTTCTGGCAGTCGGCATCTGCCTGATCTGGGCATGGAACAGCCACGAGGCGCGCAACTACTACATGTTCGGATTCCTGACCAACGCCTTCTACATCGTGCTGCTCGCCATTTCGTTGATGGTACGTGTACCGGGACTTGGCTTGGTGATCGAATTCATCCGGACACTGCCAACCGAGCATCTGCGCGCATGGCTTGCCGATTGGCGTGGCGACAAGGCATTGAACCGCGCGTACACCATCATCACCGCGTTGTGGATCGGTGTGTTCTCCCTACGACTGGTGGTGCAGGTGCCGTTGTACCTGTCCAACCAGGTCGGCTGGCTCGGCACTGCACGTCTGCTCATGGGCATTCCGTTCTGGGCGTTGGCCATCTGGGTGTCGTACCTCATCGTGGCCACCCCCATGCATCGGCATAAGACGTTGGCCGAACCAAACGCCGACGCGATGGACGACAACAACGAAACGGAGGAACAGCACTGATGGAATCGACCATCCGCATCGAACGATACGCCGACCAAGGCCGTTGCGTCGGCCACATCGACGGACGCGTCGTGTTCGTGCGATTCGCGTTGCCGGGCGAGCTGGTACGCGTCGTGTTGGACGAGCCACATGATCGCGAGGACCGTTTTTGGACTGGCGAAGTGACGGAAGTGCTGGAAGCCAGCGAGGACCGCGTCGAACCCGTATGGCCGTTGGCGGGTCCGCTTGCCATGGGCGGCGGCGTCGGCGGTGCCGATTTGGTGCACGTCTCACTGCCCGGACAGCTTAAATGGAAATCCATGTCCATCGCCGAACAGATGAGACGTCTCGGCCATGTCGACGTTGACGTGCCGATCGAGCGCATGCCCGAGGATGAGGCGGAGCATGGGCTGCACTGGCGTACCCGCATCGAGATGATCGCGGACGAGAACGGCCGACCGTCCATGCGCAGACGCGGCACCCACGTGCGTGTGCCGATCGACACCATGCCGTTGGCCAGTCGCGCGTTGCTTAACGTGGCCGAGAAGGAACACGTGTGGGATGGGGGATTCACTCCCGGATCGCAGATTCGTCTGTCTGTTCCCGAGCCTCGCGGCAATGCCGAAATCGCCGACAACTACGCCGTGCTCGTCGATGGCGAGGTGACGGCGGGCAATCGCGAGCTTACCGAAAAGGTGACGGTGTGCGGACGTGAATTCGAATACGGTGTGGACGCCGGCGGATTCTGGCAGATGCACCGTCACGCGCCGATCGCGTTGACCGGCCATGTGATGTCCTTGGTGCATGGCGAGCTTGACGGCGCCGCTTCCGCATGCCTGTGGGATTTGTATTCCGGTTCCGGCCTGTTCACGCTGCCGTTGGCCACGTTAAGCGCCGGCCGCACGCGCATGCTGAGCGTGGAAGGTGGCAAGACCGCTGTCAAACACGCGCAACGCAATCTGAGGGCCATCCATTTGGACAATGTCGACGCCCGTGTGGGCGATGTGGCCAAGACGCTTGCCAACGTACGCAACGATTTGGCCAAACCCGATATCGTGGTGCTTGATCCGCCGCGTGCCGGCGCACGTGCGAAGGTATGCAGGCAGATCGCCGAATCCGGCGCGCGAAGCGTCGTATACATCGCCTGCGACCCGGCATCGCTGGCACGCGACACCGCCACATTGGCCTCGCTCGGATACGATCTTGCCGATATTCGCGCATTCGACATCTATCCGACCACCCACCATGTCGAAACGGTGGCGCTATTCAGGAAAGCCACACGATGACCGGTTTTGCGCGGCGTGCCGCAGCCGGTCTCCTTGCAGCCGTCTTCGGCATCTCCATGCTGGCCGGCTGCACGCCGAACAATGCCGCGGTGGGAGATACGCAGTCCGCAGGCGATGCGGTCGCCCACAGCATGAAGGACTGCAACAGTCTCGACGTGGCCATGATCGGCTCCCAAGACGAACAGACCGATCGCCTGGCGTTGGATGCCATGGAGGCGGGCGGGCTCAGGCCGGTGTATCTGCCGGTCGCCGGCACGGTCGACATGCAGGACACCGCCCGGCAAGCGGTCGAGGATATGGCGCAACGCATGGTCAGCATCATCGTCATTTCGGGAATCGACGTGTCCGGCGTGAACCATGACGGCTGGTACGACACGCTGACAACCGCAAGACAGGCGGGCATTCCAGTGGCACTGCTCAACCCGATCGCCACGCCGACCGACAGCACGCTGTTCGCGGCGACGCTCACAATCAACGACCGCATGACGGATGCGACGCCGCTCGCCGACGCGGTAGCCGGCATAGCCAACAACGACCCGCACGACAGAGCAATCCTCGTCACCACCATCAGCCACGGCGGCAAACAGTGAACCGCTCCACGCATTCGGGTGAGTTCGAATCGGTTCGGATGCGTGGCGCTGAACGCACCCTGAGAAAACCCTGAATTTTGCCGGAGCTTTACGGGAAAAGCCTGCGGGCGCGCATCGCCAAGCGGTATGCTGGCAGCATGAGCGAAAGTCAAACCATGCCTGAAACCAGTGAAAAGGGGCTCACCGCAGCGGAAGTCGCCGCCCTTACGGAAAGCGGGCAGGTCAACGCCGTCAAATCGTCCACGTCACGTTCGTTCGCCGACATCGTGCGAGCCAACGTGTTCACCCTGTTCAACGGCATCATCTTCGCCGCCATGGTCATGGTATTGGTCACGGGATCATGGAGAGACGCCGTGTTCGGCCTCGTCATCCTCATCAACACCGGCATCGGCATCATCACCGAACTGAAAGCCAAACGAACGCTCGACAAGCTTTCCATCCTCGTAGCCTCCGACTATCTCGTACGACGCGACGGCAAGGACGTCGAAGTGCCGCACAACGAAATCGTGCTCGGCGACCTCATGTGGATCCGCTCCGGCGAACAGGTTCCCGCCGACGCGCAGATCGTGCGCACCTGGGGTCTGGAACTCGACGAATCCATGCTCACTGGCGAATCGCGCACCGTGCGCAAGAACGAAGGCGACGACATCTATTCCGGATCCACCGCGGTCTCCGGCATGGCCTTGGTCAAGGTCAACGCGGTCGGCGCGCACAGCTATGCCGCCACCTTGACCGCGCAGGCGAAGGTCTACAAAAAGACTGTGTCCGACCTCAACAAGGGCATCAACACCATCCTCAAATTCATGACCTTCCTCGTCGTACCGCTGTGCGTGCTGCTCATCTGGTCGCAGGTGCACGCGGTCGGCGGTTGGGATGTAGCCATCTCCACCGGCCAATGGCGTTCCGCCGTGGTGTCCGCCGTGGCTGGCGTGGTCGGCATGATCCCCGAAGGCCTCGTACTGCTCACCTCGCTCAACTTCGCGCTCGCCGCCATCCGTTTGGCACGCAAGAACACGCTCGTGCAGGAGCTCGAATCCGTGGAGACCCTCGCACGCGTGGACTGCCTGAACCTCGACAAAACCGGCACCGTCACCGACGGCGGCATCATGCTCAACGAAATACGCATGCTGGATGGCATCGGAGCCAATACCGTTGACGAACATGCCGTGAAACAGGCGTTGTACGACCTGTCGAACGAAGGACAGCCGAACGGCACCGGATTGGCGATTCTCAACGGACTGGGCAAGCAGGGATTCTCCGCCGGTCCCGTTGCGGCGCGCGTTCCGTTCTCGTCGGCACGCAAATGGAGCTCGATTGCCGATGACGGCGCGGTATGGACGATGGGCGCGCCGGAAGTCGTGCTGTCCCACTTGGATGGCGATTACGCCGACGTTCTTCGACTGGTCAACGATTCCGCACACGACGGCAACCGCGTGCTGCTGATCGCACGGCATGACGGCAAGGCGCCCGCCGATTACGAAAGCGATCCCGCCATCGACCCCGCATCGCGGCCCGTCGCGCTGGTATTATGCTCCGAGCACATTCGCGACGACGCCGAAGCCACACTCGCCTGGTTCCGCGAGCAGGGCGTGCGCTGCCGCATCATCTCCGGCGACAATCCCGTCACCGTCGGTGCGATCGCAAGAAAAGTACGGCTCACCGGAGACGCGGAGCCACGCTTCATGGACGCGCGCAAACTGCCCGCCGACATCACGGAACTGGCGAAAGTACTGGAGAACGTGGACGTGCTCGGCCGTGTCCTGCCCGACCAGAAGAAGGCGATCGTCCAGGCGCTGCACCTAGGCGATCATGTCGTGGCGATGACCGGCGACGGCGTGAACGACGCGCTCGCCATCAAGGAGGCCGACCTGGGCATCGCGATGGGCAACGCGGCACCCGCCACCAAGGCCGTGGCGCAGGTGGTGCTCGTCGATTCGAAATTCTCGCATCTGCCCGATGTGGTGGCACGTGGACGCCAGGTCATGGCCAACATGGAACGCGTGGCCAGCCTGTTCCTCGTCAAAACCGTATATTCCGCGCTGATCTCGCTCGGCGTGGTGCTGACGCAGATCCCATTCCCATACCTGCCCCGCCATATCACCTACATCGGCGCACTCACCATCGGCATGCCGGCGTTCATCCTCGCGCTTGCGCCGAACACGCGCCGCTACATTCCGGGCTTCCTCAGGCGCGTGGTGCACTTCGCATTGCCGGGAGGCATCGCCACGGCTCTGTCGATTCTCGCCGATTCGTGGCTGTTGCCGAAGTTCATGGGCTGGGACGCACAGCATTCCGCCGCGCAGCTGGGCATGCTTCGTGGCGTCAACGCGATTATCCTGCTGATGATGGGCATCTTCGTACTGGCGCGCGTGGCCCGGCCGCTCAACTCGTGGAGAGGCGGTCTGGTATTGGCGTTCGCCGTGGCGGGCGTGGCCGGCATGTTCATTCCGCCCGTCGCGCGTTTCTTCGCGCTCGTGATACCGTCCGGCGAAATGCTCGCGGCGACGGGCGTCGCGCTTGTGGTGTCCGCCATCGTTTTCGTGCTGTGCCTGTGGTGCGTGCCGAAAATGGTCGCCATTTTCTCACGTTTCAAGAAGACACGCCAGTGCTGAAGTAACGTGGCTGTATCGTTGGCAACGGATAATCGGCTGCTGGAAAGCAGTTTCAACCAGCCACAAAAGCTCGGAGGTAGCATGTCTGTGCGCGACGACCAGCTCGACACCCTGAAGGTGGGCGGCAAGGATTACGACTTTTACCGCATCGCGGATTTGCCGGGCATCGATCATCTCCCGTATTCGTTGAAGGTTCTCGTTGAGAACCTGGTGCGCAACATCGATGGCGCCAACATCACGGATGATCATGTCAAGGCACTGTTGGATTGGGATCCGGCCGCACAGCCGAGCCACGAGATCCAGTTCACCCCGTCCCGCGTGGTCATGCAGGACTTCACCGGCGTGCCCTGCATCGTGGACCTCGCCACCATGCGTGACGCCGTCAAGGAGCTTGGCGGAGATCCGGAGGTCATCAACCCGCAGGTCCAGTCCGACATGGTCATCGACCATTCCGTGCAGATCGACAAGTACGGCGTGGCCGACGCGGTCGAACAGAACATGGACATCGAATACCAGCGCAACGGCGAACGCTACCAGTTCCTGCGCT
>ENA-OQKS01000480-OQKS01000480.1-human-gut-metagenome-genome-assembly--contig:-NODE-480-length-11042-cov-4.186807_pt1 | contig 11042 bp, 9 predicted proteins | sample MGYA00242804_ERZ504808 | MGnify/ENA primary metagenome ERZ504808 (study PRJEB26092, sample SAMD00036375) | human gut metagenome | host: Homo sapiens | study: EMG produced TPA metagenomics assembly of...
CGCAAGTATTTTCGCCCGCAAGCGCATTCCTTCCAATCGCAGTTTCGTGCAGTTTCGTGCGGTTCCAACCGCAGCTTCAATTGCAGATCTGAATCGCACGCTTCGAAATATGGAAGTTGGAGTGGGATTGTTTGCGGATCTGGCGAAATTTGCGCTTATCGGCAAATCTAGCGGATTCCACGGTTTCAGCGGATTCGGCGCGATTGACGGGAGTGGCGGCGATCGACCAGCGCCTGCGATCCGCGGTCGGATAGTTGCGATACCAGCGCGCCGAGTCCTGCGGAAGCCACGCCGAACACGAGATTCAGCGCCAGTTCCTTGCGTTTGTCGGTGGTGCCGTCCGGCAACACGGCTTTGCGGCCGACCGACTTGCGCCATGCCAGTTCGAACAGTTTGCCGAACACGAGTCCGGCCAGCGTGGGGGCGGCCACCTTGAACATCTTGTCGCAAAGATCGTCGGGATCGTTGATTCGCTGTTCGCGCAGGGCATTCACTTTCTCGTCGACGTCATGCAGCGACGCTACGATGCGGTCTGCGCTGGATTCCGGGTCAGGCATTTCACTCATGATTTCCAGTGTAGACCGTGCCGTCGGATTTCGGTTGGATTTCGCCGGCGCATGCGTGCGTTGCGAAGCGCTTAAGACACGTGGTGGAAGATTGCTGGTGAAACGCTTTTCGTCGGCTAGAGTAGGAGTATGACAGATACTCAAGTCGGAAGCAAGGATGCTTCTTCAATCGCGCCCGGCCGCCTGGTACTGCTGCGCCATGGCCAGACTGTGTGGAGCGAATCGGGCCAGCATACCGGCCGAACCAATATTCCGTTGACCGATACCGGTTGCGAGCAGGCTCGTGCGGCGGGCGAGCGTCTTCGTGAGGCGTTCCCCAATGGTTTCGACCAAGGCTGCATGTTCGCAAGCCCCCTGCGTCGCGCCCAGCAGACCGCGCAACTGGCTGGTTATGGCGATTTCAAAGTGCTTGACGAGATTGCGGAATGGGATTACGGCCGTGCCGAAGGGCGTACACGCCAGGAGGTGAGCGAGGCTGGAGGCTTCCAGTGGGATGTATGGCGCGACGGTCCGCGTTCCCTTCCCGAATCGTTGGAGGGCGACTGGGTTGAGACGTTGCCAAGCGGCGAGCAGGTTCCGGTGCACAATGGCCCTGGCGAGACGGTTGAGGAGGCCGCCGCGCGCACCCGCGATGCGATCGACGCGGTGATGCCGCTGCTCAATGCCGGTCATGACGTGCTGTTGGTGGCGCACGCGCATGTGTTGCGCATCCTCACCTCGCAGTGGCTGGACGTCGATCCGCATTTCGCGCGTTTGCTGCGCCTCGACACCGCGCATTATTGCGTGCTGAGCCAATATAAGGGAGACAACGTTATCGAGCATTGGAATTGCTAGGTGCGTTGCGCTGGGCTGAACGTCGGTAGTTTGACATCGTTTACAAACCGCCGACGTTTTTTTGTTGCCGTACGGCGTCAGGTTCGCGATTCACTGCGATTGTTGCCGTGTGATATGGAGGGTGTGTCGCAAACGGTTTCATAAAGACAGTGTGATGAAAACCGTTAAAAATAAAGTATTTTGAGAAAAACCTGCGAGCGTAAAATCACCCTAAAAATGGTTTTTCTTGCTTACGTTTGCAAAAATGGGAGAAATGCGGCACAATAGTGCATGTCAGGAATCGTGAGGAAGCGATTTCACAGGATGTTGACCAGCGGGGTGCTGGGAAACAGGAATGGAAGAGAAAGGTTCGATGATGAATCGTACTATTAAGGCAGCAGTTGGAATGGTCGCCATCGCGGCGATGTCCGTAGGCACGTTGGGCGCTTGCGGATCGAGCTCCAGCTCCGACGACGGCAAGGGCAAGGTCTACTACCTGAACTTCAAGCCGGAATCCAGCGACGAATGGAAGAAGCTGGCCAAGGATTACACCAAGGAAACTGGTGTTGAGGTCAAGGTCCAGACCGCTGCCTCCGGCACCTACGAGCAGACCCTGAAGTCCGAGATCGCCAAGTCCGAGGCCCCGACCCTGTTCCAGGTCAACGGTCCGGTCGGCTATCAGAACTGGAAGTCCTACACTGATGACATGACGGACACTGAGCCGTACAAGCAGCTCATCAACAAGGACGTCGCCCTCAAGGATGGGAGCAAGGTCGTTGGCGTTCCATACGCTATGGAGACCTATGGCCTGATTTACAACAAGGATCTGCTGGCCAAGTACATCGCCACCGATGGCGCCAAGATCAAGGACGTCAAGGATATCGACAACTTCGACACCCTGAAGGCCGTGGCCGATGACATCCAGGCCAAGAAGGACCAGCTCGGAGTCAAGGGCGCGTTCACTTCCGCTGGTTTCGATTCCAGCTCCGATTGGCGTTTTAAGACCCATCTGGCCAACCTACCGCTGTACTACGAGTTCAAGGATGACAACGTCACCGAGCAGCCGGAGACCATCAAGGGTACCTACCTGCCGGAGTACAAGAACATCTTCGACCTGTACCTGAAGGATTCCACCACCGAACCGACCCAGCTGAGCTCCAAGACCGGTGATGACGCTACCTCCGAGTTCTCCCTCGGCGAGGCCGTGTTCTATCAGAACGGCACTTGGGCATGGACCGATCTGCAGAAGAACGGCATGAAGGCCGAGTCCATCGGCATGCTCCCGATCTACACGGGCGTCAAGGGCGAGGAGAACCAGGGTCTGGCCACTGGCTCCGAGAACTACTGGTGCATTAACTCCAAGGCTTCCGACGCCGATAAGAAGGCCACCAAGGACTTCCTGAAGTGGGTCGTCACCAGCAAGACCGGCATCGAGTCCCTGTCCAGCGCCATGGGCTTCACCACTCCGTTCAAGTCCTTCAGCGATGTCAAGTCCGACAATCCGCTGGTGCAGGCCGCTGTTGAAGATCAGAATTCTGACAAGACCGCAGTCTCTTGGAACTTCACCATGATGCCGTCCGAAGAGTGGAAGAACCAGCTCGGTTCCGCCCTCCTCGAGTACGCGCAGGGCACCGGCGACTGGGATGCCGTCAAGACCGCATTCGTGGACGGTTGGAAGACCGAGTACGACGCGTCTCACTGATCGTCTCGAAAAACCAATCGTAATCGCGCATGACGAATCGGTCCGCGCGTCGCGTAGCGCGGAAATACCATCGGCGCGTGATTGATCGAATAACTGCATAACTGAATAATTGAACAAGCAACGAGCTGCAATCGGAAGTCTTCCTTTCCTCTCCTGATTGCAGTTCGTTTTTTTATGCGGCGACGTACGGTTGTAGGACACGCCGTGCGTCGGAGGGATTGCGTTGCAGTAATGAAAGCGCTATCATTGTTAATAACAAGCAGAAAAGATGTTGATTTAAAAATGTTCTTATCTGTAGTTTGAAGAAATGTAACCGCTATCATTTTGCAACGATGCGAACGAAAGTGAAAACATATGGTGCAACAAGAAATTGATACTACCGATCCGGCGTTGTGGTGGAAGCAGGCCGTGGTCTACCAGGTGTACCCGCGTTCCTTCAAGGACTCCCGCGGTTCGGGCCTGGGCAGCATCGCAGGCGTCACCGAGAAGATCGACTACCTCGCCGAACTCGGCGTGGATGCCATCTGGCTGAGCCCGTTCTACCCGTCCCAGCTTGCCGACGGCGGCTACGACGTGGACGACTACCGCAACGTCGACCCGAAGCTCGGCACCATGGACGATTTCGACGAGCTCGCCAAGGCCGCCCACGAGCACGGCATCAAGGTCGTGGTCGACATCGTGCCGAACCACAGCTCCAACCTGCACGAATGGTTCAAGGCCGCCCTCGCGGCCGCCCCAGGCTCCCCGGAACGCGACCGTTACATCTTCCGCGACGGCAAGGGCCCGAACGGCGACCAGCCGCCGACTGATTGGATCGCAAGCTTCGGCGGTCCGGCGTGGACGCGCGTTCCTGACGGCCAGTGGTATCTGCACATGTTCACCAAGGAGCAGCCGGACTGGAACTGGAAGAACCCCGAGGTGCGCGCCGACTTCATCAAGACGCTGCGCTTCTGGCTCGACCATGGTGCGGACGGCTTCCGCGTGGACGTGGCGCACGGCCTCGCCAAGGATCTTGACCGCGACGACCTCGAAAGCTACAAGGTCTGCGAGCATGTGCTTCCCTCGGACGGGTCGCACCCGTTGTATGACCGTGATGAGGTGCATGACATCTACCGCGAGTGGCGCAAGGTGTTCAACGAGTACAATCCGCCGGCATTCGCCGTGGCCGAAGCCTGGGTCAATCCGGATCGCCAGCATCTGTATGCGTCGACCGAAGAGCTCGGACAGGTGTTCAACTTCGAGTTCGCCAAGAAGGACTGGATTCGCGACGACATGCACCTGGCCATCGAGGAAGGCTTGGAAAGCGCGGAACGTTCCGGCTCCTCCGCGACTTGGGTGATGAGCAACCACGACGTGCCTCGTCACGCCAGCCGTTATGGATTGCCGCAGGTTCCAGCCTCGTCGCATCATCAGCTGGCCAAGGATTGGCTGCTGCGCGACGGTACCACCTATGAGGAGAACCGCGAATTGGGCGCCAAGCGTGCCCGTGCCGCGATTCTTATGGAACTTGCCTTGCCTGGATCCACCTACATCTACCAGGGTGAGGAACTGGGACTGCCGGAAGTCGCGGATATTCCTTGGGATGAGCTGGAAGATCCCACCGCATTCAACAGCGTGCGCGAGCAAATCGAAAAAGGCCGTGACGGCTGCCGTGTGCCGCTGCCCTGGGTCGCCGCAGACGCACCGAAGCTCGATGATCCCGATGACGAATTCGGCCACGATGGTTCTTTCGGTTTCTCTCCTGCGGGCGCCGAGCATGATCCACACCTACCACAGCCGAAATGGTACAAGGATTTCGCCGTCGACGTGGAGGATGCCGACCCGAATTCCATGCTGAACCTGTACCGCAAGGCGCTGTCGTTGAGGCATAACCTGATGCCGCAGGACACCGAACTGCAGTGGCTGGACGAAGATCGTCCATCTGACGTGCGGGACGGCGCGGATGGACAACGCGGCGGAGTCATCGCCTACAGTCGTTCCAACGGTTGGGCGAGCGTCACCAATTTTGGCGAACGTCCGGCCGAACTACCGCAAGGCGATGTCATCCTCGCGTCGGGTGAACTCACCGAGGATGGCCGATTGCCGCAGGACACCACCGTTTGGCTCCAGCTGTAGGTGCGTGGCTTCACTGTTTCGGATCAGCAGCGGTAGGATGACGCGGCCGCGGCGTTTATCGAATGCGCCCCGGCCGCTTTCGCGTGTTCCGGGAGTGTTGCGTTCGATGGATTGTCGCTGTATGGCTTGCGGCGGCTTGCGTTGCTATCGGTTTATTCCACTGCCGACGCGACGCCGGTGTCGATGCGACTTGTGGTGTTGCGCAACACCAGCAAAGGATCCTGCAGTTCATGCGGATGTTCAAGAGGTTCGTTACGTAGGAGCTGCAGCACTTTTCTACCGGCCATGCGCCCTAGCTCGATTGGCTCCTGGCGAATGGTGGAAAGATCCGCTGCCTGTGCGATTTCGGCGTCGTCAAAGCCGAGCACTGAAATGTCTCCCGGCACATTCAGCTGCTGCTTGCGTAGTTCCTTGACCAGTGCGATGGCGACTTGGTCGGTTTCCACGCAGACGGCGGTGGGGCGTTCCGGAAGTGACAGCAGTTTCGCGGTCAGTTGTGAGGCGAGGTCGGATTTGCTCAGCGGCGCATCGTGCGCGTCGGCTGTGAGCAGGCTGAATGTGATTCCATCGGTGGCGTTGGCCTGTGCGGCATCCGCGAACGCCTGGGTGCGTTGGCTGGTGTTGTAGACCATGTCGGCCGGAATGTAGTCGCTGCAGAACGCGATGTTGGTATGCCCCAGAGAGCGCAGCAATCGTACGGCCATGGTCATCGCACTGGAGTTGTCGATGCTGATGGAGGCGTCGAAATAACCCGATTCCGCAGGAACGTTGACGCCCACGGTCGGCAGGTCTATGGCTTGGAGCTGGTCGCGCATGGCGGGCATGAGCTGGAATGAGGAAATGATGATGGCGTCCGCGTTGCGGCTTTTTGGCAGCTGGGAGAAAAACCGGTCCAGTTCGCTGCGGTCGGTGATGAAGGCCGGTGTGACGTCATAGCCGACCGGCGCGAGCTCCTCGTAGACCCCTTGGAGCACTCCGGAATTGAACCACTCGTTGAGTTTGCCCGAGACCAGGAGGATGACGCGCATGGTTTTCCCGGATGCTAGGGCGGAAGCGCTTTTTGAGAGTGTGAAGTTGAGTTGATCCGCTGCCCGCTGAACTTTGATGCGGGTCTCTTCTGTGACGTTGGTCGCGCCACGAAGTGCTCGGGAAACAGTGGCTTGCGACACTCCTGCCAATTCGGCTACGTTGGCGATGGTCGGTTTGGCCATGTGTCTCCTTTGATGAAAATGATTAACGCTTCCATGATACTAAAAGCCTTGATTTTAGTACGAAAACACGCTGTAGATTGGTGAATTTGTACAACAGAAATGAAAGCGCTATCATTTACAGTAGTCGAAAGACGAATATAAAGATTCGATTACAAGATAGCGTAAGGCAACGGTAGCCTGTAATCGCTGTCACGAAGTGGTGAAGTGCAACATGGCAGCAAAAACAGACGCTATGCGAACGGTGCTCGTTCGGATCGTTTAGCGATGCAGACGAGCCGTAGTGGAACGCACGATCAGCTGCGCCGGGAACGTTTTGAACGGTTCGTCAAAGCGGGCGACTCCTCAATGAGATCGAGCGTCATGCGGGCCGCCTCCTGCGCCATTTCGACAGGCGTCTGGCGCAACGGTGGTCAGGCCGAGGTCACGCGCGTAAATGCTGTCGTCGTAGCCGATGATGGAAATATCGTTCGGCACGGTGAATCCGTTGCGTTCCAGCTGGAACAGCAGCGGCACCGCGATGCCGTCTTCCTGGCAGGCGATCGCGGTCGGCATATGGTCGAGGCTGAGCAGCTGCGTCACGACTTTGCTGATGTTGTTCTTGCTTTCGTCGGTGACGAGCACGCGCGGTTCGACGCCGTTGGCTTGGCAGCACGCCATGAACGATTCGAAACGTCCCTGCACGCTGAAGTGGAGCGTCACTTCGCGGTTGGTGCGAATGTAGGCGATGTCACGGTGGCCGAGCGTCATAAGATGGCGTGCGGCAAGCTCGGATCCCTGCTTGTCGTCGATGCGCACGGCCGCGCTGAAACCGCGCTCTTCCGGCAGACTCGAGTTGATGCCGATGATTGGCACATTGACGGACTTGAGCTGATCGATCTCGTTGGCGTCGATATCGAAGGAAATGACGATTACCGCGTCGACGTTGCGGCGCACCGGCAGCATGTCGAAGAATTCACGACGTTCCTCGATGCTCGACATCTGGTAGATGGAAATGTCGTATCCCTCGTCGTGGAAGATCTGGTTGAGGCCTTCGATGATGGATGAGCTGAACCACAGGTTGAGCCGTCCGGAAACCAGGACCGCGATGCGTAGCGCGCGACCGGTTTTCAGCGCGGCTGCGGAACGTGAAATGGAGAAGTTCAGCTCGTCCGCGGCTTTCATCACCTTGTCTCGGGTGGCTTTCGACACGAGATCCGGGCGTGTGAAGGAACGCGAAACCGTTGAAATGGATACGTGCGCAAGCTGCGCTACATCTTGAATACTGCTTTTCATGTTTTTCCTTGTGACTGCTTACGTTCTAACATACTGTATTGCGACATCTTTGCAATACATGCATTACAAACGTTTTCATTATAGCAGAAGAGGCTTAAAATGCTTGATATTGCAACGAGTTTTGATAATCAAAAACATGACAACGTTGGTAAATTTGCGTTTCAAGACATGCAAAAATGACAACGTTTGACATTTCGTGTCATGCCGTTTATTATGACGAGTGTAAATACCGGAAAGGTGGAGAACAGAGCAGTGATCCGCTGATTCGGCCAACAATTGCAGGAATTCCGCACCGCGGTGCCGCGGTGATCGGAATGGAGAAGGAAAGAAAGCAGGCAGGCTATGATCAGCATGGCTGGCAAGGCGATACGCAAATGGTGGGCGCTGTTTGCGCTGCCAACGTTCGCCGCATTCATTATTGGATTCGTCGTTCCATTCATCATGGGCGTCTACCTGAGCTTTTGCAAGTTCACTACGGTTACCGACGCCGAGTTCGTAGGGCTTAAGAACTACACCCGCGCACTGCAGGATAAGGAATTCCTACATGCGCTGGGCTTCTCTACGTTGCTGACGATCGTTACCACGATTGTGATCAACGTGGTCGCGTTCTCCATCGCCTACATGCTCACCAAGGCGATCAAGGGATCGAACATTTTCCGTTCGGTGTTCTTCATGCCGAACCTGATTGGTGGCATCATTCTGGGCTACATCTGGATGCTGCTGCTCAACGGCATTCTCGCGCACTGGGCGCGCTCGCTGACCTATAGCGCAACGTACGGCTTCTGGGGTCTGGTCGTGCTGGTGTGCTGGCAGCAGATCGGCTACATGATGATCATCTACATCGCCGGCATGCAGTCGCTGCCGACCGACGTGCTCGAAGCGGCTTCCGTGGATGGCGCAAATGGCACGCAGACCATGTTCAAGATCATCATTCCGCTGATGATGCCGTCGATCACCGTGTGCTCGTTCCTGTGCGTGACCAACGGCTTCAAGCTCTATGACCAGAACCTCGCATTAACGAACGGCGCTCCGTCGAACATGTCTGAAGGCCTGGCGATGAACATCACCCGCACCTTCTATGGCCGCGTCGGCTGGGAAGGCGTTGGACAGGCCAAGGCAGTGCTGTTCTTCGTGCTTGTCGCGATTGTTGCGCTGATTCAGAATAAGCTGACGACTTCCAAGGAGGTGGAAGCATGATTTCCGGAGAAAAGGTCAAGCACGGCGGATTGTGGACCGTACTGTTTTCCTTGGTATCGCTGGCATGGGTCTTCCCGATCGTGCTGGTGATCATCAACTCCTTCAAGCAGAAGGCGTACATTTCGCGTAACGCGTTCTCCATTCCGACCGGCAAGGCGTTCGTTGGATTGGAAAACTATACCCGTGGCATTGAAACCACGAATTTCTTCGCTAGCTTCGGCTGGACCCTGCTGATCACGGTCGGCTCGGTGATTCTGATCCTGGTGTGCACTTCGATGTGCGCATGGTGGATCGTGCGTGTGAACAACTGGGCTGCGAAGCTGCTGTACACGCTGTTCCTGTTCAATATGATCGTGCCGTTCCAGATGGTGATGTTCACGCTTTCGAAGCTCGCCGATATGCTGAAGCTCAACACTCCGTGGGGCTTGTGCATTGTGTACTTGGGATTCGGCGCAGGCCTGGCCGTGTTCATCTTCACCGGTGTGGTCAAGGGCATTCCGCAGTCGTTGGAAGAGTCCGCAATGATTGACGGCGCTTCCGTGCCCCGCATTTTCTTCCAGATCGTGGTGCCGATCATGAAGCCGTCGATCGTGTCTGTTGCGATTCTGCAGGCAATGTGGATTTGGAACGACTACCTGCTGCCGTACCTGACGCTCGATTTGGGCAAGTACAAGACGATTTCCGTGGCTATTCAGTACCTTAAGGGCGGCTATGGTTCCGTCGATATGGGCGCCATGATGGCCTGCCTGGTGATGGCCATCATCCCGATCATCGTCTTCTACCTCATCTGCCAGAAGCACATCGTCAAGGGTGTAATGGCTGGTGCAGTCAAGGGATGATCGAAGATCATCCCTTGTGGGACAGTGCAGTGCGCTGTCCCATGCACCAGCCTGAGCGAGGCCGACAGGCCTCGCTCAGGTAGCATTGAGCCCGGCCGAAGACCGATCCTTAATTGCGGAGCCGTCAAGGATGATCCTTCGATCAGCCACGGAAAAACGCCGCTGCCTCGCAAAAAAGAGTCCGAACGAGAGAAATCTCGCTCGGACTCTTTCATATCCGAATCAGAAAACTACTTCATATATTTGCGGAACACGTGCTCGAAAATCGGCACGTGAATCATAATCATGGTGCCGTAGCCCAAAACGAGAAGCAGGAACAGGCCTTGCGGCATGTAAAACCAGCTGCCGACCAGCAGTGCGATATAGACCGCGTCGATGGCGGCCATGCCGAGCGTGTGCCCGATATTGCTGACGCCGAAGATGAAGGCGTTGCCGAGTGTGCGCCAGAACGAGTTTTCGAAACGTGACTGCAAAGCCCAGATCCATTCGAATCCGATCACCCATACAATGCTCAGCGCGAATTTTGGAATCAGCAGTGGCGTGATCTGCAGCACGATCCATGAGTACACGCTGATGGCGCCTGCAATGCCGAAAATCAGCCAATATCCGGTTGCTTTTGCGAAGTTTGATCGGAATGCGGCGAAGTAATTGCGGGTGACCGTGCCTTCGCCGGCGAGCGAGCGTCGTGCCGCGTCGTGGCCGGCGGTCAGTGCCGCGCCGATGGTGATGATCGGAATGCTGGTGACCAACATGAGGATGTTGATCCAAATCGCGTCGGCGGCGTCGCTGAGGCCGCGCATAAAGCCGGAATCGGGTGATAGGAACTTCATGCGCACCAGTCTACTCGGCAGTGCGGCAATCGTTTTCATGCGTACATCGAGTAGCGGTCTGCTGTTCCTTGCGTAGCTTTCTTAGTATCGTTGTCATTGAATGTGCATAAAAAAGTCCCGTCACATATAGACGGGTGTCCGTAAAACAGTTAATCCTCCGTATGGCTTAGACCATGCGGAGGATTTGTTTATGTCTAATCTTCAAACTTGCTGGCGGCAAACGGTTTGTCAAAACCGTTTGCGGACGGCAAGTCCACAGGGGATAGCCGCTTTAGCGGCGCAAGGGGGTGTAGCCACCTTGACGGACGAAGTGACGAAACATTCTCGGTCGTGCAGTTTTCTTCTGCTGACCGGGAATGAAGCTCCGCAGGACGCACTACTCTCGATAGAGAGTATAGAAGTGCGCCCTTTAGTTCCTAAAGGGTTTTTATCTAGTTCGACAAACTTGAATTCAATTTTAATGTTTTATTAGTCTTTACAAATCACCTTTGAACCTT
>ENA-OQKS01000482-OQKS01000482.1-human-gut-metagenome-genome-assembly--contig:-NODE-482-length-11010-cov-3.282367_pt1 | contig 11010 bp, 10 predicted proteins | sample MGYA00242804_ERZ504808 | MGnify/ENA primary metagenome ERZ504808 (study PRJEB26092, sample SAMD00036375) | human gut metagenome | host: Homo sapiens | study: EMG produced TPA metagenomics assembly of...
TGGATCCATTGGAACCATTGGCAGCATCGAACCCAGATCCTGGCTCTTTCTCGTCCTCTCGGGACTCGCTACCGGTGCTTCGTGGATTTGTTACTTTAAGGCGTTGAGCATCGGAAATGTCAATAAGGTCGTACCGGTCGACAAGATGAGCACCGTGCTCGCCGCGCTGGTCGCCATCGCGCTTTTTGACGAGACGAGCAACCTTGCGGTTAAGCTCGTGGGAACCGCTGTCATCACCCTCGGCACGTTTTTAATGATCGAGAAGAAGCAGTCCGCCGAACCCGAGCAGCAGCAAGACCGAACCTGGCTCGCTTACGCCCTCGGCGCCGCCGTGTTCGCGGCACTCACCTCCGTCCTCGCCAAGATCGGCATCGAAGGCGTCGAGTCAAACCTGGCCACGGCAATCCGCACCTGCGTGGTACTGGTTATGGCATGGGCAATCGTGGCAGCCAAGGGAAAACTGGAGCAGGTCGCGCACGTTGACCGGCGCGAACTCACATTTCTCGCAACATCGGGCATCGCGACTGGAGCATCGTGGCTGCTCTATTACTATGCCATCGCTGCAGGCCAGGTGAGTGTCGTGGTGCAGATCGACAAACTATCGATTGTCGTATCGGTGCTATTTGCGCGCCTGGCATTCAACGAAAAACTCTCCCGCCGCAGCGCCATCGGTCTCGCCCTCATCGTACTGGGCACCGCCGCGCTTGCAATTTGGAAGTAGCGCCGATACCGAACGAAATCCAGTCCACCCGCAAATCCGTGACACAGCGCCCGCACCGGACTTGAGATGTTTGTACTGACTGCGCGCTACCGTGCTACTTGCGCAGCGGCTTGGGCAGCGGGATGCCGGCGGCGATGACGGCCGCGATAATCATGCAGACGATACCCTTGAGTGGGAAACACATAAGCAGCAGGCCCACAACCATGACAGGCTGGCGCATGACGGCGCCCATCGTCGATGCCGTGCAGACGGCGACGCAAAAGACCGGATCGGCGCCGGTGAGGATGGCAAGGCCATAGCCCAGGCTTACGCCCGAGAAGATAACGGGGAAGAAGTGGCCGCCGCGCCAACCAAGGTTGATGAGGGCGGGCGTCAGCATGGCCTTAACAAGACCGGTCGCGATAAGCACGCCGGCGGGAATGGTGAGGTAGGTCTCCATAAGTACATCGGCCTGGGTCTCGCCGGCAAACATGGTGTAGGGCAAGACCGTGCCGCAGATGGCGAGCGCCAGACCAGCCAGCATGGCCTTGACGACAGGATGCTCCCCTATTGCATGGGACAGCGCCTCGCTCGCGTGCTCCGAGACAAAGTACAGCCAGCCGCAAACGGTGCCAACCAACGCCAGCGGGATGAGCCAGGCAAGCTCCAGGTTGCCCACCTCGGCGGCCTCGAACCTGGGCATGCCCATGCCGCCGCCCACAAGTTGGCCAAGCAGCAGGTAGGTGCCCAGACCGCCAGCGATCGCGATACCGTAGACCACAGTCTTCTGTGCCTTGGGCAGCTTGATGGTGATCTCGCCGGACGCGGACCCATCATCGGCGTCTTCGCCCTGGCCGTCGGCGCTACCGGCGAGCGGCGCCACAAAGCCAAAGACGGGCGCGGTAAAGAGCGCCGTCAGCGCGGCCTGGGTGCCCAACAGCGTGAGCTCCCTGAACTCGGCGCCAAAGCGGCGCATGCGGTCGCCGACCCAGCTGCACAGACCCGCGATAACGCCAGTCAGGCCGGCCTCCGGTCCAATACTTCCGCCAAACAGCAGCGGCAGCAATGCCGCGAGCGAAAGTTTGCCCAGGTTGTCGTACGGGTAGCGCCCGTCTTGCTTAACCTTAGCCATCACCTGGTTGAGGTCGTCGGTCTTGGTGCCCGTAAGCTTTTCGTACGGGCCGATCAGCAGGCCGCCCAGCAGGCAGACGAAAAACGGATACGGCAGAAAACCGAACGGGCCGCTGGCGAGTTCGGGCGACGCCGCGCCCAGCATGTGGGGGATCTCGGTCCACAGATAGTCGATACCGTGCTCCATCGCAAAAAAGAACAGCCAGACCGCGGCACCTGCGAACGCACCGGTCACGGCAACGCTAACTAAAAACAGCGCGCGGTTTGTGGGTTTGGCAAGGTTGTCCATCGGGTCCTCCCGCGGTCAAAGTCGACATAGTTACGTTTTATTGTAGAGCGAGCGTTGCCCAGACAAGCCAACCATCTGCGCCACAAACGGCACCATTGGGAGTCATAGTGGGGCAGGCTCAAGACTTATCCGTTGATAATCGAGACAATCTCGCGCAAATCGTCGGCAAACGTAGATGCCTTGCTGGCGCCTCGGGCCCGAAAGCCCCTTATCAATCATGTGCCCGAGCAGCGCCCTGAGGTCGTTGTAGTAACCGTCAAGGTTATACAGGATGCACGGAGCACTCAGGTGCCCCAACGACACCGCGGACATGACCTCGGCAATCTCCTCGAGCGTGCCCGTCCCCCGGGAAAGGCGATGAACGCATCGCCGAGCTCAATCATCTTGGCCTTGCGCTCGGCCATATCGCTCGTCGCGATGAGGTCATCGATGCCGTCGTGCTGAAACTCGGCCTCTATAAAAAAGCTCGGCTCAACACCCGTCACGTGTCCACCTGCCTCGAGTACGCTATCGGCGAGCGCGCCCATCAGGCCCGATTTGGACCCGCCGTATACCAGCGCGTGCCCGTTGGAGCCAATCCAGTTGCCCAGCTCTTGCACCGCAGGCAGAAATGCTGGGTCGTTACCAACGCTGGCGCCCAGGTATACCGTGATATTCATATTCAGTCCCCCTCGTCGTGACGCGCGGCGCCCGTTCTAGCGTTGGCGTCGGCGATATTCGCGCACACGGCGCGACAGGTCGGCGAGCTCGTCACGATCGAGCTCTTCCAAATGCTCCAGATCGTCCATAAAGCGCGCCATGGTGTCCTTTTGGCGCAGCTTGATGAGCGTATTGCAGTAGTTCACCGCCACACCCGTGAGCATGGCAATGTAGAAGATGCTGATGACGCTCAGGACGACGGTAATAGCACGGGCGACCGGCGTTTCGGCCGGGATATCGCCAAAGCCGATGGTCGAGACGGTCTCAAAGCTAAACCAGAGACCATCGCCAAACGTAAGGGTCGTGGGCTCGGACAGCCAGACAGCCGTCGAGCACAGCAGATAGAAGATAAGAAACAGGCCCGTGATGCGCGCAAAGCCAGCCTGGCGCAACACGTCGGCAAGCGTCCTCAACTTGTTCATCGCGACCCCTTTTCTCAGATGCCCAATCACATTCGCTCGGTATTGTCCCACAACCGGCAGTTAGGCAACCGGCAGTTAGGGACGTTCCTTTTGTGCCGGCAGAAAGGGACTGTCCCCAACTGCCGGACGGGACCGTTTAGCGGTGCGGCGGCCGACTGGGCAGGCTGAGCTGGTATCCTTATGCGGTATTGTCTCGATTCGTTAGGATTGCACGTGAGAGCTTCCGCTGTCCTTCGTTCAGTTATATGTCGCACCCTGGCCGTCGCGCTTGCTGCGTTCGCCGTACTGAGCGCCGTCATACCCGTCCCCGCCTTTGCCGCCGACTCTGGCCAGCAGGTCAAGACGGTCCGTGTTGGTTGGCTCGTCAACAACAAAGGCTTCCAGGAGGGCACGCCGGGCGAGCGCCTTTCGGGCTGGGGTTATGACTACCTACAAACGCTGTCATACTACACGCCGGGCTGGCAATACGAATACGTCTCCGGCACCTTCGCCGAGCTTATGGACATGCTCGAGGCGGGCGAAATCGACCTCATGCCCAACATCTCCTACTCCGAGGAACGCGCCCAAAAGCTGCTCTTCTCCTCGAACCCCGAGGGCGCCGAGCGCTACTACATCTACGCCAAGCCCGATCGCGACGACCTGGCCAAGGGTGACCCCCGAGCGCTTCAGGGCCTTACTATCGGCTGCAACCCCGGCGCTATGCAAACCTTCGTCGGCCAGCAGTGGCTCGTCAACGAAGGCATCACCTGTACCTATAAAGAAATCAGCACCGGCAATGCCCTCTTTGACGCGCTCGCAGACGGCGAGGTCGACGCCGTCATCATGAACGACACCATCTCGTCGCCCGATGCGTCGCCCATGTTCTACGTTGGCTCGAGTGACTACTATTTTGCCGTCCCCAAAAGCCGCCCCGACCTGATGAACGACATCAATGCCGCCATGACGGCAATCGCCCGCGTCAACCCACGCTATAACGACGAGGTCAAGGCGAATTACTCAGCCCAAAACAGCGGCTCATCATCGCTCACCGGCCCCGAGCGCTCCTGGCTCAAAGCAAACGACAACACCATCACGATCGGCTATCTTGAAAACAAACTCCCCTACTGTACGCAAAATGACGACGGCGAAATGGAAGGGTCGCTCGCCTCGCTTGCAACGACGTTGCACGACAAGTTTGGCATTACGGTTGCAACAGTGGCGTTCTCGAACAACGAGCAAATGACCAAAGCCCTTTCCAAAGGGACCATCGATGTCGCCCTACCGTTGTTTCGCGACTACTGGCTTGCCGAGCAGGCAGGGGTCATCCTGTCAAACCCGATGGGAACGGTTTCCCTAACCGCCATTCACAGCAGCAGCAACCTGAACAGTGACCTTAAGAACATCGCCTGCACAGCAGACGCGATCGTCAACCGTTTTGAGCTCGAAAACCTATTCCCCGACGCAAAGGTAACCGAGTATCCGAATGGCAACGAGGCACTCGAAGCCCTCAATAAGGGGAAGGCACGTTGCATCATTGTCCCCAGCACGCGCCTGAAAACCATCCGCGACACCTACGACATCGAGAATTTCCAAACACAGGAGCTCACCGACACGGCACAGCTATCGTGTTTGATTTCGCGCGGCAAGCCCGTGCTGTTGGGAATCATAAATAAGGGCATCGTCAATGCTGGCGAATCGCTCTCTGCAAGCAGTTATTCCCCCACATCGTACTCGGCGCAAGAATCGGATGCGTTCCAACTTCTCTACCGCAACCGCATCGTCATTGCGGCAGTCGTCATCTGCATTTTGCTCACCGGCATCGTCATCCTTGTCTGGTCGCTTCAACGCGCGCAAAAGGAAAAGCAAAAAGCCAATACCGCCAACGCCGCCAAAACCGCTTTCCTCACACGTATGAGCCACGACATCCGCACGCCGCTCAACGGCATCCTGGGCCTTATCGAAATTGAGGAATTGAAAGACGGCGACATACAGGCCGCCCGCGAAAGCCGCGCCAAGGCGCGTGTTGCCGCCAATCACCTGCTCTCGCTAATCAACGACATCCTTGAGATGGGCAAAATCGAAGACCGCAAGCTAACTCTGGAACATGCATCTTTTAACCTCAAAGAGCTCTGTGACGATACGCTGGTGCTGTGCAAGCTCCGCGCATCCGATAACGGCATCACAATGCAGGACAATAGTCTGCCGTACGCCACGGGGCCATACATGATCGGCAGTCCCACCCATATCCGACAGATCATGATCAACCTGTTAGACAACAGCATTAAGTACAACAAGCGCGGCGGCTCCGTCACCTTTTGCTCAAAGACCAAACCACTCGATGACGGGCGCGCGCTCTTTTGCTTTAGCGTTTCGGATACCGGCATTGGCATGACTCCCGAGTTTTTAAAGCATATCTATGAGCCGTTTGCCCAAGAAGGTGACGATGCGCGCAGCAAGTTCCAAGGAACTGGCATGGGCATGCCAATCGTCAAGTCGCTTATTGAACTGATGGGCGGTACGATTGAGATTTCGAGTAAGGTTGGCGTGGGAAGTACGTTCAACGTCCAGATTCCGCTCGATATCGACAAGAACCCTCAGGCTAGAGAGGATGCGAGCAGGCAGACAAACAGCTGCTCGCTTGCCGGCATGAACGTCCTTTTGGCAGAAGACAACGAGCTCAATGCCGAGATTGCCCAGACTCTACTCGAAAGCGAGGGCATCGTCGTAACTCGCGCCGCCGACGGCAACGAAACGGTCGACCTATACGCTGGTCGTCCCGCCGGCAGCTTCGATGCGATCCTGATGGACATCATGATGCCGGGCATGGATGGCTACGAGGCAACCCGCGCGATTCGCCTGAGCGAAAAGGCCGATGCGGCCGACATCCCCATCATCGCGCTCACCGCCAACGCATTTGCCGAGGATGCCAAGGCGGCACACGACGCCGGCATGAACGCCCATCTGTCCAAACCGCTCGACTTTAACAAGCTCAAAAACATACTCGCCCGCATCAAGAAAAACGGATCCGTTTCGCTATAGTTTGTGCTCAACCACCACGCACGACCAGAAAGGAAGCCAACGATGTTTAGGCCCTTACGTCGAAAGAAACGCGCCATCACCGACGAGGAAGCGCGCGAACTGCTCGCTACCTGCAAGCGCGGCGTCTTTGCCGTCAACGGCGACGATGGCTACCCGTACGCCATTCCCGTCAACTACTTCTTTGACGCCGAGCACGACAAGATTTATTTCCATGGCGCCAAGGCTGGCCACAAGGTCGACGCACTCAAGCGCGATGACAAGGTCTGCTTTACCGTTTACGGCAACGAGTGGTACCAGGACGGTGACTGGGCTCCATACGTTATGAGTACCGTGGTCTTTGGCCGCTGTCGCCTGGCAAATGACACTCCCGCGTTTATCGAGGACAAAGTCCGCCGGCTCGCGCTTAAGTACTACCCTTCTGCCGAGGAAGTCGAAGAGGAAATCGCCAAAGACATCAAGGGCGTCCAGCTCTACGAGATTACGATTGAGCATCTCTGCGGCAAGCAGATTCAAGAAAAGTAAGCCTCTCAGCAGGTCTGCGCCCAATTGCTACAGATGCTTTACCATGTGGGGCCTTCTAGCCAACTTGGCAGAAGGCCCCACATGCAGCGCACGCTTACCGTGCATTAAAAACGTAGCGGTCCAGGCGGTCGCACGCTTCCCTCACGCGCGAAAGCGGCAGCGCCAGATTCACGCGAATGTGGCAGGGCCCGTGGAACGGACGGCCGTCCTGATATCCCACGCCCACGCGCGCCCCCTCGTCGAGCAACCACTGAATATCGCGGCCATGCTCGCGGCACCACTCGGTACAGTCCAGAAACACCATGTACGTGCCCTGCGGACGTGAGCAGGACACGCCCTCAAAATGCTCGTCCACGTAATTGCAGAAGTACTCGATATTACCGGCAAGCACCTGGTTGAGCTCGTCCACCCACTCGTAGCCTTGCGGCTGGTAAGCACCGATAAGCGCATGCATGGAGAGGACATTCATCTCGTTATAGTGGGTCTTGTTGGACACGGCGCACATGCGGTCACGCAGCGTCTCGTTGTAGACAATGTGGTAGCTGCCGACCAAGCCCGCCAGGTTGAACGTCTTGCTGGGCGCGTAGAGGGCAACCGTGCGCATGCGGGCATCCTCGCTCACCGACTGCGTCGGGATATGCTTGTGACCCGGCAGGATGATATCGGACCAAATCTCATCCGAGATCACCACGCAATCGTGCTGGCGATAGATGTCCATGGCGTGCTCGATCTCGTCGCGCTCCCATACGCGGCCGCAGGGATTGTGCGGCGAGCAGAACACCGCGGCATGGATGTGGTTTTGGACGAGCTTGTGCTCCATGTCCTCAAAGTCCATACGCCACACGCCTTGATCGTCGAGCTTAAGCGGGCTGTGGACAATACGATAGCCCGCGGCTTCGATGGATTTGGTAAAGCCGATGTAGGTGGGGCTATGGACCAGCACCGCATCGCCCGGCTGGACATACGCGCGCAACGTCGACACGACACCGCCCAGCACGCCGTTTTCGTAGCCGATATGCTCCGGTGCCAAGCCCTCAACGCCATTGCGGCGCCTCTGCCATTCGATGATGCGATCGAAGTACTCGGGACGCGGATTGAAGTAGCCAAACATGGGGTGCTGAGCGCGCTTGATGATGTACTCCTGAACCGTGGGCACCGTGGCAAAATTCATGTCGGCCACCCACATGGGAATGCGGTCGAAGCCCTCGTCGGGTGCGTTCGGAGCCATGCCGGGGATCTCGCCCCAGGAGTCAACGGCGATGGAGTCCATGCCGTGGCGGTCGATAAGCGAGCTAAAGTCGTATTTCATGTTGAACTCCCGTGCAAAGTTGATTGTTTTGGTAGGCGTTATTGTCCACCAGCGTGGGCGGTTTTGGCATGGGGTTTGCTGTTGATTTTGACGGATACGGGCGGATGGCAGATTAGTCTTGAGCGTCGTTGATGGCGGTTACCGTCAACCCGGCTCCGTCGACCGTAAACGATATGTCGAGCCCGGCGTAAGCCAAATGGTAAACGCGGTTTGGCTCGTGCTTGCTGCCCGCGCGGCGCGGATCTTGGCGAAGAACCTCGACCAAGCCAGGGAGCTTTGCGGGCGAGACCATATCCTGCAGCGCATGCGGAAACTCTACGTCGAGCTCTTGCCACGGCGCGTCTTCAATCCAGCCGCCCGTCGCATCCGGGTGGCAGTCCGCAAATGGAATGTAGGGCTTAATGTCGTAGATGGGCGTGCCGTCGCGCAGATCGGCCCCCAGCACATGGATGATGGGGCCATCGTCGGTGAGCTCGACACGATCGAGCTTGACGCAGGTAAGCCCGATGGGATTAGGGCGAAACGGACTGCGCGTGGCAAACACGCCCACGCGCTCGGCTCCACCCAGACGCGGCGGGCGCACAGTTTTCGACCACTTGGCATTGGTGCCGGACCTGTCCTGCGTCTTGGCATCGGTAGCTATGTCCTTAGCCGTGCCGCCGGGCGTTCCGTTTTCAAAGCGCCACAGCAGCCACAGGTGAGAGAAGGAGTCTAGACCCTCAACCGCTGCATTGGAGGCAAATTCCGGCTCAAAAACGATGCGTCCCTGCAGATGGGGCGCCAAAAAGCTGTTGCGCGGAATGCCGAACTTCTGCGGCAGGTCGGTATGTATGTGTGCGATAGGTTCCATGCCGGTCATTGTACGGCATGGAGGTGTGGGGCGTTGCGTGCAATTCTTCGCCGCGGTCCCCCGTCGTGCAACCAACGGTTGCTTGGAAGGGCGCCTGCTGCCGCGTATGCTTAAGCCATCAACCAGCAGAAAGGAGCCGTTATGGCCTTCGCAGAAAAGCTCATTGCTGTCCGTCGCGCCCATCATCTTACCCAAGAGCAACTCGCCGCCAAGCTCTTCGTCACACGCCAAGCCGTCAGCCGTTGGGAACGCGGCGAAGTCACACCGGGCATCGACATGATGAAGCTCATTGCCGCCATAACCGGAGAACCGCTGTCCCACCTGCTCGAAATGCCCGAGCACTATTGTCAAAGCTGCGGCATGATACTCACGCCCGACGACTGCGGCACCGATGCCACGGGCACCGCGACCGATCATTACTGCAAGTGGTGCTACGAGCACGGCAAGTACACCTACGACACCACGATGGAGGCAATGATCGAGGATTGTGCCCCGCGCCTGGCACAAAACACCGGCATGTCGCTCGACGAGGCCGTCTCACTCATGGGTGCCGTCTTGCCGCAGCTGGAGCGCTGGCGCGCCGTGCAGGAAAACGAGGAGCGCTTCGGGCGCCGAGGCGCGGGCGCGCTATGGCGACGAGGCTATCGATGCAGCAAACGAGGCACTGCTGGGCATGGACCCCGAGACATGGAACGACATGAAGGAACTTGAACGCGCTGTTCTGGGCCAGCTCTCGATTGCCATGGGCGATGGCGAACCGGAAGGCAGCGAGGCCCGCAAGCTTGTAGCAATGCACCGTCGATGGATTGGCCTTAACTGGGGACACGAGCCCCAAGACGAAGCATACCTGGGCCTCGCCCACGGCTATCTTGCCGATCAGCGCTTTATCGACTACTACGACAAGCCCTGCGGCACCGGAGCCACGGCGTTTCTGGTCCATGCCATCGAGTCATCAATGGATCGCGCATAGACTGCGGCGGCTTTGGGTATCTCAACCGAAACCTCAACCGATTGGAGACACCATGGCTACTGATCACGAACTCGTGCTCTACGTTATGACCGGCTGCCCGTATTGCATAAAGGTCAAGCGCTTTTTGGCCGATAACGGCGTGACCATCCCCGAGCGCAATATCTTGACCGACCCCGATGCCGAGCAGACACTCATCGCCGTCGGCGGAAAGCGCCAGGTTCCCTGCCTGTTCATCGACGGTAAACCGCTCTACGAGTCGAGCGACATCATCGCGTGGGTGCAGAAGAACCTGCTCTAGCACGCGCACTGCGGCCAGTTCGCGCCAACCGAGCCGAACCCATACGAACCAAACATGTACGCCAGCATCCAAAGTCGACATTTTCCGACATCTTTGGATGCTGACGTACAGCTTTTCAATCTAGTCATTGGGGACGTTCTTGAATGACTAGTCGTTAAAGAACGTCCCCAACGACTAGTAGCCACAAAAGCGGGCAACAGGCGCAAGCGGCTGCTGTCGAAAGACGCGCTCGACAGCAGCGCGGTATTCATCGACCTTTTTGGTCTTGCGAACGAGCTTGTGAACGGTCGCGGGATCGGCGAAGGCGCATTTGGCGTAGAACCACCACTCCTTCATGCGAAAGACCGCGTTGTCCCCAATCTCGTCCGCATAGGCCGCAAACAGCATGTCGTGGAAGCGCTGCAGCTCAGCGGCCGTGGCAGCAGGGCCGCCCTTAACCATGCGAGCCAGCGCGGGGTTCGCGAGCAAGCCGCGCCCCAACATTACGTGGCGTGTTCCGGGATAGGCCCCCACCAGCGCATCCATGTCCTCAAGATCAAAGATGTCGCCGTTATAGGCCACGGGAAACGGCGCCCGCTCCAACGTCTCGCCGTAAAACTCTTTACGCGGCGAGCCCGTATAACGGTCCTTTTGCACGCGCGGATGCACGATCAGCTCTGCCAGCGGCATGCGGCAATAGAGGTCGAGCACGCGTTCGTACTCGTCATCGCTTTCCAACCCCAGCCTGGTCTTGACCGACACCGGCAAGGGTGAGCGTTCGCACACGTCGCTCAAGAACACCTCGAGCTCATCCAGGTTGCGC